>Ga0136641_1000227_pt1 | contig 23869 bp, 19 predicted proteins | sample EliLak1302023Y_FD_115312 | JGI IMG/M metagenome (GOLD analysis project Ga0136641, IMG submission 115312) | Freshwater microbial communities from Elizabeth Lake, Yosemite National Park, California, USA - 13020-23Y | ecosystem: Environmental > Aquatic > Freshwater > Lake ...
GGATGTAACTTTAAATGTGCAGGGTTTGGTATGCCACGCGGCGAACTGAGTACAGAAGTTGAGGATATTGCACAAGTGGTTCATTTGTATAACGATTACAAACAACTACCATTAGTAAGCACAGGGTGTGATAGTTATGCCAGTTGGGATCCACGCTTCAAAGATCTTAGTCCATTACTAACTACAGATGCTATTGTAGAACGTATTATGGAAATCCTTCCTTACGGCGAGTGGCGTGATGAGCATTTGGTTATCACAGGTGGTGAGCCATTGCTAGGTTGGCAGAAACAATATCCAGACTTGTTAAAGCATCCTAAGATGAAAGGTCTTAAAGAGATTACCTTTGAAACAAATGGCACAATGAAGTTAACAACAGAATTTAAACAATATTTGCACACCTGGAAATATCATGATGTTGATGTTGACTTCTATAGAAACATTACATTCAGTGTTAGTGCCAAATTACCATGTAGCGGAGAGCCGTGGGAAGATGCTATCAAACCAGAACGTGTATGCGAGTATGAAGAATATGGTACAGCATATTTGAAATTTGTCATTGCCACAGATGAAGACTTTGAAGATGCGGAACGTGCTATTGCTGAATATCGTGCAGCAGGATTTACAGGGCATGTTTATCTAATGCCCGTAGGTGGTGTAGAAAGTGTTTACGCAATGAACAATCGTAATGTAGCATTGTTGGCAATGAAACATGGATTGAGATATAGTGATAGATTGCAAGTTCCGCTATTTAAAAATGAGTGGGGTACTTAATGAATATTGAGCACGTATTTCCAATTCCAATAGGCCGAGAAAAATTAGGTAGAAACTTTACGGTAGAAGAATTATCATTTATAGAAAATTTAACTATTGAAAAAAATAGAGGAAATTTTTTGTCCGTTAATAAAAATGTTTTAGATCAAGACGAATTATCAAATTTAAAATCATATATTTTAGAAAATATTTACAAATATTTAGAAATTACCAATCCTCTGCCATCAGATAAATCAACTGATATATACATTACACAATCATGGATTAGTGTATTAAAAAATCAGAATGATTTTCATTTTACCCATGTTCATAAGAATAGTGTAATTAGTGGAGTTCTTTATATAAAAGCTGATAGTAATTTTGATGCTATAAATTTTCTTGATAAAACATCCCAATGGAGAACAATACAATACCAACCTAAAAAATGGACCATATATAACAGCCCAGATAGAATATTTCCAATATCAACTGGTGATTTAATATTGTTTCCATCAGATACACCACATTGTGTAACTCCTAAAAGAGACAATAATAAAAGAATAAGTTTATCATTTAATGTATTTGTTAAAGGTGCATTAGGTAGTATATGGATGAATGAATTAATTTTATAAAGATAATTATGAAAAACTTTTTTAAACAATTGTTAGGTATTGATACCGTAAAAGAACCAATCTCCATAAAAACTCCAAAAGAAATTGCTACCGAAAATAAAGAACCTTGGGTTGCAGTAATGAATACCCACGTTAATAAAGACAATATTCGAAATGGATTCTTTGAGCTTGACTGGAATGAGTTTTTTGTGTTACAATTACGTACAGCAGGTTACGCTGGCTCTACTGATGAAGAAATAGTAGATGCATGGTTTAGTGAACTATGCAGAAATTTAGGATCTGATTCAGGTATTGATATGGCTGGCCGCGGTTCTGGATTTGTTGATCGAGCATTACGTGAAGACGGTAGGTCTGAAATAGGATAAATTGTGAATAAAACTTATATATTGGTTGATACAGCTAACACATTTTTTCGTGCTCGTCATGTTATTAGGGGCGACCTTAATGACAAAATTGGGATGAGTATACATACTGTATTAGGCAGTGTCCGCAAAGCATGGAAAGACTTTAAAGGCGATCATATTGTGTTCTGCCTTGAAGGTCGTAGCTGGCGTAAAGACTACTACCCTCCATATAAACGACAACGTGCAGAAGGTCGTGCTGCTCAAAGTCCACGTGAACAAGAAGAAGATCGAGTATTTTGGGAGACATTTGATCAGTTTAAAGATTTTGTTATTAACAAAACTAATACAACTGTACTTCAACATCCACAACTTGAAGCAGATGATTTGATTGCGGGTTTTATTCAAAGTCATCCTGATGATAATCATGTTATTATTTCAACAGACGGCGACTTTGCACAATTGATTGCGCCAAATGTTCGTCAATATAATGGTGTAATGGAAACAACTACAACACACGAAGGATATTTTGATGCTAAGGGCAAACGTATTATTGATAAAAAAACTAAACTAGAAAAGCCTGCTCCAGATCCTCAATGGCTGTTGTTTGAAAAATGTATGCGCGGCGATACTAGCGATAATGTCTTTTCTGCATATCCTGGTGTTAGAGAAAAAGGTACAAAAAACAAAGTAGGCTTGCGTGAGGCGTTTGCCGATCGAGATAAACGCGGATACTCTTGGAACAATCTCATGCTTCAGCGTTGGTCAGATCACGAGGGGGTCGAACATCGTGTACTTGACGATTATAATCGAAACGTACAATTATGTGATTTAACTGCACAACCCGAAGACATTAAAGCATTGATTAAAGAAACAATTAATACTGCAACAACTGCCGAAAAGAATATTCCGCAGGTTGGAGTTAGATTATTAAAATTCTGTGCAGCATTTGATCTAAATAAAATTGGTGATCAAATAACAAGTTATGCAGAGCCTCTTAATGCAAGGTATATACTATGAATTCAACTGCTAAAATATTGATACCAGAACAAGAATGGTTAATCCGGGACGGTAACAAAAAGATTGGATCTATTGCCAAAGTTAAAAAAGGATATTTACTTCTACAACGCGGTAAAGCACTACCATTTAAAAATTTATCCGATGTAAAAAATGCATTTGGTATATCTATATTTGAAGAAAACATTAAAAAAGTTAAAAAAGAAATCAACGGGGTTGTAGAGTATGTTATATATGATTATCCCTGTAAATCTAAACCATACGAACCGTTGTACAATGTTCAAAAAAAATTGCCACTGTATACCAAACGTAGAAAAAGCAAAAGTCAACATTGTGCAGGACATTATATTATCAAATTCCGTAAAGGGTGGGTTAAGAGTTTTTGTCCAAAATTGATTACTCTTGAACGTTATCCTTATCAAGGTCCTTGGAAAACTGAAGAAGAATCAAAAATAGCGTTAAAAAAGGCCAATCAATCATGCGACAATTAGATACATATCCAATTGAAGATTTTTTAGATAAAGCAAGAGTAGCCAAAAAGACTAACCAAAAAACAATAGTCATGTCATCTAAAGAGTACAGTGATTTGTATGATAGTTTAGCTGTAGTAATGACTCGACTAAGCGGAAAATTAGATGCATCAGTTGCCGCTACACCCGCCGCAACAACAATTGAAGTAAAAATGGACGGCGGAAATTTTTAAATAACCAGCTAAATATATATGCACATTTGGAGCGTATATATGAGTAGGCCAAAACCTAAAGTTCTATTGGAACTAACTAATAAAAAAACTTATAAAACTGAACAGGTATTAGAAGCTGACGCCATTTGGGCAGTATTTTATCAAGAAAAACCTATAAATTTAAAAATTACCAGTTTAGTAGCACAGCAATTAGGTCCAAAGTATAAAAAAGTTTCTTTTTCAAACAGCGGGCATGCCATAAATCTAGCTAATAAATTAAACAAAATGTTTAATGTAAAAGATTTTAGTGTGTACAAGCTAACTACCGGTGAAAAACTAACCGATGATTCAGAAACTTGAAGTAACCAAATATATTGCAGAACAATCGGGTCTAACAACAGATCAAAAATCATTAAGAAAACTTAATGCCCTATGGTGGCAAAATACCAGACAAAAAGCCAAAGGTGGACTACGATTAACTGATGAGGGCTTTGCTAGAGCAACTGCTTTTATCAAATCACACAAAGTAGATGTTGACGTCGGCATTAATTATAATAATCAACTTATTATAAGATTGGACAATTTAATTGAATGCCCGTGGTATATCAGCAACAAACATATCTTCCTTTTTGATGAGAAAATAGCGGTACAAATGATACTATTTTCTGGCAATATTGCTAGATATACTAATGCTAAAGTAAAAAATCGCTTGACTAATCAGTAGATTTACTGTATAATTACTGTATTGAAACAGCAAAATGCGTTCAATAACTAATTAACTTTTTAGAAAGACTACACTATGGCAGAAGCAATTAGCACTAATCGCACCGTTACTCCTAATCAGGCAAAACGTAGCATCCGTAAGTGCGTTAAGATCCAACGTCCCGTGTTTATGTGGGGTCCTCCCGGCATTGGTAAATCCGATATTGTTAAACAAATTGGTGACGAGCAAGGTCGTGAAGTTATCGACGTTCGTTTGAGCTTGTGGGAACCCACTGACATTAAAGGTATTCCATATTACAATAGTAATGCAAACACAATGACTTGGGCTCCTCCTGCAGAACTGCCCACTGATCCCGAATCTACTGCTATTTTGTTCTTGGATGAATTGAATTCGGCAGCTCCTGCTACCCAGGCGGCGGCATTCCAATTGGTACTGAACCGTCGTGTTGGCACGTATGTACTTCCAAAAGGTGTTAGCATTGTAGCTGCCGGTAACCGTGATGGAGATAAAGGTGTTACTTATCGTATGCCTGCTCCGTTGGCTAATCGTTTTGTTCATATTGAATTGAAATCCGACTTTGAAGATTGGCAAGAATGGGCTGTTCTTAACAAGGTACATGAGCAGGTTGTTGGTTATGTCGGTTTTGCCAAACAAGACTTGTATGACTTTGATCCAAAGTCTGCAAGCCGCGCATTCGCAACTCCGCGTTCTTGGTCTTTTGTCAGCGAATTACTGTCAGATGATGATTTGGACGAAAGCACATTGACTGATTTGGTTTCTGGTGCTATTGGTGAAGGATTGGCAATTAAGTTTATGGCACATCGTCGTGTTGCCAAACAGATGCCTAATCCAACTGACATCTTGAAGGGTACTGTTACCAGTTGCAAGATTAAAGAAATCTCTGCCATGTACTCTTTGAGCATTAGCCTATGCTATGAACTTCAAGATGCTTATGAAAAGAAAGCTAAAGATTGGGATGCCCAAGCAGATCGATTCTTCTTGTTCATTATGGATAATTTCCCAACCGAGCTAACTGTTATGGCTGCTAAGGTTGCGTTGACTAGTTACAATTTACCGTTTGATGCAAGTAAGTTGAAGAACTTTGATCGCTTCCATGACAAATATGGCAAGTATATTCTAGTAGCAATGGAAGGTTAAAAAAAGCCCGCAAGGGCTTTTTTTACTTGCTCTTTTGATAAATTTAATGTATAATATACAATTACAGCATAAGGATTTACTATGTCTAAAGTAATGAAACAAGAACGTATCAAAAAAGATTGGTCAGATCGTAAATTTACCGAATCTGAAAAAACTAAAATTGTTGAAAAACTAATTACTGCTCGTGTAGGACTGTTGTTGAAACATCCCTTCTTTGGCAATCTTGCTACACGTATGAAATTAATTGATGCCAGTGAATGGTGTAGTACACTGGCAACAGACGGCCGCAACTTTTATTACAATAACGGCTTTGTACACAAACTCACTCCTAAAGAAGCAGAGTTTGGGTTTGCTCACGAAGTATTACATAATGTTTTTGACCATATGGGACGCCGAGATCGTCGTGATCCTACATTATCAAACATTGCCGCAGACTATGCTGCCAATCAAATCTTAAAAGATGAACGTATTGGCACGGTGCCTAACTTTATTAAAATTTTTCAAGATGACAAATATCGTGGAATGAGTTATGAACAAATTTACGATATCATTTATGAAAAAGCAGAAAAGATTGACATTGGCTCGTTAGGTGAATTGCTAGACGAACATTTGGACGGCGACGGTGAAGGTGACAGCAATGGTGATAAGGATGGCAATAAAGATGGCAAAGGTCGCCCACGTTTAACTGAAGAAGAAAAGAAACAAATACGTGATGAGATGAAAGAAGCTGTACTGGCTGCTGCTCAATCAGCAGGTGCTGGAAGGGTGCCTGCAGGCATACGCCGTATGATTACAGATCTTACTGAACCTAAGATGGACTGGCGTCAAATCTTGCGTATGAATATCCAAAGTATCTTCAAAAGTAATTTTAGCTTTACTCGTCCAAATCGTAAAAGCCAACACTGCGGCGCTATCTTGCCTGGTATGATGAATGAAGATACTATTGATGTATCCGTAGCAATTGATATGAGCGGTAGTATTTCAGACGAAATGGCCAAAGATTTTATTAGCGAAGTTAAAGGCATTATGGATGAGTATAAAGATTTTCGTTTAGACTTGTGGTGCTTTGACACCGAGATATATAACTACGCTCGATTTACTCCAGATGCCGCTGAAGAAATTTTAAGTTATGAAGTCAAAGGTGGCGGTGGGACAGACTTTGATGCCAACTATGAGTTTATGAAACGTGAAGATATTATTCCTAAGAAATTCATCATGTTTACAGATGGATATCCTTGTGGTAGCTGGGGTGATGAAGATTACTGCGAAAGTTTGTTTATTATCCACGGCAATGATTCGATTGTTGCACCTTTTGGGCAAACTGCGTACTACTCAAAATAATCTATGGCGTTAAAACACGGTACAGTAAATTCGCTGAGTGCTCTGGGAGTTAGGAAATTATCCTTTATCCCAGAGCATTTCACAACGATTAGACTAAAATCATTGATAATTGATACCAAGAAGTTAGATCACTGGATCAATTACCACTTAAATAGTAGGTATGCTATTAGAAAGACTTTTATATTGGACGACAATAAAAAAGTCGTAGAAGCAACGGAAATTGGGTTTGAAGATCCTAAAGAAATTACTATGTTTTCTTTAGGATGCCCACTGTTACATTAACATAAAGGAAATTAAAAATGGACAATCAAGAACAAGCACAAATGCCCCAAGAATCTGTAGATGGAGCAGCACAACAACCTCAACTAAGTATCAATGATTTGCAAAATCTACGATCAATTGTTGACATGGCAGTACGTCGTGGAGCATTTAGCGCAAATGAAATTTCTGCTGTAGGTGCAACTTATGATCGAGTTAACGCATTTTTAAATGCAGTGGCTCCTCAAACTGATGCAGCAACAGAAACACCTGCTGCCTAAAAGGAGTATAGAATGGCCAGAGAATTAAAACACATCGGAAAGATGACTAACAATGATGTTAAGGTAATTGTTGCATATCGTACCCTTCCGGGAGATCCATTAAGTGCATTGGTTATTGGAACTAATAACTTAGGTGATGCATATCATGATGCATTAATGAATTTATTGCAAGACATTAGTGGACAACAAGCAAATGAATTTGCAGATATCATGGCCGTTCGACAATTTCCTGACGGTAGCAATATGCTAGAATGGTGCCACACTAGGGGACAACTTAAAAAAGTTCCTACTAGATTGGTAATGATGACTCCGACTAATCAAGCATCCATTTTGCTAGAAGATCTTAATAAAATGATTGCTGAACAAAAAGGTATTAGTTTGGATGAACTATCAATAAATGATGGTAGTCAAAAGAAAAAATCTACTGCTGCCAAAAAAGATGATCCCACACGCACTACTAGTTCTAGTGTAAATGAGGATGGTCAGAACACTCCTGTTACTCAGCAAGAAATTTTAACAGAAAATCTTACTCCAGCTCAAATGAGAGCTAGGGCTGATAAATTGTTTAAAGATGCTCAACAGTTACGCAAACAAGCTGATGCAATTGATCCTCCAAAAAGTAAGAAAAAATCACTTGCAGTGGAAGTATAATTAATGTCGCAATCAGAGCAAGTTTATCTAAACTGTCTAAAAAATATTTTAGAAAACGGAGATGATCGTCCAGATCGCACGGGCGTAGGCACACGAAGTCTTTTTGGTTTGCAAATGAAATTTGATTTGCAAGAAGGCTTCCCTGCTATTACTACTAAAAAATTAGCCTGGAAATCAGTTGTCTCAGAACTATTATGGTTTTTAGAAGGTAGTTCTGATGAATCTCGACTAAAACAGATACTATATGGTGATCGACATAATGATCAAAAAACTATATGGACTGATAATGTTAAAGATCCAAAATGGATAGAAAAACGATATCAAAGGAATTCATCTGATCTAGGTCGAATCTATGGTGTGCAATGGCGTAAATGGCGTAAACCAATTATTCGAATTAATAAAGTTATATTACAAAATCACGATCAGTTATTAGAATTGATACAAGGCATTAAAGATGATCCGTATGGTCGTAGACATATTATGACTGCTTGGAATCCAGGAGAAATTGAACTCATGGCACTCCCGCCTTGCCATATGTTTTGTCAATTTTATGTGTGCAATGGCCGAATTAGTTGCCATATGTATCAACGTAGTGCTGATATGTTTTTAGGTGTACCTTTTAATATAGCATCATACGCATTGCTTACGCATATGATTGCACAAGTTTGTAATTTGACAGCAGACGAATTGATAATTTCATTTGGCGATGCACATATCTACAAAAATCATTTCAACCAAGTTAAAGAACAACTAAATCGTAAACCATTTGATTTGCCAGTATTAAAATTAAATTCTGAAATTAGTGTAATTACAGAATTTGGAATGGAAGACATTGGATTGATTGATTATAACTGCCACGATGCTATCAAAGCACCAATGGCAGTTTAAATTACTAAAACTTCAATAATACCAAGGCCTTCGATATTATTTTCGAGGGCCTTTGCTATTACAGCTCCTTCTGGGGCTAGAACAATTGATTTAGCATATCCTGGATTTCCGCTTGTTACTAGTAGATCGCCTTTAAATACAGGACCTGAAACTTTGCAAGGAACTCGGCCTTTTAACGCAATAAAAGGATGGGTTTCGTCAGTTCCTGCCTCAGAATTCATCATATAGGCAGGGTTTTTACTCACTATACCCGCTACTCGTGTATCAATAGCAATATCAGTAGTTGTAACTTCTTTTTCTCCACCAATTACTACAACGGTTCCCTCATCATATACTGCGTCGGCTTCATAACGTTCTGCTAAATCGGCATATCTAGCAGAAGTAGCAGTTGCGTTTAATACCTGAGAAATAACATCATAGCTAATGGTACTAGTAGTATACAAAGGTTGTCCGCCATTGGTCGATGTTGATACAAATGGTATGTAAAAAGTTCCCGATGATATAGGACAAACTACCACATTGGTTGATGTTGTGGATTTTAAAGATTCAGCAGCGGTACCCCAAAAATAATTTGAGTATAGTTGCGTAGATCCAGATACATCTGCTGTTTTTAAATTTATACCTGATCGTATTCCTTTGGAAAACCCTAAGTATAAATTTGATTCTGAAACAGGAGTAAATGCATTATTAGATATAACAATAACTGGGTCTTTACCAATATAGCTAGTTAGTATCGGATAAGATTTTAAATTAGTAGCAACCACCGTTTCAGGTGTCCATTGCGCTACAGCACCTGCACCAGATATTGGACCAACCACTGACCAAGATCCTAAATTTCCTACCCAGGCTTTAACTTGTTTGTTAGATGCGTCCCACCATAAATCACCGTCAGATGGTGTCATTGTAAGACTGGGATCAGTCTTTTGATTAATTAAATTTGCTATACTTTTAAAATTCTTTCCATCATAACATACATTTAATCTTTTATTTTCTGAAGAATTATCAAACCAAATTTGGCCAGTAACAGGATTTTTTGGTGCAGTAGAACTAGAAAAATTTTCTAATAAATGATATAAATTTTGATTTTGTATCTGTCCATATCCGCTATAATTTTTTCCAACAAAAGTTAAACTAGTAGAATCATTGACTGATCCGTCTTCAACAGTTGCAACAGTTACGCCGTCTGTATTTTTTATGATATATGGCATTTTTTAACCTTTAAGTTTTAATAATTGGTAGCAATGCAACGTTCCGTGGTCTAGATTCATTACCTCCAGATTTCCCTGTTTGCCGAGTTTCATAACCACTTACCTGAGCAGTATCAGAGTATTGCCAGTAAGGATTGTATCCACCATTTCTAATTGTATAACTATGATCATGTTCTAAATTTTGAGAACTTTGATTTGATCCTAATTTACGATTGGGGTCAACTCCCCTACTGTTATCTAATCCTCGAATAAACTCACCTCGTAAATCTGGCAACGTAAAAGTTTGTAAAGTTTGTCCATAAGGACTATTTGTTCCACCTAACGCTGTCCATAAATTAAAATAGGTGCTCCTACTAATTGTTGATCCGTCTGCTACTAGATATCCAGCAGGGGCTGTTGGCCCCGCATGGTAAAATACAGTTCCAGAAGGAACACTAGAAATGGCGCTAAATTGTGTTTGTACATTAGTATTAGTATTATTAATCGAAGCTACTAAGGACGCCAGTTGTGTATCTATGTATGATTTAATTGCTTTCTGAGTTGACAATCGAGTATCACTTGCTGCTTGAAGAGATACATCTTTATCAATTATTGATATTGAATTGTTTAAACTATCAGTAATATATTTAAAATTTACAGTATTAATTGTGGAAGTAGTTGCAAACAAATCAGTAGTACTCATTGATCTAGCTGTAATAGTATCACTATAAACATTAGACCATTTTAATAAAGATGATCCCAAACTAACTCCTAAATTAGTGGTTGGTGTGATAGTTCCGCTTATGCCCCAAATTCCAGATATTGTTCCAGAAAGACTATATAAATTCGATGCATTTAATTTAGTTACTATTATTCCGCCGGTATCATCTCTTTCAACTAATGAATTATTTACAGATAGAACTGATGCATTTCTGTAATTAGCGCCGTCACTGCCCAATAAAGAATTTGCTTTTGACCCAACTGAAGTAGTGCCCGTTATTGAATACCCAGATTTCATAGTTAACCCGGCATATATATGTGAAATTCCATCTATTACGTTATCATAAGCAACGTCAAAACTATCAGCGCTTAAAACAGCTATAACTGTCCCGTTCAATGTACATTTAATTACTGGATGAATACCGCCCGTTATATCTTTTAACGTTTCAGACGCCATTCTAGTTTTACCAAATCCCGCCACAGCCTCTGGGCCAACTACATTAAATTTAGAACCATCGTGAATTTTTAATTGACTGACTGTAGTATCAAACCATAAGTTACCAGTATTAGGTGTTGCAGGAGATGATGCTGCGTAAGAAATTATTGATAAAGGATCCCAAGTACCATCTCGATAGATAGTCAATACTCTATTTTGAGTATTATACCATAATTGTCCAACTAGTGGATTTGGCGGCGCAACTGCATTAGCAAAATGTTCTAAAAGATGTACTAAATCATTATTTTGTGCTTGACCATAATTAACTGAATTTTTACCAACAAGACTAATACTTGTATGATTTGTATCAACTATACCCTCTGATAGTTCAAATAATTGTGAACCGTTAGTTAAAGTTATTGAGTATGCCATATTAATCCTTTAAGATAATTGTGAAATATTAACATACGCAGCTCCATTACCTACCCAAGCCGTACCAGTGTTTACATAGGTTTCGTAAGGCTGCCAGCTTATACCAACACCTGGTTGATTTACTACTTGAAATCTTCGAATATGGTATTGTGGATTTAAGGCAGGTTGTGAAAAATAACATAATACTCTTGCATTTGAACCAAACGGAACTCCAGTATCATTGGTAGATGTACTAGCAAAAACTGGGAACATTTTACCTAGAAGAGCAGCAATTTTATTATTTTGTAAGGCGTAGGTTGCAGACTGCCTCCAATCAAAACCGCCACCCGTATCTAACCATTGATAATCAACAGTGGTGGTTAAGTAATTGTTTGTTATTTGTCCAGTAGCTTGTATATTTCCAAAAACAGTCAATCCTTGGACTAGGGTAGATGTTGTGTCTGAATTAAAATAAGTCTTTGAATCAGATTTTGTTAGATTAAATGAGGAGTTACTTAATGCTCCCACTGACTGTCCATAATTTTCTAATAAGATAACTTGTTGAGAATCTGAAGATGTGTTACTAACTATTGTTCCAGATGGCATTACCCAACCTGCATTACCAACAGATTTTGGAAACATTGGCCCAATCAAATAAACTTGTTCGTAATTAAAAATGTTTAATTGATTATTTTTAGAATCCCACCACATGTCTCCTGATGATAATAATGGAGGTTGCGAACTAGAAACTAAAGCGCCTCCCACTGATTTAAATCCTGTACTGCCAGTATAAATTTTTAATTTAGTAGTTGTTTTATCATACCATAGCTGACCAATCTGCGGACTTCTAGGAGAATTATTAGTATCGCTTGCAAAGTTTTCCAACAATTTAACAAAATTATTGTTTATGTATTGTCCATAATTAGCAACATTTTTAGAAACTAAATCTAAACTAGTTGAAGATTTATCTACAGTGCCGTCTACTAAAATAGTTAACGAGGTACCGTCAGAATTTAAAATAGAGTATGCCATAGGTTAAGTCTTTATTATATATGTTAAGTAAGGTGCAGCAATGGCCGGATAACTTGTAATTACCTTATTAGTTGCAGATGTAGCTGTACGTAAATCAGGAACGTTAAAATTGGGAACAGTGCCGCCGTAAATAAAATTACCAGTCCCAGCATTTTGTAATGCATTTGCTAAAGAAGGATATTGAGTAACTGTATATGTGGCGCCGTCGCACAATAACCACCCTGAAGGTGTTATATTTCCTCCATATGGCATTATCATACCAGGCAAATATACACCAGCATTTATTTGGGCACGAGTAACTCTTTGAATTCCTGAATATACCGCGGTAGTTGACGTATCAATTGCCATAAATGTCATTGTATCACTACAAGTAGTTGCAACTCTCTGTGCAGTAATTGCTGTAGGATCTATTGTTGTAGTAAATGTTGCAGTAGTTCCACTTCCATAAAATGTAAAATTAGTGGCGGTTACTTGCCCTACCATTTTAAAATTACTACCCTGTGCTAATTGTGTTGCCGGTCCATTTAATACTCCAAAATATTGCGTACTAGGGGTTCCAACGGAGTTAGCATAAATTCTATTAAATGCCTTTGAACTAGATCCAATATCATAGGCTGCTGTAGTTAAAGGTAAAATGCTTGCACCCATATATAGGTTACCAATACTAGTTAAACTACCAGTAAGTGTCGTAATGCCGGTTACATTTAAATTTTTACCAACCAATATTCCGCCAGTAATATTGAGTGCGTTAGATGCCGTGGTTAAAATAGTTAATTCGTTTAAAATCCTAGCATTTCCATATATATCCAATGTAGGTGATGCTGCTGATGTAGCAGTGTTTATTCCTACTACCTTGTTAGAAATGTTTACAGTATTGTTTGGTAATCCTGTAGAAGAATCTAAAGTTTGTAATCTTATACTTCCCCCAGATTTGTTATTCAATAGAATTGCATCGGATCCTAATTTATAAAATTGAACATATTCATCAGATGGGTAACCGTCTACACTAATAACAATTCCATCACGTCCTTGAGCACCTGCTTGACCACTAGATCTAAAGTTAGGTGTATTAAAAATTATGCGCCCAGTGATAGTTTGTCCTGACGAATTATCATCTTTTCTTAAAAATTGACTACCAGTATATGTTGCTCCATTAATATCAAAAGTGGCGGTCTTTGCTGATATTCCCCCAAATACACCCTTGTTAAAAAGGTTAACTCCAGGAAACAATTGTCCAAACCCAGATATTACAGGATTTGGAACAAAACTATCTAATGAAACAATAGATATAATTACCCCATCAACATAATTTTGTGTAATATAATGCGGGTTTCCATTAGTATCAGTAACTACTGCATTAACAGTTCCATTTAGTGCTCCAGCTCGAACTTCACTTATTGCTATCCAATTTCCTGAACTATAAATGTTTAATTGATTAAATTTAGTATTGACCCATAGATCGCCATTTTTTAGCCTAGAATTATTTAATGCAGGATCAGTTGATTGTTGGTATATACCATTTGCACTAGGCCAACTAACTGCCCCTGCAGTCCCGTCCATGATACGCAATACTTTATTATCAGGATTACTTGTATCATACCAAAGCTGACCTTCAATAGGATTTACAGGCGGCAACGGACTTGAAAAATTTTCTAATAAATGTAAAAAATTAGCATCAACTACTTGTCCATAATTTGGATAACCTCTGCCAACAAATCCAAGACTAGTATCTACAGTATTAATGCCTGGAGGCATATCGGGTACTGTAATAGTGCCAGTTTTGCTCGGATCAGAAAAATAAAGAGTATAAGACATAATTATACTCCGGCACTAAGGCTTTGAATTCTAACAGTATAATCTATCTGGATCATACGATTTAAACTTTTTTGTACAGGATGAAAAATTACATGAGTTAGTAAACTACCTTCTCCTGCACCAGATGGACTGTATGAAAATAATCCTAACTCATCAAAAACAAACGTTCCGCTTGCATCAGTGGCATTATCAAATGCAGTTTGACCACTAGGTTCACCAAAGTCTAATAAACAACTAACTAAAATGTCGCTATAGGATGCACCGGCTAAATGACGAACTTCCATAAAATTTCTTGCAGGATCTAAATCACTAGCTTGTTGAGCATCAACCGTTTTATAGTAAGTTCGATTATATAAGTTTGAATTTGTTCCAACAACATTAGGAGTTAGATATGTAATAATACCAGTATCATCAATTCTAGATCCGCCGTTTCCAAATGCCATTTCATAGATAGTTCCATAATTTTGATTACTTAAACTTTGCGCCATTGCTAGACTAAAATTTTCATAATGAATTGCGTTACGTTTATCAATAAAAACTTCTTTAGACACTGGGTCAAAAATTTTAATATGACCTTGAACCCTCATATTACCGTGTTCATTTGGATTTGATTGCGTATAGTTTGTCATAGTTGATGTCTGTTTCATAAAATATTTATCCAATGTTAAAATGCGCCTGCGTACAATCTTAGCCAGTAGTTTGTAGCAACACATATATAAACATATTGGTTATCATACGCAATATTGCCAACAACTCCAGTACTATTACTAGATGTTGGTATCGTGGTTGGTGTCAACCCAGCGCTTCCTGAAAATCCTCGCGGTCCTTGTGGGCCGCCTGCAGGACCTGTTGGACCACTTGGACCAGCTGGTCCTTGAGGCCCGGTTGGTCCAGCACTACCAAAATATCCTCTAGATCCAGTATATCCGCCTGCATCTCCTTTACTTCCATAGTACCCTACTGGACCTGTTGGGCCAGTAGGGCCAGTTGGTCCAAGTGGTCCTTGTGGACCGGATACTGTGCTACCCGGACCAGTTGGACCTAAGGGGCCCTGTGGGCCGGTAGGGCCAGGAATTGTACTACCCGGACCAGATGGACCACTTGGACCAGATGGGCCACGACTTCCCCAGTAACCCATTAGTCCTTGCGGTCCAGTAGGCCCACTAACTCCTTGTGGCCCCGTTGGTCCTCGACTTCCGGCATAACCTAATGACCCTGTAAATCCTGTTAAAGTACTTGCTGACCCAGTGTATCCAGTTGATCCACGATAACCTTGTGGGCCAGTTGGGCCAGTTGGGCCAGTTGGCCCTACTGAACCGTAATATCCCATGTAAGTTGCTGCTCCAGCAGGGCCAGTTGGACCTACTGATCCCCAGTAGCCCATTGGACCTTGTGGACCAGTTGCTCCTACTGAACCGTAATATCCCATGTAAGTTGCTGCTCCAGCAGGGCCAACTGATCCCCAGTAGCCCATTGGGCCTTGTGGTCCAACAACTCCCTGTGGTCCAGTTGGTCCGGTAACTCCCTGTGGTCCAGTTAGTCCTCGACTTCCGGCATACCCTAATGATCCAGTAAATCCTGTTGCAGTGCTTGCTGACCCAGTGTATCCACCCGGATCTCCTTTAGATCCCCAATAACCCATAGGTCCAGTTGGACCTACTGACCCCCAATATCCCATACAAACTGCGGCACCACTAGAGCCCGTATATCCACCAGGATCGCCTTTTGGACCTGGAACTGTACTTGCTGAGCCAGTATATCCAGTTCTTCCTAAACCTATACTGCCAGTAAATCCTTTAGGACCTTGTGGCCCTGCAACTGAACTTGCAGATCCAGTATACCCTCCCGGATCTCCTTTTGGCCCACTAGGCCCAGTAGGACCACTAGGTCCCGCAGAACCTGTATAGCCTAAACCTGAGCTACCAACATATCCAACTCGACCACTACTACCAGTAAATCCAACAATTCCGCGGCTACCAGTATAACCGCCCGGGTCTCCTTTTGGTCCGGTAGGACCTACAGGCCCGCCTGGATCACCTTTAGATCCTGCATAACCATGGCCTAAATTAGTGATACTTAGCATACCATTCATATTGGCCATGCCATCAGTTTGATAATATAATGTATCAGGTGCGTCAAATGGCACTGTAAAAGATAGTATGCCTTGTGTAACACCATTAGAATTAATACCTGAAGTATAAAGTTTACTGTTATTTGATGTTATTTCGCTAACAATGTAAAAACCATGACTAGGACTGTTTACTTGAAAATAATATGTGAACCCTCTTGCTAATCCTACAACAGGATCTTGCTGCCCTAATATTACAAATGTGCCATAACCGCTATCTACTACATCAATGATAAAACCTGCAATGTCACCTTTGCTTCCGGTAAATCCTGTAATTGCGCTGCCAGTGTATCCTGTTACACCCTGAGATCCTTGACTACCAATATAACCTCCCAATCCCATGCTGCCAGTAAACCCACTAGGCCCCTGTGGACCAGTTGGTCCTGTTAAACCTAAGGATCCTGTATATCCCGTATTGCCAGTACGACCAACAGAGCCGCCATTTACCATCCAAGCAGTAATTGATACTAACCCAGCGCCGGCATTTGCGCCAGTAGTTACTCGAAAATTTACAATAGAACCAGCACCAATATTAGAAGGAGTAATGTTGTTAACTGTAAAACTTGATCCAGCTGCCAGTACTATTTGATAAGTGGGAGAAGCATTAACATATACCACAACGGTTAGTGCTGCTGTAAGCACTGATGAAACTGATAATGTTAGACTATAAAATTGTGAATCTACTGGACATACAAAATTTTTAATTGAAGATCCATTAATGTATAAATCTTGAGGGACTGAGGTAATAGCAGAATTCCAAGAAGCTGTAATGGGCCAAACTCCGCCGCCAGATCCGCTATAGCCAGCTGATCCCGCAAATCCTGCTGAACCAGCACTGCCAGTATAACCAGTAGAGCCACAAAATCCTTTAAAATTTGATGGCAAATTTGCATAACTATATCTTTTAGTTATTTGATTATCGGTTACTACAAAATAAGTGCCATTTGTGGCTGTAGTTAGTAATGGTAATTGATTAATATTCGGCATTTTATAATCCTTCTAAGGGGTCATTGTTATTATCAGTCAATGTAAATCCAGCACCCGTTATCAAAGTAGGATCTCCTCCATAATAATACATATCTGGTAATTCAGCAGGTTTGGAATTTAAAAATTTTGCTGGGGCAGAATCACTGCTCAATAATGAAATTCCATTATTCCACAGATCAGCAGGTTTCAATTGTTTTTTAATTATGACCAATTTAATGTTATCCCCTATACCTTCTTTTATATTTAACGTAATTTGCTGAGTAGAAGTGGTAATGACAAATTCTGGAGGTTGATAAGTCAACCCTGTGTATTCATACCCATTAACTGACGAGTTTGACAAAGAATTAGTATAAACCCAAACTTGATTAGTTGATGTAACAACATATGCATAATTTAATGCTGGGGTACGTGGCAAATCACTAGTCAATCCAACAGACCCAATCATTGTAAACTCTGGACTATCATATGACATTTCAGTATCTTGATGATAAACCGCAGTTTTATTTAATAGCCGTCCACCATAAAATACTTGAACTTGATCTGCGGCGGATATATTAGTTGATGTAGAAAGTACTATGCCGTCACTGAACAACGTTGAAGAAGAATATGGTAAGTTTACAGTAGCCGTAGTTTTACTTATAGTGTATACTTTAGAAGTACTAGTTGTAAATCTTACTTGTTTTAGTATTGTTTCAACAAATGGAATTGTTTGATTAGGACTTTGATCAATAACTTTAGTAAACATTTCTGAATATTGTTTAGCGCCTGTACCCAAGGTTGCTCTTCGAAGTTGAGAAAGAACGTTTCCAACTTTTTTAGTAAACTCGATACGCTCACCTGCAATAATTACAACTCCAGGAATATTGCCAAACGGATTAGGCGGTATAATAGTACTGGCATCGTTTAAATATATTTCTGAATCTGTATAAGCTAACGGCTGAGTTAAGTATGTAGAATTTTCAGCCGACAATCTTTTAAAATTTGTACGATTAAACATGTCATTAAAGATTCTATACCCAATAGTAGTTGCCGAAAGATTTTGATCGCCTATACTCATTATTGTAATAATGTCAGTATCTTTAGTAATGATATTATCTGAAATTTGTACACTAACTTTATCAGATAGAATTGAATAATCAACATTAGGTATTAATGACTTTCCATTTTTCCAAACCCATACACAATTTACATTTAATACTGGGCGACTAATTTGGTATCTCCCAGATTGAGTTCCAGTTAAATTCTCAGTCCTCATTAACATTCCATCTTGGTTAGCAAAAGTTGTTACAATAAGACTAGTGTTTATTGTAGGATGAACATAAATTGTATCATAGTCTATTAAAAAATCAAATCCGTCAAGTCGATCTTCTATTGCTACAACATCATCAAGTTTAGGTGAAAGCAATGTTATAGTTGGATTTACAATTGCAATATCCATAGTATAATCAAAACCTGGTCGTTGTTTAATTCCATTAACAAATACAACAGCGGTGCCATTAGAGTACGAGTAATAACTAGCAGGTCTAGTTTGTCTACTGTTGATACGGAATGTTACTTTTGTAGTATCAGTTACACGATAATAACTGATATCAGGCGGATTTAATAAGAATCTTGCTCCGGCTGGGTTAGTTAATTCTACTATAACTTGTGCTGAATCTGGACCTATAGTTGACGGCGGATAGATTAATTTATAAGTAGATTGACCATTTACTATAGGAATAACTTGCTCGTTTATTTCATTAAAATAATTAATTTTAGATGCAAAAAACCAAACTTGAATAGTGTTTTCATTATATACATAAGGCATGTTGTATACTGTAACCGCAGCACGATTATCGCTATCAGATAGCGCAGTTAACATATAACCAAATTTAGTTGAAGACGCTATTTCAGTAATTGACTGTCCGTTAACTGTTACATAAACACTACCCACTGATTTCATGTTTGAATCACTTATTACTTGTGCAGACGTTTCGATAGTCACAAGTTTTTTATAATCTATAACTCCTGCATCTGCGCCACTGCCGCCGCCTAGTCCAATTATAGTATATCCAACAATGCCCTTAAATGATGACAATACTTTTATTACGCTAGTATCCCAATCTATTGTAAATTGTTCTCCCGATGAGAATGTTGTAGTCGATGTGCTATAGGTAAACTGTGCAACTGAAGAACTAACAATTATAGCAGCAGATGATTGTGGTAACACTCGCAAAGTAGAAGTGGTAACTACTCCAGCATCAACATTAATTATTCCAGAATATACTGCTGGCGCGCCAGATGATTTTTTTGTATATACATTTATTCCTAAACTTTCCATTACACCGCTAGGTATTAATTCTTCAGGTGATTGATTGGCATCTGCGGTGTATAAATTATAGCCGTCAATAATAATATCAGAAGTACCAGTTCCTGCTGCTTTAGTGTATCCTAGATCGCCGCCTATAATCTCACTATCTATAATTGATAATGAATTATCTGAACTCCAAAATTCAATTTTAGATCCAGGCGGCAATTTATTTTTTACTGTCGAACTAATAGTAATAGTAGTTCCAGTTATATATGTAACAACAGGACTAATAGACACAAAAGGATTAGTAGTTGTGCTAATTACATTTACGTAATAACCAACATTAACTCCTAAAATACTACTTAGAGATAGTGTACTAGTTCCTACAGACGCTGTTGTAGTGCTGGTAGTAATTGCATAATATCCATATTCACTTCCCCAAGTAGTTTTATCAAATGAAGAGCTGCCCCAACTAGTAGCGTAGTCAAATGGTAGAGTTGTAATATTTGTTCTAGGATACGTAATACCCGTCATTAATTGATCTAATTCTGCTCCAGGAAAGCCGTCTAAAGGTTTATAAAAATTAGCAATCCTATCTATTGAAGGTAACAGTCGAGAATTTTTCTTATAAACAATTTTTAATAGATTTTGAGCTGACGGGGTATAATTTAAGAATAAAATTTTACATAATTTTTTAGTATACCCATTATATTGTTTAGTGTAATATTGTACAGTATAGTCTTCCCAATAAACTCGAAGTCCATTTAAAGTGACTGTCATTTTTGTTTTATCAGGCAATGCTAACCAAGATAATTCAAAAGAATTGGCAAAACCATTACATGCAAACTCATCAGTTACTGTTAAATTACCTAATTCTTGTACTTTAGAAATCCTATCAAATTTAAGTGTGATATTCATATTCCTTACTGGATTATTAGATATATCAGAAATTGATCTTAAAGATTCAAAGTCACTAATAAAAGAATTTGATGGATCTATTATTGAATAATTTTCAGTAAAGTTTCTCAGTTGTGTATGGAATGGTTTAACTTCTTTGATATAATTTTCAAAATTTGTACTGCTGGTTAATTTATATACTGGCGGTTGCCCTAAAGTTCCTGCATCATTAGTAATACTAATGAAAGAAGTTTTAAATGCCCAATCTAATAATTTTTGTTCTGAATACGCATACTTAACTGCCTTAAAGAAGAACAAATTCCAATATATTTTTAAATTATTAATAAAAAAATTATCCCTAATTGCAGTTAATATGTAATTCAATTCTATGTCAGGGGTTTGATCGTATAACGTTTGATCGTAGGTACTAATTGGAGAATCATAATAATCAGAATTTGATATTTTATTCCATAAATTATCCAATAATTCTATAGTGCCATTTTGAGAATATACTATGTCATATTCACTACTAAAGTTTCCATTAGAAGATACGTATTCTAAAATAATATAATTTCCTAATCCATTATTTTTGACCCTAACATAATCACCAATAGATAATAATAATCCAGTAGTGTCCGAAGAATAATTTACGGTTAATGTATAATCTTTATAAGGATTATATGTTTTACTGACCCAATCAATATATTTCCAATATAGTGTAGTATTATAACTTTGAGTATGAGTTCGTTCCCATCCAGTCATCGGATCAGTGTATTCATATCTTGCCCATTTTCCTGTAAAAGATATGTCAGAAAGAACTATTGCAGTGAATGGTCTAACTATTAATAATGGGGCATCAAAATATTCTAAACCAGCATTATCAATAACTACAGAAATAACTCTTCCAGATGAATCTATATCAGTTAAAATTTTTCCATTCTTACCGTTAGCTGATCTAATTGTCACAGTGGGCGGGTTAATATAACCTTGACCTGAATCAATAATTGATACGGATCTTATTTTTCCATTTTGAACTGTGCATGACAGTTTAGCTGTACTAACATTATTAGTGACTATTGTTGATAATTCATCAACATCATCAACTATATAATCATAAAGATTTGTAATTTCATTTGGGATCGGCTCACTAGCATTTAAATTGCCAAAATTGTAAATTCCAGTAACTATGTTTTCTGAAAAAATTAAATTAGCATAGCCAACTAAATTTCTTAAGGCATTTAATCTATCTTTAAACATTGATTGACGAGGCCTAAATTCAATACCATATTTGATTCTAGCTGATAATTTCGGATCTGGGACTGGATTTCCTACAGCGTCTTTACCTAACAAACTATCAATAAGTTTTGTTTCAAGTATTTTTGGAATATTTTTATTAGAACCTTCATGGATTAACATCCATTCAGTATGTTTAGGTATGGTGTTGTTATATTGATCAATTGCAATATTTAAATTAATAGCATTGTTGGTTAACAAACCAGCAATATTTGATATTATAATAGAATTTGAAGAAATTGGTGTAGCAAATTTTAACCCATATGCAGTAGGATTAGATATTACTGACGACACATCTAACGCACTGACTCGTCTATTTTTTACATTTGGTACTAACGAACTGTTTTTAACCCAATAGTAATATAATGGATTGCTAAAAGAATTAGTAGTTGGATTGTATGTTAATTTTACAGAATAAACAGTATTGTCTGGATTTAATGGCTGGCCACTAATATTATATGGTAACCCACTATTGGTATCAGCAATAGCAGCCCATTCACTAGGTAGATGAGATGTTCTAACCCATTCATAAATGTCAATTGTAGATCCAGGAAATACTGAACCCCACGAATTTTTTCGGAAATTAAGATCTCCCTGTTCGTACCATTGATACTTGACGGTGCTTAGATTCCACCATAATTCACCTACATGATCATCAAGCCAATTTGAATTAGTATCTACAGTTGTTGTATCTAACCCGACTGAATATATTGCAGGATCTCCTGCCAGTTTATAATTTATTTCTTGATCGGCAATCCCGGCTATTTTTCCTTTTAATGGATCTATTATATCTAGATAACTTAATACTGATTCAGATGATGTATCAACTAACATGATACGTTCAACTGATTCTAAATTTACCAAATCAGTTTGATATCTTAATTTTTCCCATCCGTTAATTGATGTATTAATTTTATCAAAATAATATAATAAACTTTGAATTTGCGCATTATCATATGCAGGAGATCCTACTAATATTCCCGAAGAATCAATCACTATACTTCGACCAAAATTAGTACCGTTTACTGTAGATACTGTATCTAATTCTTGAGATACGACAAATCTTTGATTATATCGATTATAAAGATAAATTATTCCTGAATTATCAATTGTATCATAAAAGGAAGTTGCTCCTAAATCAAACATTACATCGATGTCAAATCCAACCGGCACCTTAACTCCAGATCCCAACGTTGAAATAATTAATGAATCGTTTGTTTCATTAATTGATATATCAATACCAAATTGTAACCCTTCAGTTAGAACAGGGTTAGTAATTTGTTGATCATATACAAATGTACCTGCAACATTCTTGTAGATAAAAACGGCACCTAAGGTGTTATCATAATTTATATTTTGTGGTGCAGAAACAAACAAATATTGTCCATCAGGCGATACTAATACCTTATAACCAAATTTAGATGTTGAAATATAAGTAGATATAATCTGTTGTTTAAATGTTAGTGTAGTGCCATTGTACGAATATATTCGTACAAACCCTGATGTATTTGAATTACCTAATGCACTTATTGCAACGACTGTAGCGTTATCCGAACCGCTTATACTATATCCCCATTGAGTTCCTAGAGTTGTTCCAGAAATATTATATGTAGCCAATAATGTAGATGTTACAGTACTTGTTGAATTAATCGCATAAGCATAAACAGTTCCAGTATTGGCTGTTATTAATCCCGGTGCGCCTACTACTAATAATTTATTAGTAGATGTATTTCTTTGAACATACATCGATGATCCAAATCTTGCATGATCAACTGGGTTTGGATTGTTAATTATTAGTTGTTCAATATCCCTAACTGTATCAAAATCTAAAGAACTTATTTTAATAAGTCCACTATCAATTTTACCTGCTGTAGTGGATGCTGCTGGAGCACCTGCAAATACAAGACCGTAATTAGTATTTGAAAATTTTATATCATCATAAACTACACA
>Ga0136641_1000229_pt1 | contig 23817 bp, 24 predicted proteins | sample EliLak1302023Y_FD_115312 | JGI IMG/M metagenome (GOLD analysis project Ga0136641, IMG submission 115312) | Freshwater microbial communities from Elizabeth Lake, Yosemite National Park, California, USA - 13020-23Y | ecosystem: Environmental > Aquatic > Freshwater > Lake ...
AATTTGGTCTAATGTAAATAATGTACCTCGTGGAACTATTTATAATAGCGACATGAAAAAAATTGGTAATACTTTGCCAGATACTAACTCAGAAATTTATGCAGACTGGACTGGCACTAACTATACAAACACATATAGAACTTCAGAATCTTGGACATCTTATTGGTGGGCCATGACAAATATGAGTGATGCAAATGGCCATTCAGGAACAAGACTTCACCAAGGCCAATACACACACGTAGGAGTAAATCCAGATGGTCTTGCTCCAAACACTATGCCGTTCTTTGGAACAGTTATTTCACAAACTGGTATTCGTCAAAAGTTTTCTTTATGGCAACAAAACGCCAATATAGGAATTTATATGCGCGGTGGAAATTTTTATTTTGAGCAATTTTCATTAAACAACACAGCATATGCTACATGGTATGGCGGAACTTCTTATGGAATGTCTGGCTATAATGATCGCACAAAAACTCTTGTTGTTCTTGAAGCAAAAGATGGATCTAATAACTATCGCATGCACGTATGGAAGAATACTGGAACAAATAGATCATTAAATGATTCAAATTATCGCACAGGAACTCTTAAATTATTCCTTCAAGAAGCTAAAGCGGGATTAACAACAGGCGGAGCAGCATCATATGCATATTATGATTTCCAATGGCTAGCAAATGGCTCTAACTCATATGCTGAATCACAATATAGAATGACTGTAGTTCCAGGAGACAATAATATTATTGGTTTGCGTCGTAGCGTTCCATCAAATGGCTCATATTACGCAACATATGTTTTGTCTTCACAAACACTCAATACAACTTTTAACTCAATGGGTAATACAACTTCATATGGATATGAACAAGGTTCAAGATACCATATGCAAAAATATCAAATTACATGGGACAACTACTGGGTAGCAGCATACAACCATTATTACTATTATGGTTCTGGAATTAATATTCACTTTATTGATACCCGCGATCCAAGAAATTATTACCTTGGAAATTATCAAACAAGCCAAGGTGGAGTACAAATTGTTCCTTTTAAGTCTAATAAATTTTTAATTAGTTTAGCACAGTCCAATTCTAATGATAACATAGGTACAACAATATATGGTCCAATTGATTGCGAAGGTGCTAGATTAAATGGTAGAGTTACTTCTGGAACTATATCAAACGGTGGTACAATTAACATAACAGAAAAGGCGCATCAAGGCATGTTTGATAATTATTACACAAGTACTAATTATCCATTCTTAATGCCGATGCCACATTGGAGGGTAAACGTATAATGAAACTTAGTTTCGCATTTGAAGGGGCAGCACCCCAAATTGATCCACATGGTCAATATGAGTCTCCTATTGAGACAACACTTTTACACAGACTTACATTAAAAGATGGCAAGGTCGTAGATCTTTATAATGGAGTATCGGACGATGAAGTTCGTAAGATTGATCATGAGACAGCAACCAAAATTGCTAAAGAGCACGTTGATCATGAAGGAAACCCAGCATCAGTTGATTTAGCAGCTTTGTCAGTTTTAAACGAAGATGGGCATTATGTTCCAGGTGATAACTAATGCCAATTACACAAACCCCAGCAAACGTAGTACCAGCACTCTGGACTTACACATATCTTCAAGCACCAATTAATGGTCAAGGATATGCTTATTTTAATATTCCTTCAGTTTACACAGCGCTAGGTACAAAATCTTCAGGTACAGCAGTTTGTGACCTTTCAACATCAAATGTTTTTTCAGTAACAGCAGCAGGCAATATTGCTCTATCTTTTACTAATATTGCTGCCACAGCAAACACAGCACAATTTTGGCAAGTAGAAATTAAGGGTGGTGGTAGTTACACAATTACTTATCCAGCAGCAGTTGTTTTTGACGGCGGAGGAGCTTCAAATACTCCACCAGTTCTTTCACTTAACACAACAGTATTAAATTTTTACACAAGAAATAATGGAACAACAATCTACGGATCATACGCTTTTTCAGATCTAAATATTTAGGAGATTAAATAAATGGCAATTAGTACAAGTGTTACACAATTAGTTTTACCTGGTTTTGATACAACAGTTCAAAATAACATGAATGCAGCAATAAATACTAATACTGCAATACTTGCCATACTAGGCGCTTCAGCCATATCAACTGGTTTAAATACTTCTATTACATCAATAAATACATTAAATACATCAATCAACAATTTACCAAATTCTGAGCCTCTTCCAACTTGGTCTGTTTATTCAAATCAAGGAAACAACCCAGGATATACAACATATGACTCTGATTTTCAACCAATTGGTGGAGGTATGTTTAATACAAGCACCGAGCTTGGACAATACTGGGCAGGCGAATTGTATACAAACTCATATAGAACTTCAGAAACTTTGACATCATATTGGGTTGGTTCTACATCTCTTTCTCAACAACAAGACGGTCACTACTACTTAGAAATTCCAGGCGGGGAAAATGGTTCTTACGATAACGGATTTGCTAAAGCTCGTAACTATGTAATTAATACTTATCCATATTATGGAACAGTTGTTAACGCAATTGGCGTAAGAATGAAAAACTCAATTTATTTTAATAATCAAACAGTTGGCTGGGCTTCAAGAGGAGCACAACAATTAACTGAGTACCTTGGAATTAATAGCTCAACTTATTCAACATGGACTGGCGGACAAGGATATGGCCAAATTGGTTATAATGACAGAACTCGTACACTTGTAGTCCTTGAATCAAAGGATGGATCAAATAACTATAGAATTCACGTATGGCGCAATACAAATGCAGGACGCTCTCTTCAAGATAAAGATATGGAAACAGGCAGACTTCATTTATTTATGTCTGAAGCAAAAACTGCTGGAACTCCAGCATCATATGCAATTGGTCTTGGATATTTTTATAATGATTTTACATGGACATCATCAGGTTCAACATCATGGAATGAATCAAGATATCGTATGCGTTTGACAGTGGGAGATAATAACTACATTGGTCTTTCAAGATATGTACCTTCAAATCAAACAAATTATGCTACATTTTTACCAACACCTACTACAACATCAGGAACCATAAGCGCAACACTTGCTTCAGTTGCTTGTACAACATCTTACGGTATGGATCAAGATGCAAATTACTACAGTATGCGTTCAAATATAACCTGGGATAATCAATGGATAGCATCTTATAATCAATACTACTATTATTGTGCAGGAATGAATGTAATCTTTAGCAATACAGCAGATCCTCGTAACTATTACACAGGACAATATGCCACCTCATCAGGGCCACTTCAGCTTGTTCCAGTAAGACAAGACAAGTTCCTTTGCAGACTTCAAAATCAAAATTCTGACGGTGCTACAGGTTGTGCAGTTTATATGGTTGATTTAGGTGGAGCTTTTTATAATGGTTTAAGACCAGATGGAAATACTATCTCAAATGGTCAAGATATTGGTATAGTTAACTACTCACAATCAGCATGGATGTTTGATACTGCATCAACTTCTACAAATTATCCAATTATTGTATCCCCAGACGCATGGTCGAACGGATAATTACATGTACTACGCAACTATTAAAGATGCCAAAGTAGATAAATTCGGAAAACTTGAGGAAATCTTTCCCAATGTAGCATTTCCGCTTGCTGGGCCAAATGAAGATTGGGCAAAAGAGCAGGGGCTTGAAACGGTAATTCAAGAACTTGAGCATGATGAAACAAAACAACATATTGTATATTGCGACCCTTATATTAAAGATGCAAAAGTATATTGTGTAGAAGTTGTTGATATGACAAAAGAAGAAATTGCTTCATATAAATCTGCAATTAAAGAATTTAATAAATTAAAGGCGGAAAAAGATGCTGAGTAATCAAAGATCAATTTTTAAAAGAAATCGTTATACTCAAATAGGTTTACAAACTTGGGTTGCTGCAGATGCAATTTCTACAATTGTTGTAAATGGATCTAACTTAGTTTCACAATGGAAAGATAGAACTATTAATTTAAGACACTTTACTCAAGCAACAGATGCTAATAAGCCATTGTTTGTTTCAAATGCAATCAACTCTTTGCCAGCAATTAGATTTAACGGAACAACATCATTTTTAAACTTTTCCGATCCAACTCTTTCATGGCTTAATTCATCTTCATTTACAATTTTTTATGTAGCAACTAAAACTGCAGGAGCTACAAATCAATTTGTAATTGGTGGACAAGGTGCGGGAACAAGAAATAATTTAGGATTAGGATATCTTGCAACAAATACATATAAAGAAGTATTTGGATCAGATGATATTAATGCTGTAGTTCCAGTAAAACCAGCGGGACAACCAGAGCTATACGGCTTTACATATAGCAATGTGGATAACTCTCGTGTTATTAGAAGAAATGGCTCAATAGTGGGCTTAGGAGCCTCAAATGGATCACTTACAGGCATGTCTGGAGAAACACTTGGTCGCTATTTGACCACATACGGACAGTTTGACCTAGGAGAACTTTTAATCTATAATCGTGTTCTAACAGCATATGAAATTTTACAAATTGAACGTGACTTATTATCAAAATGGTCAATTACTTAATAGGGAGAAAAAATGGCATATTCACCATACAGATTTGCTGGGCCAGTTTCAATTCCCTCTGTTCCAACTAATTTATTTACATTTACACAACCCTCTATTATAAAACAAATTATTTTAACAAATTTTACTGGTGGTTTACTTTCTTTTTCTATGTATTTAGTTCCAGCGGGAAGCCAAGTAGGAGATAATTCTAATAAACTTTATGGAGATTATTCCTTACCAGCAAACTCAACAGTTTCTTTTACACATTCACTAGTTGTCGGCACTGGAGAAAAAATATATGCTGTTGCAAATGTACCAAATTCTATAAATGTGATTATTAATGGCGTAACGGCGGGATAAAATGGCAGAAGAGTCAAACTTATTGCCACCATCTCAAGGTAATTCAGGCGATTCACAAATAGTAATTACATCACCAAATTATAGTAATACATTAAAAAACGCAGTACAAAATTTTAATCAATATCAATATGTTTTAGGCAATGGCACATCAACAAGAATTAAGTTTTCTTCTATTTTAGATGAAGCAATAGTTTATTTAAAAATAGCAGCTTCATTAAATGAATCAATTCCATTTTTTAATACTACAAATATTGCAAATTCAAATGTTGGTAAAGTATTATCTTATTTAAATTTTACAGAATTTTCTATTATAAATAGCTTTAATGTTAGCTTAAATAAGCCAGCAAATATTGTAACAAATAAAGTTAATGCCGTTTCTGATGTTTATTTTCCAACAAATACTTATTTGCCAATATCACCAACTGGAACTTTTCAACAATCTTTAACACCAAATGCCGTTCAAACATCTACATTATCATTAAAGGTATCATGGTCATCAATAGATAATGTAACTTCATATACTGTAAAAACCATAGATTCGGCGGGTATTGTACAAACTTTTGTTAATGCAAATAATCCAACAGCAATAACTGTATCAACAACAGGACTTGTTACCGTAAATATTTATGGATATAATTTACAAAATCAAATAATTGCCTCATCACAAACGGTTTTAACGCTTTCTTCTGGAATAACATATACTGTTCCAGATTTAACAGGACTAAGTTATTCTGATGCAAGAACAATTTTAATAAATAGTGGAATATCTTTTACTCAAAGTTCCACAAGTTCTTCAAGTCAATCATATTCAACTTATTCTGGTGGTTATGTAAATTCTCAAACACCCCTGCCTGGATCATATAATGTTGCTCAAATAGTAAATTTAAATTTAATAGTTTATACACCAGCAACAGCAACTGTTCCAAGTATTTTAGGACTTACTGTTTCTCAAGCACAAATAAATTTAACAACTGTTGGTTTATTTTTGGGAACTGGAACAGCAACAAATACAGCAACATCTTCTCAAGATCAAGTTGTTATATCTCAATCTATTACAGCTGGAGCATCGGTAAGCGGTGGAACATCAATTAACTATGGTTATTATCAATATGTTGCCACCCCACCTCCCCCTCCTCCACCACCCCCTGGCGGTGGCGGAACTCCTCCACCTCCACCACCCCCTGGCGGTGGCGGAACTCCTCCACCTCCCCCACCACCACCCCCACCACCTGCTCCTGTACAACAATCATCTATTGGAAACTTAATAGCAAACAGCACAACTTCTGCTACAGTAAGCGGAACATTCATTGAAACAATCACAAATGTTATAGTTAATGATTCAACTTCTATTAGTTATAGCCAAAGTAGTAATTCTGTTACATTTAATCTTTCAGGATTCACTGGTCAATGCGTTAATATACAGATTTATAACGGATCATCACCATTATTACCAGTTTGGGGTACTTGTGTTCCTGGAACACCCCCTCCACCCCCTCCTGGAACACCCCCACCCCCTCCTCCTCCTCCCCCTCCACCCCCTCCACCCCCACCTAGCAGTGGCGGTGGGTGCACATTCAATGGCAATACTCATTTTGCTTCATGTTGCGCATGTTGCCCATGCGGATCACCAGGTTGCGGTGCTTCAGGTTGTTGCTGTGTTTATGATAATTGTAATAAGTTTATTGGCTGCACAGGGACTTGATTTAAACTCACTAAGAATGCTATAATAAATGAAAGGAAGGTTTAAATGTTATCTAAAGTAATTACTCTTAAGTTAGGCGACGACGAAGTTCATTGGATGGATATCAAAATAGATAGTGAAACAAAATTGCCATTAAGTGATTCTATAAAAAATTTTTATAACATGATAATTCCTGCTGTAAAAGTTATAGATATAACAGATTATTCAGAAATTCCTCAAATTGGAAGTTTTTGGAATGGAACTTTTTTTTCTGTAATTAATGAAAAAATACCATTATTTAAAATAGAAAAAAATTGGTTAAATTTTCCAAAATTTGCTTTTATTGATAAAGATAATAAATTTACTGGTATGGCAAGTTATGAGCCCGCCGAAGGAAAACATGCAGAAAGAATAGCTATGTTAAGCTCGGATCCAGAAATAATTATAACTGAAAGGCTAGTTTAATGGAAGAAAAAAAAACACCGTGGCAACTTTATAAAGAAAGTAAAGCTAAAGGGGAGTCTCAATTTTATGATATATTAAAGCCAAGTACCGAGTGGGCTTCAGAAGAAGAAACTTTAAAAAGATATACTATTTGTAAAACATGTCCAGATTTTGTTAAAATTACAAAACAATGCAAAAATTGTGGATGTTTTATGCCAACAAAAACAAAATTGCAAAATACTAGTTGCCCTATAGGAAAATGGTAAAATGATTTCAAAAGTAGAAAACTTTATATCTGAAGAAGATCATAAATTTTTAATAGAATACATAAAATACCTAGAAGAAAATGATAAATGGGACAAATCAGACCCACACCCATCTTGGCACGGAAGATATGTTCATGCAAACCTTCTTGCATTTAAAGGAATGTTTGGTACAGACAAAGATATAGAGTGCCTGGAAATACTTATTGGAATAAGAAATAAAATTAGAGATCATATTATAAATATAAGAAATTTAAATGTATCTTTATATTCAGACACATTACAAATTGTAAGGTGGTTACCAGGAAACGAACAGCACCCACATGCTGATTCTGAAAACCCAGATGGCTCACCACACCCATATCCTTGGAGAGAACATGCTTCTATTGTTTATTTAAACGATGAGTTTGATGGCGGAGTTACATATTTCCCTGAATTAAATGTAGATTCAAAACCAACTCCAAGGACACTAGTGACATTCCCTGGGACCAAAGAGTACATGCATGGTGTAACAAAAGTAGATAACGGAAGAAGATACACAATTGCATCATTTTGGACAACAGATCCTTTAAGAGGAATTTTAGTGGAAAATGAAGATTAATGATAAAAATAATTTAATACCAGATAAAACACTTTTAGTAATACCAAACAAATTTGCAAAAAAAGAAAAAATTTCTGATTTACTTGAGTCTTTATCAAAACATAAAAAAAGGGATTGGTTTACTGATCATTTTTATTATTGTTTGCCTTTGTTAATAGGAAACACATATGGGTTTATAATTAAAGCACAATTTAATTTTTCTGTATATTGGAACGGCGGTAATTCTGTCAACGACCTAGAAGTAAAAGTAGAAGATATACAAAAAGATAATTTGCAAACATATGTAACAAATTTTGGAAGCGGAATATTGACTGTTCAAAACTTTTTTCATTTTAGAACCCCTTTAGGAATAAATTTAATGACAATACAGCCACCAAATTTTTTAAAAGATGGGGTTACGCATATGATTGGTGTTGTAGAAACGGATAATTTAAGAAGAGATTTTACATTTAACCTTAAAATTACAAAGCCAAACGAATGGATTAGTTTTAAGGCGGGAGAGCCAATAGGTGCTTTTATGCCAATAGAAAGGTATTTTGCAGATCAATTTCATATTAAATATGCAGATGAGCTTTTTCCAGAAAGTTTGATAGACATAGAGCACGAGACGGGTAATGAATTTGGAAGACAAAGATCTGGAGAAGATCTTACCAAAAATCATCAAGCAGGAAGAAGATATTTTAAAGGTGAAGATGCTTGGGGAAACAAGTTTAAAGATCATCAAAAATAGCTTAAAAACAATAAATTGGTTATTATTTTTAAAAATATGGTGCAATTTGGCACGCCAGTGTTCAATTTTTACGCTTTAACCTGACAGAATGGTATTATATTAATATGAGCAATATGAGAGTTACTCCAGTAGACGAAGTTAATTGGGGAATGTATATGTGGCAAATGCCAGACGAGACCTTAGTCATGGATGATGAGGGTGGATATTTAAGTATTGCATCTTTAAAAGGTGATGTTCGTCAGATTAAAAAACTTAAAGATGCAGCCAAAGGCTACGGATTAGATGAAGGAAAACCAATATTTTTTTCAGGTCACCGTCCAGTAACTGATGACGAATTAGTAGAACAAAGATCAAGAATGGAGCTGGGTTTAGTTCCAGACCCACAGGATCTTCCAGCAATGATGGAGTATGTAAAAGAAATGCGTGAAATGGAGCTAGGTTAATATGGATCACAATGTAACAGTAATAAATGATGATGATGAAAGCAACGAAATCCTTGTAAAATCCAATGTGGATTTTGGTATGGGTAATTCTTCAACAGAAGCATTTGAAGATCCATTTTCTCAAAAATGGGGGGATATCCGAAAATCAGAAGGATTAAGCCCTAACTTACGTAGACATGCAGCAAGACTTGAAAAATCATTTACTGGTCAACAAGATGCCAAATCTAAAAAGCTTGACCCACTTGATTTAACTGGATACTCATTATTTCAAATTGTTCAGCCTCCATATAACATGCTTTATTTATCACAACTTTATGATGTGTCTCCATATCACCACTCAGCAGTTAATGCTAAAGTTGCAAACGTAATTGGTTTGGGATACAAATTTGAAGAAACATTTGCGGTGACACAAAAAGTTCAAGATGTTATTGATGACCCTAAAAAGCTAGACAAGCTAAGAACAAAAATTGAAAAAGCCAAGGTAGAGCTTAGAGCCTACTTAGAAGCATTAAATTCAGATGATTCATTTACTGAAAATATGAAAAAAGTTTACACAGATTTAGAGTCTACTGGAAACGCGTATTTAGAAGTTGGTCGTACCGCAACAGGCAAGATTGGTTATTTAGGTCATATTCCAGCAACAACAATGCGTATACGTCGTCACCGCGACGGCTTTGTGCAAGTTGTTTATAACCGCTACACATTCTTTAGAAACTTTGGGGATATAGAAACCCCAGATCAAATTGGAACAGATCCACAACCAAATGAAGTAATTCACTTTAAAAAGTTTACACCTTCAAACACATACTATGGTGTTCCAGATATTCTTTCAGCAAAAAATGCAGTTGCTGGAGACGAATTTGCTCAAAGATTTAACTTGGATTACTTTGAAAACAAAGCTGTTCCACGTTATATCATTACGGTAAAAGGAGCAAAGCTTACTGCTGACTCTGAGCGCAAGCTCCTTGAATTTTTTCAAACAGGATTACGTGGTCGTAATCATAGAACGCTTTATATTCCACTTCCCTCAGACGGAGAAAATAGCCGTGTAGAGTTTAAAATGGAACCAATTGAAGCGGGAATTCAAGATTCATCTTTTAAGAATTATGCAGTAGAAAATAGAGATCGTATCCTTATTGCACATAGAGTACCTATCTCTAAGATAGGCATGCCAGCAGATGTTTCTTTAGCAAATGCCAAAGATGCTGATAAAACCTTTAAAGAACAAGTATGTCGCCCTATGCAAGAAGAGCTTGAGTATAAACTTAATAAGATTATGGCTGAGTTTACAGATGCATTTGAGATCAGATTTGAAGAATTAGCCCTTACAGATGAAGAAACTCAATCAAGAATTGATTCATCGTACCTAGTAAATAAGGTAGTTCTTCCTAATGAAGTTCGTCAAAGAAAGGGTCTTGCACCAATTCAAGGCGGAGATATTCCCCTAGACCTTAATGCTCAAGATGTCGCTGAAATCAAAACAGATGCAAAAGGCACAAGAGCAAGAGATAAAGAGAGAACCTTAAATGCTCCAGATAAAATGGGGGATGCAAGAAATGCTCAAGGAGAAGGAAGAAAACAACAATAATATTAACTGTAAATTATGAGTTAATCATAAATACTGATATTATTTAGAATACATATGGAACTACAAAAAACGTATTGGCAAAATAGCGAATCTTCAATGACACTCGCTTTTCCTATTTCTAAAGTAAATAAGGAAAAAAGAACAGTGTCAGGTTTCGCATCTCTAGACAATGTTGATCATCATGGAGACATTGTAACATCAGAAGCAAGCAAAAATGCTTTTGAAAGATTTAGAGGAAATATTCGTGAAATGCACGGACCTTCAGCAGTTGGCAAGATGCTTAGCTTTAAAGAAGATTCTTTCTTTGATCCAGCATCGGGCAATAAATATAATGGAGTTTTTGTAGAAGCATACATTTCAAAAGGCGCACCAGATGCTTGGGAAAAATGTTTAGATGGAACATATACAGGATTTTCAATTGGTGGAAACATCAATGATGCAAAAATGGAAAAATCAGAAGATGGCAAAGAAGAACGTAGAGTTATTCACAATTATGATTTGCATGAATTGTCATTAGTAGATTCACCAGCTAACCCGCTAGCAAATATTTTTTCCATTCAAAAAATGGCAGAAGGTATTGTTACAGAAAATGTTTTTTGGTGCAAAACTGATGAGGTTGCATCAACATCTACTGCTACAACAAAAAATTGTGTTGTGTGTGGAGATACAATGACTAACACTGGTTGGGTTGAACAATCAGACATAGAGAAATTTGAATCAATTGAAAAAGTTATTGATTCTTATTTTAAGAAAGATGATGCTCCTGCAGCAAGTAATGTAGTTGACAGCTCATCTTCAATTAATCTTTATCCAGATCAAAACAAAAAAGACAAAAAAGTTTCGCCTATTGATGTAAGTAGTGCGATTAAAAAGAACGAAGGAGGTAATGAAATGACAGAAAAAACAACAACAGAGGTAGCAGAAGTTACCGAAGTACAAGCTCCAGCAGAAGAAGTGGCAGCGGTTGATGAAACAGCAGCAGTTGTGTCAGAAGAAGCAATTGAAAAGGCTGTAACAATTTCAGAGGTTGAGGATTCACTTGACTTTACAAAGATGATCAGCGACCTAAAGACCTTCTTTGGTGAGTCAATCAAAAAGAATTTAGACAATAGCACAGCTTCAGTTGGTGAAATTGCAAAGATGGTAGAGGAAACCACAGCATCAGTCACCAAGGCAATCTCAGATCTTTCTGAGAAGTATGAGGCACTAAATAAGACAGTTACAGACATGTACGGCAAGATTGAGTATGTTGATAACAAGCTCAACGGGTTCGAATCTGCAACTGCAGTAAAGAAGTCTAGCGACCTTAACGGGTCATTAGAAGAAACACAAATACAAAAAAGTATATGGCAAGGACACTTCCTCGGTGTACAAAGCTTAACTAAATAATCTATAAAAAAATAAGGTGGTGAAATAAAAATGAGTAATGAACTTCTACAAAAAGTAATTGATACAACTAATCTTGGTTCTGATGCAGTTAGCGCTTCAACAGATTCAGCGACCCTCTCTGGTAATGGTTTACTATATCCAGATCAGGCAAATCGTTTCCTAGATTACATGTGGGATGCTACAATCCTAGCAAAGTCTGCACGTACTATCCGTATGCGTTCAAACACAACCGAAATTGATCGTGTTGCTGTTGGACAACGCATTATGACAGTCGCAGCTGAAGATAATCCTCGTGATTATGTAAATGCTGGAGGAGCACAGTTTGCTAACGCAGCTGTTGCATTCAACAAAGTCTCTTTAACAACCCGTAAACTACGTCTTGATTGGGAACTCTCATCTGAGTCTCTCGAAGACAACGTTGAAGGCCCAGATCTAGAAGATCACATTGCACGTCTTATGGCTACCCAGGCTGGTAACGATATCGAGGATGTTCTCATCAACGGTACAGGATCTAGCACAGGTTTGCTTTCAGCGTTCAAGGGATTCCGTCAACTTGCATTGGATAATGCACACGTAGTTGACGCACAAGGAGCAGGACTTGACAAGGCAGTATTTAACCTTGCAATCAAGACTCTCCCACGTAAGTATAAGCAACGTCGCAATCAACTTCGCTTCTTCACAGGATCGAACTTGGTTCAAGACTACTTATACAACCTAACTGCTATGTCTAGCACAGGATTTAACCCATTCGATATCGCTTCAGGTATTGTTCGTGGTGATGTTGCTGCTAACGATGGCGGTCCAGGATCTGTAACACCATACGCATTTGGTATTCCAGTAATTAACGTTCCATTGATGGACGAGACAGTGGCAGGAACATACGCAAGCCCTTCAGGTTTGCACGGTGACCTACACTTAACTTTCCCTCAGAACTTTATTGTTGGTATCAAGCGTGATGTAACAGTTTATCGTCTATTCCAACCAAAGAAGGATACAATTGAATACACTCTATTCATTCGTGTCGGCTGCGTAATGGAAAACTACGATGCACATGTTATCGTCAAGAACGTAAAGGTTTCAGGTTCAGTCGCAACTGGTGCATTTGGTTCCGTAACACACGGAGCTAAGATCTCAGGTGGCGCTTCAGGAAATACATACTAATATTTATTAGTTGCAAGATTGAGGGGGATAGTAGAGATACTATCTCCCTTAGTCATTATCTGATATAATTAACAATGACGAAAGGTATCAAAATGTCATTTACAGACTTAAAAATCACAGAGTTAAGAAAAGTAGCAGATTCATTTGGCGTAGAAGCCAGTTCTGCTAAAAGCAAGCAAGAAGTAATTGCGCTTCTTGAAGAAGAGGGAATTACCTTCCAGATGTATGATAAGTTTAATACATCAGAAAAAGAAGAAATTGAGATCCCAGAGTTTGAAAAGAAGAACAGAGAGAAGAAGATTATGAAGACAACAGATGCAGTATTGGTTAAGATGGAAAGATCAAATCATTCCTATAATACAATGAACTACACGTTTACTACAGAGCATCCATATGTGGCAATGTCTCAGTCGGAAGCACAAAATATCTTTGATGTAGAAGAGGGATTTAGACTAGCTACTCCAAGGGAAGTTCAAGACTTTTACGCTTAAAAGGAGATTAACATGCAAGATATCGTCAAGGGTACTGAAGAAAGAATTCATATCAACATCTATAACGATGAAGTACTAACTCAAGCAGATAACTTGCCAAGAATATCTTTTTATGATGCAGATAATGATACAACCCCATTAACGGGATTTAACAATCAAGTTGTTGATGAAGACCCAACGGGGGTTTATTCATATCTTTTAACACCCTTGCTTACAGGTACGGAAAAAGTACTAAAAGTAATCTGGACATATTTAATTAATGGAGTAGTTTTTAATCAAGAAGATTTTTACAGAATCAGCTCTGTATACGCTTCAGTTAGCGATATACAAGATTTTTTAAATTTAGGAAATGATGGATCTCAACTAAATTATCAATCTCCAGAAAAAATAACAAGTGCTGAAAAAATAGCAAGAACGATTATTGATGGCTATACAGGACAATCATTTACAAAGTACTCGGGCTCACAAGAAGTATTTGGCAAAGGCGCTGATGCTGTACATGTAACTGAAAAAATGCTTGCAATTGAAAAAGTTTGGGAAAATGATTCTCTTGTTATTGACAATACAATAACACCAATTTTTAATACGTTTGGGTTTGCTTTAGAGCCAAGCCCAACAGGGTTTTCAATTAGAATTATAAATCAAAATTCAAATGTAAGATATGATAATCAAATGGATCCAACATCTACTCGTTTTGGTCGTTTTAGAGACAATGCAAGATATAAGTTTCAAGGACAAATTGGATATAAATATGTTCCAGAAGATATAAAAATTGCAGCAATGTTACTTGTTGGAGATATTCTTTCTAACGATTATAATTGGAGAAATAAATATCTTGCCAAAGTAAACTTAAGTGAAGTTTCATTTGAAATGGCAAAAGGAGCATTTAATGGTACAGGTAATGTTACCGTAGATAATATCTTGGATCAATACCGCAATACCAACATTGTGATAATCTAATGTTTAATTCATTTGTAGGTTCAATTATGAACATGTCTGCTGAAATTTATGTTCAGCAAAACTTTCAAGATAAAGATACTGGCGCAATCAGCAGAGAATGGGTTTATTCAAAAACAATTCAGTGCAAAGCCGAACCTATTAAATCAGGCGGAGCCTCTACAAGAGGAGATAGTAAAGCTTTTGATAGAACGCAAGCAGGCGGGTATGCAGAAAAATTACAACTAAAAATAAAAACCTTAGAACTTTTAAGTAAGCGTTCAAGATTAAGCCAAATTAGATCAAGTGATGGTCATCAAATTTTTGTTGAGGTTGATAGATATAGTCAACCAGACTCTATATTTGAAGTATTTTCATCGCATGCTGTGCTAGATCCATTTGGTAGAGTTTCTTACTATGAGGCCACATTGCAAAGGGTGCCAGTACAAGACAATGATAAAACTATCAATCCAAAGCAATGACATACAAAATTTAAATAAACAACTATTAATGAAGGTTGAAGCAATTGGGCAAATGAAAAAGCCCATCTTTTTAGAAGAAGTTGCTAAAGCTGCATTTGTTATTGTTGGTGAAAAATTTATGCTTGCAACAGATCGTCAAGCAGTAAGAAATCCTAAATCTTTTCATCACGTATATGAATGGAAAAATTTAGGAAATCCAAGAGCTAGGCTTTTTGTTTTAAATAAAACCGAAATGATGAATGGCAGTATTGCTGTAAGTTCTAAGTTTTTAACATCTAAAGTGCCAGTTCCAATAGATCCAGAATTATTGATGCCAGGAAATAGTGGCAAGTTTGTTAACAAAAGAAATATATTTAGAAATAAAGCTCAGGTTATGGAAAATGGACAACCAATAACATACGAGGCTCAAAGAATGCTTGCTTTTATGGGAAGAAATGGATTAACTTTTGTTAGGCCTGGAACAGTTGTTCATATTCAAAATCCTGGCGGGGTTTCAACAAAAAATGCATTCAGCAGTTTTATGTTAGATTGGTATAATAGTAATGCACAATCTATTATGGATTCATCAGGATTATATGAAAAAATAGTTAATGATACATCTGTAGTATTAAGTAAAAATAACACAAACGCTAAAGATGTACAAAAAGTTGTACAAGATATTGTAAATACGATATCAGGCGGGAAGGTAGAAATTCAATGACAGACTATGCACACGTTGCCTCTTATGATGTACGTAAGGTGCTTTTAAAAGAGTTACAGGATAATAACCTATATGACCCTAATAACTACCGCGCCGATGGATTCTACGAGTCCCTAGAGCCGATTATACCTGCTCAACAGGTGCCAGAATTTAACAACCTTCTTCCAGGAAAAACATACATAATCTATGACATCATGCAAAAACATACAGGCGTTCAATGGTGGATGTCTGAAGAGGCTATTACTTTTGACATAGTTTCAAGAGATCAAACAGAAATTCAAACATTAATGAATTTTATTACAGACCTATTTAGAAGATATGATTTAGCTGCAAAAGACGTAAATATCAGCCTAGCATCTGGCAGCCCTTATACCTACCATTACTTCAGGTTAGAATCAGCAGATACAATTCAATCATTTCAAAATGAAGGCGGATTTATGAGCGCCATAATTACTATTCATTATGCATATACCCGTGAAGTAAATTCAACCACAGGCAGATACCTGTAAATTTGTTTTATTCTAGATCAGTGCTATTATATCTATGAGGAAGTAAAATTGTCATCTTTTTTAATTTAAATTAAATAAGGTGGTGAAACAAAAAAAATGGCTACAAGTACTAGAAACGTAATCGTCGGTGCAGCAAACCTATTCATTTCGAATAAGAATGGTGCAAACCGCCCTACAACAAAAGCAACAGATATCACAGGTCTTTTCTCTGCAGGAGCTTCTGCAAGAACAGCAATTAATGCTGGAACTGACTACCGTGAAGTAGGATTTACAACAACAGGTATTGAGATCTCATACGAACCAAATTATGGTGAAGTTATGGTGGATCAGCTTCTTGATGCTGCTCGTCTATTCAAGCAAACACTTAAGGTTATTCTTAAGACAGAGCTTGTAGAAGCGACATTAGAAAATCTTACCCTTTCAATGGGTCAATCAGATTTTTACATAGATGCAAACGGATCTCCTGTTTATACATTAACAAATACAGGAACAACTTCAACATACAAGTCTACACTCAACTTAGCAGCAGGTGCTGTTGGTGATACACCAGTTGAGCGCACACTTCTTGCAGTTGGATCAGCTACACGTCAAATTGGATCGTCTTACGATCCTTCAGCTTCATCTGGAGCTGGCGCAGCAGTAAATCCTGTTCACAATTCAGATCTTAAGCAAAAAGAGCGTGTATATGTTGCACGTCGTGTTGTTTCAATTGATACAACAATGCACGGTCTAAAGCGTGATGCAGCAACAGTATTCCCAGTGAATTTCCGTTGCTTACCAGATGACTCACAAACTGAGTATGCTGGAACTGAATACGGAGTCGTAATTGACCGTGTTTGGGGAACAATCTAATCTAACGATTAGTATACAACTTAATATAGACAACTTAATATTGTTAAGCCCCTCAAGAAATTGAGGGGTCTTAACATTTTATGTATAAGCGCGATTTATTGGTATAATTTAGTAGACACAAAGGAGTCTTATCTTGCCAACAACAGTATATGATGTAGTAGAAATAGAACTAAGTGATGGAAGTTCCATCACACTTAAGCCACTGCCAATTAAGCAGCTAAAGCAATTTATGGATGTAATCCGCGAAATGGATTTGCCTGAAAATGAATCCGAAGATGCAGCAATGGATATCTTCGTTAAGGCAGCAATGCTTTGCCTAAAAAACATTAAGCCAGAATTATCACAAGATAAAGATAAATTTGAAGAGGTCATCGAAATCCCCACAATGATGAAAATTCTTGAAATTGTAGGCGGGCTAAAACTAACAGACCCAAACCTTCTGGGAGCAGCTCTAGTTGGGACGAACTAGATCTCCGCTCCCTAGAGTCCGAAGCTTTTTTAATTGGTCAATGGAAAAACTTTGACGAGTTAGAATCAGAACTTTGTCTTGATGAGCTAATACTAATAGTAGAAGCATTAAGAGAAAGAGAAAGCCGTGATAAAAAATTCATTGCTGCTGTCAATGGTATAGACCTAGACGAAGCGGGTGAAGAGGAAAAGGTAATACAAGATATCACAAAGCTACAAGGTTTCCAAGCTAACAATGAAGGGTTTGGAGTAGGTGCAGGAATCGGTGTTATTGAAATGGGGGAGAGTTAATGGCTAAAGTAGAATTAAATATTGTCGCCATCGGTGACTTTACTTCTATCAATACCGAGATAAATAGACTTAGGGCTCAAGTTGATCTTTTAAATAAAAGTCTAGTTGGTGTTGGCTTAAACTCAAATCTTACAAAACAACTTCAAGAAGCCAATAATGCATTTAAATCAACCATGCTTTCAAGTGGTCAATTTTCTGCAGCCACGGTTAAACTTCAATCAGAAACAGAAAAATTTGGTCAGTCTCTAGTAACTGGAAAATTAAAACTTTCAGAATACTTTAATATAATTAAAACTGGCTCTGCAAATGCTACTGGTCAAATGAAAGCATTAGCAATTGAACAAACAAAATTACAAAACTCTATTGTAATGTCAGATCCAACAAAGCAGGGTATGTTATCAGTATATACACCAACTAAAATTAATGAAGTAGCAAATGCAACAAAAATTGCTACAAACATGCAGAACTTGTATAATATTGCAGTAAATAAAGGAACACAATCTTTAATCAATTGGGGTAAAAATACTCAATGGGCTGGTCGTCAACTTACCGTAGGAATGACAGTTCCTTTAACAATATTTGGCGCTACAGCAATGAAAACTTTTCAACAAGTTAATGATGAGCTTGTAAGACTACAAAAAGTTTATGGAACAGGGCTAATTCAACCAACACAAGAAGCACTTGCAGCAATTAAAACACAAGTTTTAGATCTTTCAAAAGAGCTTGCTTCAACCCTAGGTATTGCAGCAAAAGATACAGCTGCAATGGCAGCAGATATTGCAGCAACTGGTGTGCAAGGCGCAGACCTTATTAATTCAACAAGAGAAGCTTTAAGGTTACAAAAACTTGGCGAAATGGATCAACAGTCTGCAATGCAGACAACAATTTCTTTAAGAAATGTTTACAAATTAAGTACAGATCAGCTATCAGGAGCAATTAACTTTCTTAACGCAGTTGAAAACCAAACTTCAACAAGTCTTCAAGATTTAGCAGCGGGTATTCCAAAAGTTGGTCCAATTGTTCAACAACTTGGCGGATCATTTAAAGATACCGCAGTCATGATGGTAGCAATGAAAGAAGCTGGTGTGCCAGCAGCACAGTCTGCTAACGCAATTAAATCAGCTCTTGCATCTTTAATAAATCCAACAAAAAATGCTTCAGAAGCATTTGCAAAATATAATATTGATGTAGGCTCAATTGCTAAAAAAACTGGCGGTAATCCTATTGAAATGATTATGATGTTACAAAATTCTTTAAAGGGATTAGATAAACTTGCACAAGCACAACTAATAGAAAAGCTTTTTGGAAAATTTCAAGAAGCTAGAATTCAAGCTTTGATAACAAATTTAGGTGCAGTAAATAGTCAAACTAAAGCAGCGTTTGATCTTGCAAAGGCAGGAGATGCAGCATTAAGCGGTATTGCACAAAACGAATTAAAAACTGCCACAGAATCAGTTACTGGTAAATATCAAAGAGCTGTACAAACATTAAAAGTTGATCTAATTCCAGTTGGCGAAAAAATTATGCAAATTGCAACTAAACTTCTTGATTTTGGAGATAAAGTTTCTAAGGTATTTGCAGGGTTGCCAGGACCAGTTAAAACTGTAATGGGTATTCTGGCATTGGGCGTAGCTTTATCAGGACCTATTATTATGCTTACGGGTGTTGTTGCAAACTTTGTTGGCTATTTAATGAAAGGCTTGTTTGCAATTAAGTCTTTAAGAGATGGAACAAAAACATTTGGTGAGTTATTTACGCCAGAAATCATTGCTTCACAAAACGCAGCAGCTCTTTTTAGCGATAAAATTTTACAAGATGAATCAGCAGTAATGCTACTTGACAAAGCTGTTAAAGAATTAACAATTAGTCTTGAGGGTATGGCTGCAGCAATGAATGCTTCATCAACAACTTCTTTTGCAAGTTCAGTTATGGGTGTAGAAGCAGGTCTTGCTGGTGGAAGAATACCATTCCGAGCACCTGGAAAGTTTGCACAGGGTATAGAAAAAGTTCCAGGATCTGGTTCGGAAGATACATATCCCGCAATGCTCACACCAGGAGAATCTATTATTCCAGCGGATAAAGCAAAGAGGTATGCACCATTTATTAGTGCAATGATTAACGGAACTTTGCCAGGTTTTGCTGGTGGGGTTGAAGGTTATTCCCCAGGTGGAACTCCTCAGTACCGCTCATCTGGTGGTAGTAGATCTATTAATCAAATGGTTATTGCACAAAATAAACAATTAGCAGAAGCACGAGCTGTTCTTAAATCAGAAATACATAGAGCACACGCTGCTGGAGAATTTGCTCCAGGATCTGATCAATATAATGAACTTGCAGCAAAGTACCCACAAATACATGATATTGAAAAAAAATATCCAGGTTCAGTAAAAGTTGAATCAGATTTAACTGCAGATTTAGGTGGCTCTTTAAATGTTAAAATGCGTAAAGGTAATAAAGGTGCAACTCAAGAGGAGTTTGCACAAGGTTACGATGCAGTTCCTGGCGGTGGTCATTTTGTAAAAGCAGCTTCAAGACATGGAATTTCAAAATCTGACCTTGCCGACGAAGAAGTTAGAAAAACACTTAAAGATTTTTCTGCAGCAGTAAAACAAAGAATTGTTGATACAAAAAAAACTCTTATAACTGATGCAGATTTTGAAAAAGCAACAAGAGATACAATTGATGATTTTCAAAAAATGGGTGGCAAATCAGCAAAACTTGCAACTGCCTTAGACAAAGCATCAAAATCTATTGGAGAAGCAAGAGTAAATGTTGGAAAGTCTGCAATGGTTGCAGGTATTGCATCAGGAGAATTTACAAAAGATAAAACAATTGTAAAGTACAATGGCATGGGCGTTGGCAATGCTAGAAACGATGGAACTTTTAGAGATAGACAATTAAGCGTTCCAGGCGGTTACAAAGCTAGAGCAGGTTCAAGTAATGCTGCTTATAAAGAATTTGCTGCGCAAGAACAAAAAAATATTGCAACCGCTTTAAATCAAGCTTCAGATTCACACTCAGCATCAAGAGAAACAAAGAAAGCAACAAAAAATATTGTTGACGGAGTTACAGAAACTATTAAGGCTGCAAAGCCAGCAGTAGCAGCAGCAGTTGAACAAGGCGTTGTTGCACCAACAATTGCTGGTGAAGAGATGGCTGCAGGTGGTGCAAGTGGAGGATTTAGAAGCAGATTAAAGGGCAAGTTTATTAATTCAGAAGGAAAAATGAATTTGCAAACAAAGATGGGCGGAGCTTCTGCTCTTATGATGGCTGGTCCAATGTTAGCAGGAATGCTCCCACAAGGAAGCAATGCTTCTAAAATGACAAATAGTGTAACCTCAATGGCTGGCATGGGTATGATGTTTGGACCGTGGGGTGCAGCAGCAGGTGCAGCAATAGGATTAGTAACCAGTGGCATTGGTGCATTAATGCGGGCAGAAAAAGAACATCAAGCAGTTGCTAAAGCATCATTTACTGCAAGTGCTGAATCTATTAAATTATTTGGTGGTAGCACCCTAGAATCAACAACAAGAATAATACACTTTAGCGATAAAATTAAAGAAGCTGGTATTACATCTCAAAAAACTTTAACAGAAATTGATAATTTAGCAAATGCAATTGCAAAGCTAGGTAAAGACGATCCAATGAAGATGACGGCAGATTCAATTAAAAAGATGGATGGCGTTGGTCCAATTGTTGGAACTTTAAAACAATTTGCAGCAGCACAAGTTGCAGCGGGTATGGATCCAAAAGGTGTTCAAAAGCTAGTAGCTGCAACATTACAATATGCAGGTAAAACACAATATCTTAAAACTGCTTTAAAAGAAATTGTACCAGCAACAATTAGCGTTGGTAAAGCACAAGAAACATTGTTGCAAAAACTAAATAGCGCAACAAAGGGAATGCTTACCGAATATTATATAAATCAAAAAAGTATTAAAAATTACAAAGATTTAAATTCCGCACAAAAAAATCTTGCTGACGGACTTGGAACGGTTGCATTAAGTATGACTAGTGGGATTGCCACGGTATCCTCATTAACATCAGCCATGGATGCTTTTGAAAAGAGTGGCATGGATTCTTACACATCTACAAGGTTATTGCAGATGGAATTAAGAAATGTTGGTCAAGTAGATCTTGCAAAAAGACTTGGAGAAATCCAAGCCGTAGTTAAAAATACAGGAACAGCAATGCTTATTGCTTCTGCTCAAGCAGCAGGACTTGCTCAAAATCTTGATAAAGCAGCACTTTCAGCCTTAGCCAATGATCCAGTAGCACTTGAAAAATTAAAGAAAGATCTTGCTAAAAGAAATGCAGATTTAGCAGCAGCAAATAAAAAGCTAGGACTTGATGCAATGGGAAATCCACTTGTTCCAGATCCAGCGTCTACTACTTATAAAACATTTACAGGAACAGCAGAACAAAAAGCTGCAAAGAAAATTATTGAAGCAAAAGTACATTCAGAAAATTCAATATTAAAAACATTAAAAGATCAACTTTCAGTACAACAAAAACAATCAGCTGAAGCAAAACGTCAGTTAGACTATGATATGCAAAGACAAGATTTAAGTAATCAAATGAAAACATCTTTAATTTCAGGAGATTATTTAGGTGCAGCACAACTAAAGCAAGCTTCATCTGCATTAACTATTGATTTTAATCAAGGAACAAAAGAGCAAAAAGCTCAAGATCAAATTGATAAGATACAAGCAAGAACAGATATTTTTTCTAACGCTCTTGCAGATTTAAATGATGCAATTGCAAATGGTGTTAAAACTTTAAATAAAAGCGTGATTAGTGCCAAGGGTCTTGAAACTCTTACTACTAAAAATACCGCAGGTCCAACAACTATAAGTGTTGTAAACAATATTACTTTGCCTGCAGGAAGCACACAAGCAACTGCATCTGCAGCTGCTGCGGGAGCACATCAAGGAACTACAAAAGCTATACTTGATCAAAAAAATAATAAAACTAATTTAGTTAAAGTAGGAGGCAAATAAAATGACATATCAAATAGCACAAGGTGTACAAGTATCACTTGATTATAACCCATCAACTGGGACAGGTACTTGGTATAAACTTTCTGATCATAATCGTCAACCTCTTAATATAACATATAGTCTTATTGAATCAACAGATAGAATGGCTAATGGAACACTTCGTAAATATATTGTTGCAAAGAAATTTATTATTTCTGCCGACTGGAAAGATTTACCAACTATAGATTCAAACGTTGTAGATTATTCATCAGACGCACATGGAGCTTCTTGGATTAAAGCATTCTATGAAGGAAATTCATTTAACCCAATTTATGTAAAATTAATGTTTGCTCTAGAGACACCAGTCCAAAATGGCATACCTTTATCAAGTACCTACCTAGATTCTAAATCTACAACAGGCCAAATATATAATGCTTACATGACTACATTTACATATAACGTTACAAAAAGAAGACAAGGTTTTGATTACGTAGATCTTAAAATAGAATTTACGGAGATTTAAATGTTAACTAACGTAGACAAGAATATATTCTTGAACTCCAGCTCTATTGAACTAACTCCAGTAGTTTCAGCTGAATGGAATCAAAATCTTTTTAATAAACCATACACTACAATAGCAGGTACAGGAATAAAAGAAACAATTGCTATTGCTTCTGGATATACAGTTGCATCAGTTACTGGCACTAATGCTAAATATAATTTTACTACTAAAAGCTTTGTCATGTCAGGTGGTAAAGGAGATGTAGCATATAATGTTACAACTGGTGGTGGCGGGAATGCTTATAAAATTGTAACATATGTAATGACAGACAATGCTTCTCCAGTAATGTTAAATGCTTATGCTAAAGGAACTTCTACGCA
>Ga0136641_1000230_pt1 | contig 23781 bp, 22 predicted proteins | sample EliLak1302023Y_FD_115312 | JGI IMG/M metagenome (GOLD analysis project Ga0136641, IMG submission 115312) | Freshwater microbial communities from Elizabeth Lake, Yosemite National Park, California, USA - 13020-23Y | ecosystem: Environmental > Aquatic > Freshwater > Lake ...
ACGAGAGCGCTAGTATCGTTGGCGGCGCAGTATGCCGCCGATCAGTCTGCACAACAAGCCGCCAGAAGAAACAGTCAAAATAATCAAAACAACAATACTGCTGCAATTATTGGCGCCATTGCTGGATTGATTACCGGTTATGGATTACAAGCAATCAATGTGACGGATGTCCGTCATTGGAGTACTTTGCCAGCACAGACCTATATGGCTCGGATGGGATTACCTATTGGACCAACGATACTGAAGTTCACCTTACCCTCGGGCGTGATTCAAAGCCAAACGGTCAATTTAGTCGGTGGCTATAACGTCGTCTACATTCGGATGTTTAGAAACAAAGCCAGCGTCCTCACGTCAAATGACCCAGCGGCATTGCCTAAACAGCCAGTCGCAATCCCCCAGCTGATTAGTACGCCTATCCAAGCACCCATAGAACCCATAGAACCTATAGATGCTTTACCACTCAAGGCACCAGACCCAGTAGCACCGGTAAGCAATCCCACGCCAGGTCCTGCAAGCGGTAATATGGAAGGGTTGAAACCGGATGAGCCGCCCAATTTACTCAATAGCTTTCAGCAGCTTTTTAATTAGGAAACTCGAGCATGAAAAAATACCTTCTTAGCCTATTGGCAGCATTGACACTGATTGCCTGTAGCTCTACTCCTTCAATGAAGGACATGACTTTGCGAACAGGGGATACCGATAGTATTCAAATTACCGATATGCGTAGCCTCATGCGCAATGGCGTTCTGACAGCGCAAGTGACGATTCAAAATGAGAGTAAATCCAATTTAGTAGCCTATCGCTTCAAATGGATTGGCAAGAATGGTATGACTGTTACTGATGAAGAAGCATGGAAGCCAGTGACCGTTGGTAAGGGCCAGACGACCGTTATCATGGGCATTGCCCCAACACCAGATGCAAGTGATTTCCGTTTTGAATTAAATCAATACAAATAAACCAAAAGCTGATTGAGAATAATCATGAAAATGCACACTAAAACTATCCATATATCCTCAGTTGCAATCTTTGCAGCGTTGCTCGTAGCATGTTCTGGGCCACAAGTTCGTTATGGCGATGCGAAGGCAGTGGAGACTGTCAATGCAAACTATGGCTCAACCGATCTGCAAATGATTGCTGAGGCAATGACCCGATCTTTGCTGCAATCCAAAGCCATCTCAGGTAGCAAAGATGCGCCCATTGTGACTCTGGCTGATGTGAAGAATAAGACCTCTGAATACATCGATACGCGCGTGATTACTGACAAAATACGCACCCAGTTAACCAAGAGTGGACAGGTCCGTTTTGCAGTAAGCGTTTCGGAGATGCAGAATCAAACGGATGAGTTAAAGCGCCAAAATCAGTCCGGCTTATATAAGAGCAATACGATTGCTAAAACCGGCAATATGCAGGGTGCGCAATATCGGATTGAAGGCTCGATTGCTTCTATTGTGAAGAATACGAAGGATGTCAAAGATGTGTACTACGTCTTTAACCTCAATCTCATCAATAACGAATCGGGCTTACTCGAGTGGTCTGATGAAAAAGAAATTCGTAAAACGGCAACCCGCTAATGAAGGATATGAATTCATGCAATTGATCCAGAGAACCTTTCTAGCATCCATTGGCCTTAGCCTAGTGTGCTTAGCTGGCTGTGCTTCGAAGCCGCCGGCTGCAGTACCGGAGCAAGCTATTGTTGGTCAGGTGCCGGCAGATCCCCCCAAGAATCCTATCATTAGCGCTGAAGCCCTTAAAGCAGACTCTAAGACTATTGCTGTGACCGATATCTACTTTAAAAAAGAAGGTAAGAACCTAATTTTTATTGAAGAGACTCGTCATAAGACCAATAACAATGTCATTTCAACTATCACACCAAAGTCTATTGAAGTCGATGCAGATAAAGCAGATGCCTCTGCCTTAACGGGGGGGCCAAATTCTTCCGCATTTCCGGTGAAGTTTACTAATCTAGCTGATCCAAAAGCGACTGCGCCAGGAACAGGACCCATCATTACGCCGGTAGATCCAGGAAGTAATAGCAATTCGGCTTCGAATGTGGAAACCCAGAGCCAGAAAAAGTCAGGCTATGAGAGCAAGATGGAATATGGGGAGCTACGCTATTTAGCAAATCCAATTCGTGGCTTATTAATTAAGTCTGGTTATAAAGTAGTGCAGGCTAAACCATCAACAGTCGCGCCGAATCAAGGTGATGAGTATTTTGATATTGTGAAACGGATTAAGGCTGGCGACTTTCCAGATGCCAACTATGTGCTCTATGGTGTCTTAGTAGAGATCTCTGTAGTAGATAACATCGATGACATTCCTGGAACCAAGTCTTCTTCTCAGCAAGTTGTCTTAGATGTCACAGTCGACTTTAATGTAGTTGATACGCAGTCAACTCAGATCATTGCCTCATTTGTGGCCTCTGGCGAGGGTAAAGAGGTCAGAATTGATGGTAAAGACAATGCTTTCAAACCGAGTATGGCGAAATTAATGAAACTGGCTGCTGTAGATTTGGCAGAAGATGTGCGTAAAAACCTGGCAGCACAAAATTTCATTACCAATAACCCAGGCTCAGCGGGTTATGAACGCAACCTCAAGCGTCGCTTGGATGATGATACTTCTACTTTAAAAGTTTATAAGTAAGCAAGCAAGTAAGTAATTAAGTAAGTAAGCTAAGAAAACGCCCTGAGTGTTTTCAGACCTCAACAGGCGGATGCGTTTTTTCATAGCGCTCCGCTGTTTTTCTAAAGAGGTAGAGTAGAAAGCAGGCAGCTAAGCCTAGGCTGATACTATTGCCAGCCCAAAATCCATTGGCCCCTTGCAAGAATGCCGGCGTATTGCCAAAGACATTAAAGCCCATTAAGTAACCGCCTCCCAAGCCCACACCCCAAAGCGATCCGGCGTAAATGAGCATGGGTAAGAATGCAATGCGATAAGCCCGCAAAATAAAGGCTACAGTCACTTGCAAAGCATCAAAGACTTGATAGAAGGCGATAAATAAGAATAGGGGAATTGAAAAGACTTTCACTTCTGCGGGTGGATCATACAGATCTAATAATTGCATTCTGAACAACCACACGGCGATACCAATCGTAATACATAGAGCTGTTGTGAAGAACACAGAAGACCAGCCAATCTCTTCGGCACGTTCTGGTTTATTTGCGCCAATCGATTGAGAGACTAGCGTCATGGTCGCAATCGATAGAGAGAGCGGCACCATATAAATCACCGTCCCCATATTGGCTACGATTTGATGTCCCGCTAACGCAGTAGTGCCAAGTCGCGCAATGAACAGAGACATAAAAGTAAATGAAGTCACTTCAATCAGGTAGCTAAAGCCAATCGGGGCACCTAGTTTTAGGAGCGTCCAAATACGATGCCAGTCTGGCATGCTAAAGCGTACAAAGATCTTAAAGGGTCTATAAAAGCGATCAAACAGAACGAACCCTAAGGTCATCAGTAGCCATAACCAGCTGATGATGACAGTGGCCATAGCGCAGCCAGGACCTCCCATGGCTTCAATGCCAAAGCCGCCATAAATAAACAGTAAGTTCAGTGGAATTTTTAAGCCTAGGCCAATTAGCTGAATGATGGTGATGACTGCTGGACGCGAGACCGCATTATGTAGGGCCATCAATACGCGCATTGCCATACTTGCCGGTAAGCCAATAGCCAAAATATCAAGATACAACCTGGCTTTGCCTTCAATGTCTGAACTCACACGAGAAATCGCAAGCACATGATCCGCATTGATCAAGATTAAGCAGCCAAGAACTGTTAAGCCCATGGCAAGCCAGGTAGCCTGCCGAACTTCCTCACCGATTTCTGAATGGCGCTTTGCACCAAAGAGTTGTCCTGCAATTGGGGCAAGGGCAGAGACTACGCCAGTTAAGCCTACATAGATGCTGATATAGATGGCTGAGGCCATCGCGAGTGCCGCTAAATCTTCGGCAGAATAACGCGCCGTCATGGCGGTATCTAAAACACCAAAAGCAATGACGGCTAATTGACCAATCAGTATAGGCCCGGCGAGTTTGAGTATGGCAGGAACATCCTCGCGCAAACGCGATAATTTAAAGTGCAGCACTCTTTATTCCGGAATGACTTCGTAAAGACGCAAGCGTTCGTCGCGGTCAGCTGCACGACGGTCTTCCCAAAGGAGACGAAGTTTTTTATTGTTGAGTTTGGCGTAGGATTTTGCTTCAGATTGGGTATGGGTCAACATCCAAGGGCAATTAGAATCATCACGTAAAGTGAGTTTAGTAAAGTACTGAAAAGAGGCGAGTTGTGCAAAGCCGATATTGCTAGTGTCGATACAGCCACCGCCAGAGGGGACTACCTGAGCTAGACGCGCAGATACTTGACGATAGGTTTTGGCATAGTTAATTGTTGGTAGCCATAAGGTCATCAACAAAACCCACATCAAGGTAGTGCCTGCTGCAGAAATAATCAGGCAACGCCAGATTTCTTTAGGGGCACGCGAGGTTCTCCAGCGCACTACTGCAAGCCACATACCAGAAATCACCAACGCCACTAATAATCCAAGAAGGTTAAATTGAAACTCAAATCCCGGTAGTAGGCGAGCCAAGTTGGCAGCAGTAGATTCTGGATAGCCGGTCACTTTAGCTAACCAAATAATCCAAATCGCTAGCGCAATCACCGTAAAGCTAAACATCGCAAACCAATCGATAAAGCTGATCATGCTGCGTTTCAGGATTGGCAGGCTAAAGGCAGCAATGATCGATAAGCTCGGAATCAGAATCAACAAGTCATGTTCATTAGCTTCTGAACGAAACAAAACATAAATCAAGCTTCCGATAAATAGACTCAGAGGAATGCAAAGGTGCGGAGCCCGCCAGGCACCCGCTTCCTTTGCACGCCCCCAGTGGGCCACCGAAATGATCGCCAGCGGCCACACCGGCCATGCATAAGCCCAGAAGTTCACGCTCAAGAAGCTAAGAGACTCAAGCGAAGGGTTTGCACGCATCTCTGGCATATTGCGCCAACCTTCTTCAGCAATATGCCGCCACTGAATTGGAAGGTCGGCCAGATACCAAACGATTGGCCAAATTGCAAAACCGATTAAACCGATTACTGTACTCGTGAGGGTCCAACGAAAGCGCAGTTTTGCATTGCTCGCAATGACCGCAATGATGGTAGAGCTAACAATGATTAAGCTGAGCGTGAGATTACTGGAGAGAGCAACAATGGCAATACCCAGGCCTGTCCAAATACCACCTTGCCATGGTTTATCTAAACCTCGGACTGTGCCGTAGAGCACGATACTGATACCCATGAGTTGCGCCATCATTGGCGTAGTTTCGTGAGCACGCTGAGCAAGACCTACACAAGCTAAGAAGATGAGTAAGGCGCCATCCGCCAATGTCATCCCGTAGCTCTTCAAATTCGGTTGACCACCCACAGCAAGCGCCATAGGTTGAACTTCACGACGACGCCCTAAGAGATAAGTGGCATACCAAATGGCAAGTGCAGCGGCAAAAAAGCAAATTGCTGAATATAAGCGTGCCGCATTAGCAGCGCCAATCCATGGACCAAATAATTTAATCAGGGTAGCACCCATCCAATAGGGTAGTGGCGTACCTAAGGAAATATCGCGGCCGGCTAAGTGTGGTACCACCCAATCCATCGAGTTGCCGCGAAATAAACTCCACATCCCACCAAAACCAATCGCATCTTCATTTTTCCAAGGGTCCCGAAAGAACAGACCAACAAAGCCATAGACCAAGGTCAACGCAAAGATAACGATACGCGGAATCGATTTAGTAGCGGCGGCGGTGAGTTTAACCATGGACTTTATTAAAGGCGAATCTATTGGTATAGCGAAAGGTATAGTGCAAGGTAAAGCGATAGGTAAAGCGAAAAATAAAAAAGGCAGCAAACGCTGCCTTGATTATCTCGCAGAGAAGGTATTTCACATACCCTGCGAATAGAAGTGTTTTAAGCTTTCTTCTTAGCTGTCTTTTCAGCAGCCTTAGCTTCTGCAGCAGCCGCTTTTTTCTCGGCTGTTTTAGCAGCGCCATCACCGGTAGACTTAGCAACAGCCTTGGTACCGAATTTCTGACGGAATTTCTCAACACGACCAGCGGTATCCATGATTTTTTGGGTACCGGTGTAGAAAGGATGTGATTCAGATGAAGTCTCGATCTTGGCCAATGGATATTCATTGCCATCTTCCCACTTGATTTTCTCTTTAGTGGACATCGTGGAGCGAGTCTTGAAGCTGAAGTTATTAGAAACGTCTACAAAGACGATTTCACGATATTCGGGGTGAATGCCAGGTTTCATTGTGAGTCCTATGAGCGGGGAGCCGTTTTAGCCAAACTGGCTGAAATACTTTCCCAAGTTTTAAAAGCAGTAAAGGTAATTATTTGGTGCAACAAAGGCGAAATTATGCCATGAAATCAACAACAAAGCGCACTTTAAGGAGCTAAAACAACCTGAAATGGACATTCCAGGCCTCCTAGAGCTCTAAATTAGCCTCCGCGACGCATTAAGTCGAAGAATTCACCGTTGTTTTTAGTCGATTTGAGCTTATCCACAATGAAGTTCATTGCTTCGATATCGTCCATATCGGCCAGTAATTTACGTAATACCCAGATTTTTTGGAGGTTTTCAGCCTTGACCAGCAATTCCTCGCGGCGGGTGCCGGACTTATTGAGATTGATCGATGGATAAACACGACGTTCAGCCAAACGGCGCTCTAGGTGCACTTCCATATTACCCGTGCCTTTGAATTCCTCATAAATAAGGTCATCCATGCGGCTACCGGTTTCAATCAGGGCAGTGGCGATGATGGTTAAGGAACCACCTTCTTCAATATTACGGGCTGCACCGAAGAAGCGTTTTGGACGTTGCAGAGCATTGGCATCGACACCACCAGACAATACTTTGCCTGATGAAGGAATCACCGTGTTGTATGCGCGCGCAAGGCGGGTAATCGAGTCAAGCAAGATGATCACATCTTTACCCATCTCCACTAAGCGTTTGGCTTTTTCAATCACCATCTCAGCAACTTGAACGTGACGCACAGCTGGCTCGTCAAATGTAGAGGCCACGACTTCACCACGAACAGAGCGCTGCATCTCGGTAACTTCTTCAGGACGCTCATCCACCAGGAGAACAATCAAGATCGCATCTGGGTGATTGGCAGCAATGGCGTGGGCGATGTGCTGCATCATCACCGTCTTTCCAGATTTAGGTGAGGACACAATCAAACCCCGTTGGCCAAAGCCGATTGGGGAGATCATGTCGATGATGCGACCGGTCAGGTTTTCTTCTGCCTTGATATCGCGCTCTAATAGAACCGTACGATTCGGGTGTAGTGGCGTGAGGTTCTCAAACATGATGCGGTTCTTGAGGGCCTCAGGAGCTAAACCATTGATCTTGTCCACCTTGACTAAGGCAAAGTAACGCTCACCATCTTTAGGGGTACGTACTTCACCTTCCACGCTGTCACCAGTGTGCAGATTAAAGCGGCGGATCTGCGCAGGAGAGATATAAATATCGTCAGGAGAAGCCATGTAAGAAGCTTCAGGAGAGCGTAAGAAACCAAAGCCATCGGGCAACACTTCTAATGTGCCATCACCAAAAACCATTTCACCGGCTTTAGCGCGTTTCTTCAAAATGGCAAACATCAATTCTTGTTTGCGCATCCGTTGGGTATTTTCAATCTCCAAGCTAGCTGCCATCTCAAGCAGAGCGGAAACGTGGAGGACTTTGAGTTCAGTTAATTGCATGTGGTTCTCGGGTGTTGATAAAGATAAAAATGAATAAGGGAATTTGTTTTGGGGTATCGCTGCGCTGATTTAAATCACGCAGATAGGGGAAGACAGAATTCGGGAGATGTACTTAAAAGAAGGGGGAGGAAAATTGCTGGAAATGGCTGCACCGAAAAAGGTGCTGAACTGCTAATAAACGCAATACTACACTAAAAATGGGCCTGACAAGTACGCAGAGGGGATAAAAACCACAGGCTCAACTGGTGAACCTGTGGTGTGGGACTATTTACAGATGACTATCAATAAATGCAGTCAACTGGGATTTGGCCAAAGCGCCTACTTTTTGAGCAGCTACAGTGCCATTTTTGAATAGAATTAAGGTCGGAATACCGCGAATATTGAACTGGGCGGGTACGCCTTGGTTCTCATCCACGTTCATTTTTGCGATTTGCAACTTATCGCCATACTCACCAGAAAGCTCTTCCAGGATAGGGCCAATCATTTTGCAAGGACCGCACCACTCAGCCCAGAAGTCGAGCAGAACAGGTTTATCGGATTTGAGGACGTCTTGTTCAAAAGAGGCGTCAGTTACATATTTAATGCCGGCACTCATGGAAATTCCTTGTTTAGACTTATTTAGCAACTTATTTAAATGGGGTGTTACAAGGCTTATATTAGCAATAAGCGAAACAGTCTGCCTAAATTTCACAAACAGTTTCAAAATCAACCCTAAAACGCCAATCATTTATCCCCTGTAATGCCCCAGCCCTTTCCCACCATTTCACAGCAAAAGCAGCCGCTGACATGGGCAGTTACGCCTGATAGCCATGCGCTTACCGAGCTGGCTCAAGGGATCTGGGATTGTGCAGTGCAAACGAATCAGCGCCCTTTAGTGGTACTGAGTACAGCTGGTCCACTGATTGGGGTGAGAAAGGCCTTAGAGCAAAACCGACCAAAAGATCTGCCTAGCCACATTGCCTTTTTGCCACAAGTGATCAGTTTTACTGATTGGCTAGAAGCAGCGCCAGGTGCATGGAAGTTTCCGAAGAAGCAAACGGACTTAGAGAGATGGTTATCGGTTTATATCAACCTGCGCAAACATTCCAAGCTGAAGGCTTGGTTTAAGGCAGAGAGTGATTCGGGCGCATGGGGTTTAGCAAAGTCTGTCATTGATGCTTGCGATATTTTGTCGGAAGCTATCATTCCGCAATTGCATGATGAGTTACATCTGTTAATAAAAAGCAGTGCGCTAAATGCAGAAGCTTGGACCAAAAAATTAGAAGAGGTATTAGGTAAAACAATCGCACAAGCGTATCCGGATCTTGCACGAAAAGTAGTGGATCAAGAGTCTGAAGTGTTATTGACCTTCTGGCGTTACTTAAGCGGCGCTGGAGATGCTGTTTTTCGGAAGCAGTTTGCAATGGCGGCCCACTTGGATGAGGCAAGAGTTCATCAAACTCAGCCTCGCCCATTTATCTGGGTTCAAACTGCAGATCCTAAGCCGATTGATCAAGAGGTGATTAGTAAGTATTTAAGTGATTATGCTCAATATGCTCCCGTCGTAGAAATTGCATTAGATTGGCAGTCCGTTGCCTTATGGTCTGAGGCTCTTGCGGGTGTAAATGCAGACGGTGAATTAATTGACTGCAATGCAGAGCAAGAGCGCCAACTCAATAGCAATATTCAAGCGGCGCACTACCCAGATTGGCATTTGATTTCAGCAAGACGGTTTGAGGAATTGGCCTGGGCTGCAACGAAGTCTATCGAATCCCATTTAATTGCCGGTAAAACGAATATTGCGTTAGTGGCACAAGATCGCCTCGCAGCAAGACGGGTACGAGCATTGCTAGCGCGTTTAGGCCCCGCCTTAAATATTCGAGATGAAACTGGTTGGAAGATTGATACCACTAGGGCAGCGGCAGCAATCAATAGTTGGCTAGAACTGATTCGCGCTCCTAAGGAAGGGCCAACAGCAAGTGCCTTACTCGAGTTTTTACAAAACCCCTATTTAGATATTGCTGCTTGTATACAAATGCCCCCGGAGGTTTGTATCGGCCTAGTAGCGCAACTGGAAGATATCTTGATTGCGAGTCAGGCAAAGTCTGGCTGGGAAACCTTTTATATGGCAATTGAGCGCGCTAACGCCTATGCCGCCAATCATGGCACCGTACCCAATGAGGCTTTATTAAAGCTACTGCAATTTGTGCGGGAGCGGCATTACGCCTGGCAAGAGTTAAGTCTGGATTGTTCAAATGCTTACGCGCTCTTACAAAGCAATTTGCAAGATACCGGCATGGGTAAGGCCTTGGAAAAAGATGCTGCCGGCAAGCAACTATTAGAGGTGATTAATACCTTTGATTTGCGCTCCAGTGAGTATCAGAGTGTTGCGATGCGACTACCAGAGTGGATCAGCCTGATTAAATCAGTGCTTGAAGAGGCTTCTTATGAGGAGGCAGGCAAAGAAGCGCAAGCAAATTTAAGTATCTTGCCACTCAGCTCAACACGCTTGCGTCAATTTGATGCGGTAGTAGTAGTGGGTTGTGATGAGCAGCAACTTCCTGCATTTTCTGAGCCACCCTTATTTTTCTCAGATGCCTTAAATCGCCTTCTCAAAACTTCCACTATGAATGCCCAGTATGTTCAGCAAGCGCGAGATTTATCGCAACTCTTGATTTCTTGCGCAAGTGTTGATTTGCTTTGGCAGAGCAAAAGTAAAAATGGTGAGCCGCAAAGGCCATCAGCATGGATTCAGCGTTTGCAGACAAAATTACCTCATTGGAAAGCAGAGCTTGCCAAGCCAGACTCCTATAGCGGAAAAGCACGACCATTACAAAAGGCAGTTGCCACAATTGATCAAGATCTACCTTTACCGCTCTCGATGAGCCCGAGTGCCTATAAGGCTTTAAGGGACTGCCCCTATAAATATTATGTGCGCAGTTTATTAGGCCTACGAGAAGCAAAAGTGTTTGAAGAGGGATTTGATGCCTCCTTAGCGGGGCAATCACTGCACGCTTTACTGCGAAACTTTTATCAAGCACTGAAGACTGAAGAGCAAAAGGCAGATTCTAAAATCATCAACAATACACAGGCTCGTCGTCTATGGATGGAGCAAGAGTTATCTGCTATTTCTGAAAAAGAATTTAAACGACTAATTGAAGGTGATAGTAGGGTACTTGGCACGCTGCGTGATTGGCAAAAACAAATCCCTAGCTTTGTAGCTTGGCAACTCCAAAGAGAAGCGGCCGGCTGGCGTTATCACAACGCAGAACATCAGGTCGGCTTTGATTTGCATTTTGTCAACTTGAATGGCGAGGATCGAGTCATTCGGATTGAGGGGCGCGCCGACCGTTTTGATATTCATATGCAAAGCGAGATGCAAGCTGAGGTGATTGATTACAAAAATCAGTCGCTGACCAAGATTAAAAAGCGTGCTGAGCATGTTTTAGACGATCCACAACTGCTTATTTATGCCCGAGCCGCCAATGAGAATCCCGCTAGTGCCCATCTGCAAGGCCATCAAGTCAATCATGCCCAATGGGTCTCACTTAAATTAGATACCAAGAGAGATAAAAAATTACTAAGATCTTTGGAGGTAGAGAGCGTTCCTGAATTAATGCCTGCCTTCGATCAGCAAATTACAGAAGATATGCAAAATTTGTGGTCTCGAAAAGACATGCTTGCTTTTGCACCAGACGGTGTCTGTAAATACTGTGAGGCAAGAGGGATTTGTAGAAAGGGGATGTGGTGAAGAAGTTCGATAACGCCATCGCCTGTGATCCTCGTCGATCGGTCATTGTCTCTGCTTGTGCTGGTAGCGGCAAAACATGGCTATTAGTTGCCCGCATGATCCGCCTCTTGCTAGCTGGCGCTAAACCGCAAGACATACTGGCGTTAACTTTTACCCGTAAAGCCGCACAAGAAATGCGTGATCGACTCTACAGTTTGCTAGAGCAATTTTCAACCATGAGTGATGATGATCTTCTGTCTGAATTATCTAAACGTGGTTTGGAGAAGAGCGAGGCAAGAGTATTACTTCCTCAAGCCAAGGCACTCTATGAGCAGGTTCTCGCAAGCCCTCAGTCCATCGTGATTGATACCTTCCATGGCTGGTTTGGCAGGCTATTAAATGCTGCCCCTATCTCAGCAGAGGTGCAGCCTGGCTTTAGCTTACGAGAAGATGGTAAGAGATTATTAGAAGAGTGCTTGGATGACTGGTGGGGCGATCTGCCATTAGATCTGAAGACGCACTATGACGTTTTGCTACAGCAGTTAGGGGCAAGCAATACGGAGAAGTTCTTAATGGGCAATTACGGCCTAATGAAACAACGGGGTGCTTGGACTTTCTTTGTGCAGGTTTGTAAGGAAAAAGGCATCACCCCTATTGAACACTTCAAGCAATTTTTGCCTAGACTGAATCTCGATAACCCCTTGCTGCGCATGTGGAATGCGCCAAAAGCCAGAGCAGATTTTGAGTTCTTAGTTCGTTGCTTTGCACATAGCAGCGCCCAAGAGAGTGATTTCTTGCCGCGTTTAGTGTCTGCACTGGAGTGCATGCAAGGTGGTGGCGATGTTATGGAAATTGCCGCAAATTTGCAATTGGCATTTTTAAATGCCGATGGTGAATCCCGCTCTAATAATAATAAAGCGCTTGGAGCCGTGAAAGCGTATCTTCAAAGCGAAGGCCTAAGTCATCTCGAGCCAGAGCATATTGCCTATAAACAAGCCTGGGCGCAGGCATTTGTCGAGTATTTAGCATGGCAAGCCGAAAAAGATGTTTATGAATTAAATCTTGCTTGGTTTGCTATGAGCGAACGTATGATGGACCACGCTGCTGCAGCTAAAGAGGCAATGCGCGTGCGTGATTTTGATGATTTAGAAATCGGTGTGAGTAAATTAATGGCTGACAGCGCTAATGCAGCTTATTTACAAGCGCGCTTAGATGCTAAATATCAACATATTCTCATTGATGAGTTCCAGGATACCAATCCATTGCAGTGGCAAATTTTGCGTTCATGGTTAGAAGGTTATGGACAAGATGAGAGTAAACCTAGCGTCTTTATCGTGGGCGATCCTAAGCAATCGATCTATCGTTTCCGCAGAGCAGACCCGCGCTTATTTACTAGTGCAAAAGAGTTCCTAAAAAATCATCTTCATGCAGAAGAGCTTGATCAAGATACAACGCGCCGTAACGCTCCCAAAATCAACGCAGCCGTGAATGACACTTTTACCCCTTCACAACTTCCGCCTAGCTATGATTTCCATGTCCAAGATACTTTGTGGGAACCCTTGCAAGAAGGCTTACCAAATGAAATCTATGCAAAAGAGGGGGAGGCTGCGCTCTTACCTCTCATTCCTTATGTTAAGGAAGAACTAGCTCCCCGTGAGGGTAACGCTTTTGATGCGCCCATTACCGATGTCAATCAAACGGTGGGAGCAACGCAGCGTTATGTTGAGGGTCAGGAGATTAGCAAGTTGATTCATGAGGTATTAGCTACACACCAAGTGATGGACGAACAGGATGGCCGTATGGTATGGCGCGCTGCTAGAGAGAGCGACTTCCTGCTACTTGTTAAACGCCGGAAATACTTACCGCAGTTTGAGAGGGCATTACGTGAAGCCGATCTGGCTTATGACAGCTCTAGGCTGGGTGGCTTGCTCAAGACCCTTGAGATTGATGACATGATTGCCCTGCTAACAGTCTTGTTATCGCCCCGCCATGATCTGCCTTTGGCTCAAGTATTAAGAAGTCCTATTTTTGGTTTTACTGAGCAGCAAATGCAAAACCTGAGCATTACTAAGGCCAACAATCAGCAATATCGTTCTTGGTGGGATGTCTTACAAGATAGCCAAGATGCATCAGCTCAAAAAGCAGCTCGCTTTTTAGAGCATTGGCGAATGTTGGCAGAGCGCTTGCCGGTACATGACTTACTCGATCAAATTTATCAAGAAAGCAATTTGCGTTTTGAATATGCCGTGAGTGCCCAGCCTTTAGCTCGCGCGCAGGTAATTGCCAATTTAGATGCCTTTTTGGAACTCTCTCTCAATCAAGATGGTGGCCGCTATCCGAGTCTGAGTCGCTTTATTGATGAGATTAATGCTATGCGTCGTAGCGATGATGATGAAACGCCGGATGAAGGTGATGTTGAGCTTGAATCTGATATTGAACTTGCTGAGGTAGATGAGGACTGCGAGATGTCGGAGGAAGAAAAGCATAAGCGCGTGCGCCTCATGACTATTCATGGAGCTAAGGGACTTGAGTCACCCTTTGTGATTATTTTGGATGCCAATCATACGGTTGGCGCATCTGATCATTCTGGAGTTTTATTAGAGTGGTCCCCGAATGACAAAAGCCCATCGCATCTATCGATGTACACCAAGGCGGGCTTAACCTCACCACGTACTCAAATACGGGAAGATGAAGAGCTCATTAGCCAAAATGAAAACTGGAACTTACTGTATGTGGCAATGACTCGTGCCAAGCAGGGCTTGTGGATTAGCGGCGTAGCAAAAGAGCCTACGGCAAATAATCCCGTTGGACTGGACCAGAAATCTTGGTACGCCAGAGCCCAATTTGGCAAGCTGCCTACTGTGGAGCCCATACAAATTGCCACCGCTACTCCTAGTGGTGCAGTGAAGCAGACACGCGCTCAAAAAGAACATTCTCCCATTTCGGAAACCTTCAGTATCGAAGATTTTCAGATTGCATGGGAGCAGGCAAACCGTAGTCACGAGCAACAGTTGCTCGATATTGAAAATGGCGTCACAGTGCAGCCTAGCGGGGTAGTAGCAAAAGAACAGCCCGACCCAGAAATCTTAGAAGAAGGTACAAACTTTCATAAGCTACTTGAGTTCCTCACTGCAGACTCTACTAAGACCCAGATATCACCAATGCCAAGCGAGCAAGAGGTGATGAACTGGCTGAGCGTAGATCAAGAGCATGCGCAAAGACTCATTACTCGCACTAAGACGGTATTAGAAGCACCAGAACTCAAGCCTTATCTCACATCAGGGCAATGGATCCAGGCTTGGAATGAGCTTGATATCGCTGGCGAAGAAGGTAAGAGCTATCGAATGGACCGCTTAGTCGAGTTTGATGATTACCTCGCCATCATCGATTACAAGCTCACTATCCCAGAAGTAGGTAGTGAGAAGTATGAGATGTATCGTAAGCAGCTACAGGGCTACCAAGCTGAGCTGACACGCATCAGAAAAGACAAGCCCAATAAGGCTTATTTGATTTCGTCTAATGGTGAGTTAGTAGAGATAAAGTAAGGCATTAAGCAGCAGCCTTCAATTTGCTAGTGATCAGAGTTCCCTTGTTTAGCTTCTTCTCAACAGTCGAGATGGATTTAGATTCTCTTTTCACTTCGCCAAGCACTTGATTGATAAAAGTTTGCCAGCCTTCACCTTTGGATTTATAAAAATCTAAAGTCTCTTTATCTATTCTCAAGGTAACTTGCTCTTTAATCCCGCTACCCATAGGTCTTCCCCTGCCACGAACAACTCTGTGTTTAATCTCATTCCACTCTTCTTCCGTGATGGGTGGGTTGTCAGGATCGGATAAGGCGGCCTTAGTAATTGCGGCATCTTCTTCGGCACTCAGTCTAATAAGTTTCTTCTTCATAGATCTTCATCTCACGGTTATTTGCTTTTCTTAAGCTAATAATTCTCTTTGCTATTTTTGACTCCACATAAACCACGCAGTACAGGCGTTGACCGATCGGGACCAAGGCAATATGTCTTTCTTCGCCGTAATTCTTTCTTTCGTCGATCCAGCTAAAGGCTGTATTCCAATCAAGTAGCTTTGCAGCTGAGAGGGGTAGGCCATGTTTTCTAAGGTTTGAATCATTTTTTACCGAATCATAAGTGAATTTCATCGGGAATATTGTAGTTACATTAAATCATAACATCAATGAATTAATATAACTACAAATATTATGGGAATTGTCTAAAAAAGGATTGTTCTCATGCCTTGAAAAACCCCTAAAAGCCCTCATATAGCTAGGGAATAGAAAAACTACCTAAACTGGCGATAATCAAAATCACAGTGAAATATCCTACAAGGAGTCATGATGAAAATACAAAATGGACTGAAGTTTATGGTCGGCGTATTTGCCAGCGCAGTATTGCTCACGAGCAATCTCGCCCTCGCTGAGGCTACATTGCCTGAAGTTTCTCAAGCCATTCAATCTGGGCAGTTAGCTAAAGCGGATGCCATGATGCAAGAGGTATTACAAAACCATCCGAATAGCGCCAAAGCACATTACATTGCTGCCGAGCTCTATGTCAGGGAGGGCAAGATAGATGCTGCTAGGAATGCATTTGCACAAGCAGAGAAGTTGGCACCTGGATTGCCTTTTGCTCAAGCGCAATCTGTACAACGCTTGCAAGCGGAACTGCGCACTGGAACGATGCCGGCACAAGCGAATACTGGCGCAAGCTCAATTTTTGGTAGCCCAATTTTTTGGATCTTGATTGCATTGTTGGTTGGTGGTGTCATTTTCTTTCTAAAAAAACGCCCACAGCCAGTACAAGTCTATAACGCACCCACTGCCAATAGTCCTTATCCCGGGACCCCTGGTGCCCCCGGTGCTCCTGGCGGCTATCCGCCTGGCTATCCTGGCGCACCCGCTGCTGGTGCGGGTAGTGGTTTGATGGGCAGTTTGGCAACTGGCGCAGCACTAGGTGCGGGCATGGTTGCTGGTCAGGCCTTGGCAAGTCACTTAATGGGCGATGGTAATCGTAGCAATCCCGGCAATGTTAATAATGATTTCAACCAAGTAGGCGGCCCTCCACCAGATGCGCCAAACTTTGGTGTAAGAGATGGCAGCTCTTGGGATGATGGCGGTGGAAACTCTTGGGGTGATGGCGGTGGTGGCAGCTTTACAGATGATGTCTGATGACATTCGTGAAGTAAGGGCTGGGGACTAGTAGCAGTTACACTAGCCTCCATGTCCTATTTTTCTGAAATCACCGAGACCATAAATCCTTGGCTATTTCGAGTCAGTATTTATCTATCCAATGCTTTTTTGGATGACCCAGCAATTCTGGCATTTGCGTTCTGCTAAATAAAAAACCACCGCGCTCGGTGGTTTTTTATTGGAAGCAAAAGAAGTAAAAGAAGTAAAAAAGCAAAAGAAGCAAAAGAAGTAAAAGAACAAAGAAAAATTCAGCAGGCTTTACTTAATCATCCCTGCATTCTTCGCATCATCCATCGCTTGAGGAATTTTCTCTTTCATGAAGGCGGGCATTTTTGCCAAAGGTACATCTACAATCACAAATCCAGAATCTTCTAACTTCTTTTTGGTCTCAGGATCCGCATTGAGTTTGGCAAAGTAGTCAGATAGCTTTTGCTGCAATACCAGTGGAGTCGCTTTGGGTACTGCAACACCCCGATACGCGCCGTCAACCCAGTTCAGACCCAATTCTTTGAAGGTGGGGACATCCGGTAGGGCGGGGTTGCGCTTCTCAGTAGCAATCGCCAGCGTACGTACCTTCCCTTTTTGCTGAATCGCTAATGGCAGATAACCCATGGCACCATCCACATGCATTCCAATCAAAGCAGTAATCAAATCACCCGTGCCTTTAAAAGGAACATAAGTAATTTTGACGCCGGCTAATTTATTCAGGCGCTCGACCGCCATATGGTTGGCAGAGTATTGTGCCGATCCAGCCAGAGTCATCTTGCCTGGATCTTTTTTGGCGGCAGCAATAAATTCTTGATAGGTCTTGTAAGGACTATCTGCGGAGACCATCAGGGCATCTGGAGTGAAGTGATAGTAGTAGATCGCATTAATGTCTTCAGTCTTGTACTGAATACCTTCTTGTAATGGCTGCAAGATAGTATGCGGAATATTGACGCCCACTACCGTGGTGCCATCAGCAGGATAGGTATTGAGGGCGCTCCATACCAAAGCGCCGCCAGCACCAGCGCGATTAATCACCACCATAGGCTGCTTAAATTTCCTGGCAGATATTTCGGCTTGATAGCGTGCTACTAAATCCGATTCACCAGCGGCAGGAAAGGGGATGATGTACTGAATGGTTTTATCTGGAAAAGGCTGTGCGCTAGCACTCGATAACAAACCTAGTGAAATCAAGCAGACAGTTAGTAACGTACTTAGTACAGTACTTAGTACAGTACTTAGTTCAGTACTAACTAAGGCACTTAGTAATTTCAATCGCTTCATTTAGAGATCTCCTCAATTACTGCATTGGTAACATCACTCATCATGGCGGTGCCGCCTAAATCACGGGTGTGTAACTTTGGATTAGCCGTTACTTTTTCAATTGCAGCCATTAACTTAGCGCCAAGCGCTTTTTCACCTAAGAAGTCGAGCATCATGACTGCCGACCAGAACGTACCGATCGGGTTAGCAAGACCTTTACCCATGATGTCAAAGGCAGACCCATGAATCGGTTCAAACATCGATGGATAGCGCCGCTCTGGATCAAGGTTAGCAGTAGGCGCAATACCTAAGCTGCCTGCGAGTGCTGCTGCTAAATCACTCAATACATCAGCATGCAAGTTGGTGGCGACGATTGTGTCTAGAGACTCAGGGCGATTGACCATGCGCGCAGTAGCCGCATCAACCAATTCTTTATCCCAAGTCACATCAGGGAAGTCTTTAGCAACGAGGTTGGCGATTTCATCCCACATCACCATGCCATGGCGCTGGGCATTGGATTTAGTAATGACGGTGAGGTGCTTGCGCGGACGTGACTGTGCCAACTTAAAGGCAAAGCGCTGGACACGCTCCACCCCAACGCGGGTCATGATGCTCATATCGGAAGCGACTTCAATGGGATGCCCTTGATGCGCTCTGCCGCCTACACCAGAGTATTCACCTTCAGAGTTCTCGCGCACGATCACCCAATCGAGTTGACCCGGTTTGCAATTACGCAGCGGTGTTTCAATACCGGGAAGAATGCGGGTGGGGCGCACGTTAGCGTACTGATCAAAGCCTTGACAGATTTTGAGACGCAAGCCCCACAGCGTAATGTGATCCGGAATGTGGGGGTCGCCAGCTGAGCCAAACAAGATGGCATCTTTAGAACGCAAAGGCTCAAGTCCATCGTCGGGCATCATGATGCCGTATTTGCGGTAGTAGTCACCACCCCAATCAAAGTGCTCAAACTCAAAAGCTACTTCAGGATGTTTTTTGCTGAGGGCGGTTAAGACCTTTTCGCATTCAGGAATCACTTCTTTGCCAATTCCGTCACCCGGAATGGACGCTATCTTGTACGTCTTCATGTGTCTCCTACTGTTCTTTTTATATGAGCCATTATGCAATCCCTTGCCCCCTGAAAGCGTCAAAACAACAAAAACAGGCTCATTTTTAAGGTTTTTACATATACTGTATAAACATACAGTATATTAATGACTATGACGCCAGTAATGAACCCCGCAAAAGTAAGCTTAAGCCAAGCACCACAAGCCTTGGGAGGGCATTTTGCCGCCTATGAACTCAAACTGCTGAGTCACCGGATTTCAGCGGGATTTCCCAGTCCGGCGGCAGATTACGCTGAGGACGGCCTAGATCTGAACCATTACCTGGTCCAGAACAAGCCAGCCACCTTCATGTTTACCGTCAAGGGGGACTCTATGTTGGGCGCGGGAATTTGTGATGGTGACAAGGTGGTAGTGGACAAAGCTCTCAAACCCAAACACAAAGACATCGTGGTAGCAGTGGTCGATAGTGAATACACCATCAAGCGTCTTTATCAATTACGCGGCCGCATTGAACTCCAAGCAGAAAACCCGAACTATCAACCCATTACGTTTAACGAAGGTAGTGAGTTGCAAATCTGGGGAGTGGTGGTTGGGGTGGTGCGTAAGTACAGCAATGCGAGTAGCCGATATAGCAAAGGTGGTAAGTCATGAACACATCTGCATCAAACTCAATAAACTCAGCAAGCTCAACAAGCTCAACCAACCCACTCTTTGCATTAGTCGACGTGAACAACTTCTACGTCTCTTGTGAGCGGGTGTTCCAGCCCAAGTTAGAAGAGGTGCCAATGGTGGTGCTCTCCAATAATGATGGCTGTGCTGTAGCGCGTAGCGCTGAAGTCAAGGCACTGGGTGTCAAGATGGGAACGCCTTGGTTTCAGATGCAAGACTTAGCCAAGAAGCATGGCATCAAAGCCTACTCATCAAACTACACCTTGTATGGGGATATGAGTAGCCGAGTAGTGCAAGTACTCAAGACTTTTACGCCAAACCTTGAGGTCTACAGCATTGATGAGAGTTTCTTACAAATCGAGACCGTCTTAAAACAATACCAAGACACGATTGAGCTGGGCCAAATCATCAAGCAGCAAGTCAAAGACACCACGGGTCTGCCAGTATGTGTGGGCATTGGCGCTAGCAAGACCTTAGCCAAGCTGGCTAATCACTTGGCTAAGAAGCACAAGCAGTTTGCTGGAGTGTGTGATGTGAACGCCATGGCTAAACCCGAGCTCTATCAGTGGATGAGTGAGACTGAAGTGGGTGAGGTATGGGGCATTGGTAAGCAAATTGCCAAAAAACTCAAAGCCCAAAAAATTCAGAGCGTATTTGACCTCTTGCAAACTTCACCGCAAGCCATGCGTCAGCAGTTTGGTGTGGTGATGGAGCGCCTTTGTTATGAGTTGCGCGGTACCTCTTGTTTGCAACTCGAAGAAGTAGCGCCAGCCAAACAACAAATCATTGCCTCCCGCAGTTTTGGCAAACTCGTGACGAGTCAAACAGAGTTAGCAGAATCCGTAGCGACCCATGCAGCCCGTGCAGCAGAAAAACTGAGAACGCAAAATAGTACTACGGGTGCGCTGACCGTATTTATTCAGACAAATCCGTTCAAGCAAAACGAGCCACAGTATCACCAAAGTATCACGATCCCACTAGCAGATCCAAGCGATAACACGCTGACCTTAACCAATGCTGCGCTGGCAGGGCTGAAGCAAATTTACCAAACTGGCTTTCGGTATAAGAAAGCAGGCGTTATTTTGAATCTCATTAGCGATAAGCCCACCCTGCAGCAATCGTTATTTGAAGATATCGAAAGCAAAGGGAAGTCAGCGCATCTGATGAAGGCCATGGATAACATCAATACGCGCTTTGGTAATGCAGTCATTCGATCGGCCGCCGCAGGAACGAATAGCAGCAAACAAGATTGGCAAATGCGATCGGGCAATAAGTCACCAAATTACACCACCCAGTGGGATGAGTTACCGGTGGTGCGGTAGAGGGTAGGAGATGGAAAACAACAAATAAAGTGACTATTTTTTACTAGCTCATTTCGTGAGCTTTAAGTCAATTAATCTGAATTCGTAGCAGCAAAGTAGTAGCAATTAACTAGCAAAGGAAAAGAGAAATGGAACTACTAAATAACTTTAACGGCATCTCATTAGCGGTAATCATGGTGCTTTCTTACTGCGCAGTGCTAAAAAACACCAAGCGTCATGAAAGTGCCATAAATCAGGGATTAAATCACAGGTCTCAGCAGTAAATAAGTTTAAAAAACAATTGTTGTAGCAGGTTTTTTCGGGGGAATAAGGAAATCACGGACTCCTTATTCCCTAATTCTTTTGGGCGTCAAATACGCGCTGATATCGCTGTCTAGCAAATAGTCTGGCCAGGGATAATTTACTTAAAAATCAAAATCACAATCATCGTCACCAAAGCGATACTCTAGATAGATATCTTTACGGGTTTTGTGTTGCCAATGGAGACGATCTTTCAATAGATCATATTTAATGCCATCGGCATACTCATTGAAATAATCATCTTCTTCATTATTAAAGTGATGAAATCGCATCATTACCTCCTGGGTGTATTAGGTTTGTGACCCAAAGACTGAGGAGCGGGTTAAAAATGTGCGGTAATCAAATTCCTATTTCGCTCCGCAGATCCAATGCTTGAGCGAAGTCTGAATAATTTGTGATGACATGTCTATCAAACAGCGAATTATTTTGCCTATACAGTACAAAACAATTGCTAAAAAACGACACAAGTAAAATATTTACTTGGCTTCTAAGGCCTTGCGCAGATATTCAGAGACATTGTCTTGGCGCAGCATCCACTGTTTGTAGTCTGATGGCATTTGGCTAATGTGTTCACCTTTGTGTTTGCCGTAAGGCATCGTCGTCGGAATTCTGGCCTTCTCAGACATTTCCCATAAGGCATCTAAAGAGAGTGGGTGCAACTGTTGAATAATTTGCCCAACAACCTTAGAGCAGATCCAAACATCCGCTAAAGCGCTATGTGCATTACGCAATTGATCTCTAGCGGTCTCACGTTCAAAGTAATACAGCAGGGCACTTTGGGTATGGCTATCGAGTGCAGGCCAAAGACTGCGTGCAAGTGCTAGCGTGCAAATACGCTTTACTTCGGGCTTGCCAATCGCTACCCAATCAAAATCAATATTGTGGCCAATCAGGTATTTGGTGCCAGCCGGCAGACTAAATGAGCTGCTTGGGGGGCAATTAAGCAGCTCTTCATCCATGATGTGATGGGTTGCCAGTGCACCTAGGCTAATGGGTTTACCAGGGTTGTAGCGCTGCACCCAAGGGTTGCCTACTTCAAATGGATTGAGAGAGGTGACATCTAGTGAGGCAGCTTCAATAATGACGGCATCGTTTTTATCGGTTGCTTCCACATCAAAAATAATGGCTTGGGGCATGAGGGATTCTCGGAAATTTCCTATGGGGATGATTGTGCCTTGAAAGTATTTATCAGAGTCAATTATTTATTCTGCTCTTGAGACTGAGCTCACTTTACGAAGCTATCTCAAGTAAAGGGATCTCTTCAGACTACTCAGCGCTAAGACTCGTAGACTCATTAATGTAGATGCTACGCCTCAAATATTTTATTTCTTGTGTATAAAAAAAGAGGGTGTATTAAGGTACTTAGTCACATCTCTAAATCCATTACATCTGTAAAAAATTTGGGGGCTATTCAAGATTCTGAAAATCTTCTAAAGCTGTATAAATCCGATCCTGCTTTAGACCATCTTAATCAGTAGCTTCTTGCCGCAGGCATGAGCGTACTTACGTAAGGTTGAAAACGATGGTGAATGGCTATCGCTCCGAATGGATGATTCGAGACGGCAGATTGCACTCTTGGTTGTCCCCATGATTTTTGCAACCTGCTCTTGAGTAAGTCCAGCTTCTTTGCGAGCCTGAAATAATTCAGAAAGGGCTGCATATTCTTCTTCTAGAGCATTCCAAGCCTTATTAAACTGCGGGTTAGCAAATAACTTTTCATCGTCTTCTTTAGAGTGGGGAACGGGGGCGTATCTATCTTTTTTCTTAATCATTTTCTTTCACCTCTTTTAGTCGCTTGCGCGCCTTCTTTATTTCCCTGCCTGGAGTCTCTTGCGTTTTCTTAATAAAGCTATGCAAAACAATGATGCGTTTACCAATCATCATGCCGTAGAAAACTCGCCCAATGCCTTCGCTACCCCTGCAACGTATTTCAAATAAACCATCACCCATCGCCCTGGAGTGGGGTAGCCTTAGATCAGCACCGTATTGCTCCATTAAATCTAGCAGGCGCCTGTAATCCGCCAAAACCCCTGAAGGCCAAGAAAAAATCTCAGCCTTAGTACGCTCATTGAAGTAGTAGATAGCCCAAATGCTCAAGATAATGTTCTCATATATGTGAACTTATTGCAACCGTAGGATGTAATGCGATGGAAGAAATAGCCGGTAAGTGGGGCTGAGAAGAAGTTCTCTAGCCTATGAACAAAGGCAGGCTTTGTTTATCAGTAACAACTGATTTTTATGTAGGAAGTGGAGTGAATTGACCTAAGGCGGGCGTCTCAAAAATACTAATTTGGAATATCAGTAAATAAGAGACAAAAGCGCCACGGGAATGATGTTGCGAATCAGGCTACAAACGTTGCCCATAAAGCAACAATAGCAATGACATAGGATGGGGAAGGGTGGATGAGCCAAACCCCCGGCACTGGCAGAAATTGGGTTTGGCTGCTTCGTTCCCGACCTGACCAGGTTATCCAACCCACCATGCGGGGAGGCCCATCCACTTCCATTTTAGCTTGTTAGA
>Ga0136641_1000232_pt1 | contig 23606 bp, 36 predicted proteins | sample EliLak1302023Y_FD_115312 | JGI IMG/M metagenome (GOLD analysis project Ga0136641, IMG submission 115312) | Freshwater microbial communities from Elizabeth Lake, Yosemite National Park, California, USA - 13020-23Y | ecosystem: Environmental > Aquatic > Freshwater > Lake ...
CAAACACCGGTGGTATCCCCACGACACTTCAGACAACAACAAATGGGGCTGGACAAGCAACTGTCAATGCATCATCCGGACCTGACGCAACAAGTTCTACAGTTTCGCGTACGGTCGACGGTAAAACAGTCAACATCGCTGATCTCCCCATCAAGCCCGGACAGTCTGCATTTGTGGATAAGTATCTTCCTACCCCAGAAAAACAGAAAATGGCGATTGCCGCTTTATTGTGTTGTTGTTGTATTCTCATATTGATTTTGATCCTCGGAGGAAATGCGCCACAGCAAAATCCCATGGAAATGCAGGCATTGATGTTAAGAGCTCAGTTGGGACTTTAGCCCATTGGTCCCTTGATCTTGGATGCACCCGCGTTCGCAAGCTTTTCTGTTGCTGCTTGACCAGCTGGACTGAGCATAAAGTACAGAGCGGCACCGAGTGCGACAACGATAATGCATGCAATGATGGCTACAATTGTCTTTGCTGCATCCGCCCCCACACCAAAAATACCCTTAATTCCATTCAAAACAGAGTCTACGAGACCAGCCAGACCCTGAGACGAGCTCGAGGATGTCTGTGACAGCTGGTTAAACACATTTGCAGTTGCTGTATTTGTCTGCAAGTTTGTTGCGAGTGTATCCATCATATTTTTAACAATCACATCTGCAACGATATTCTGCCCAATTGTCAGTTTACCGTTGCAGTTTAGAATCCGAATGGTTGCATCCTGCTTGTTTAGGGTGGTTGAGACGAGCTCATTGTAGTTTGAGTCAGAGCACGTCGTGTTGACAACGTTCTGAATGTTCTGGTTGAGAGTGGTGTCATTGGTCGAGTTTGTAGATTGCGTCAGAGCTCCAGATCCCATCTGCGCGGTTGCAGCTGTGTTTTGGGTCGCCATGTTCTGCAGGCCAGTAGAAATCATCGTTCTCATATCATTGATAGATGCTGCATTCATCGAACCAGAAACCTGCTGTTTCAGATTGATCGACTGACCGATATTAATGTCACACTTCTCGCCCATGTTCTTCACGTCAAGGTTGGTGGACTGGATGTTCATCACGTCTGCTGCTGTTTTTAGACTGTTCGTCTTGATAAAGGTTGAAGTCTGTGACGAAAGCTGACTGAAATTTGAAGTGAATGTATTGTGAGATTCAGAGGAGCCACAGTCACCTGTGAAGAAACAGGCTGCCATATTAGTATAGCCTAAGAATTTTTACACGCTATTGAGTTTCCTTGCGGAGCTCCTGGTGTTCCACGATACATACAGAATGTCCCATCATCTTTCAGAAGCATGAAGCGTGTTGCCGTGTCATTATTGTTTTTGAACTGAGCGGCAACGAGTTGTGATTGCTGGGTGGCGGACACATTGACAGAAGAACCGTCGGTTGATGAACCACTCGTCGTCAGTGTAATCTGTGGGAGCATGCACCACGTTGGCGTTGACCCAGACTTTGGAAAGACGCATAGATTCCCTGCGTTCGAGTTGTTTGCGTCAAATTTCATGGTATACGTTCCAGTGGCCTGACCTCCACCTGCTTTCCAAATTGGAATCGCGGAAGCGTCTCCTGTGGTGTCCACTCCAGTGTACATGGCAATACCACCGTCGGTTGTCACGACTATGTGTTTCTGAGCAGCAGGATTTCCAATGAAATTCGTTGTGGACCCACTGTCAAATGCCTGTGATTCACCGAGGAAAGGATCCCCCTGCGGAGGACCGTTTGAGTTTGCAGAGTACCAACTACTCAGAAGAGCAGTGTTTGATGTATAAGTCTGTGGATACGTTGAACACTTTTGAAGCATGAAACCTGCCCAGTCTTGTATGGCGGCTTTACCTTTATGCCCTTTCCATGAGAGAAGTCCATTACTCATTGCTTGACAATCCACGTTGCTCGTAGCTTTACCACCTGAAGCGAAAAACTCCTTTTCCTCCTCAGCGGACGTAGGAGGGAAAGTCTCTTTCTTTGCATTTTTCTTTTTGTAAATGATCACCACAATAACAACAACCGCAACTGCGAGTGCTAGTAGTAACCACATTTAAATTACGGTAGAAATTTACTAAGCCGAATCGCAGCAAAACTTCTTTCCAGCCTGTGCTCCTGCTGTGACGTCGGTTGTGAAACTCCCACCGGACATCTTAGAACAGTCGGCTACTGCCGGAATCTGCCGCTGAACACCAGTGGCTTCATTTTTCATACAGGTCTGCAGGCCGCTCGATCGGCGTCTGAAAATAAGGAACAAGATGACCAAAACTAGTCCGAGGATGATCGAGTCAGTTAGCTTCATTTATATTCTCACTACAAAATAAACTATGGACAAGTTTCATGCAATTCTTCTGATGATCCTGGTAGCGCTGGTCTATCTATATTACACCAAAAAGACACAGCAGTCTGGGTACTCTTCGGTGGTCCCCAAGCCGGAGAATGGTCAGTGCCCAGCTGGATACAACCCTCTTTACGAAACTCTATGCGCTAAGCCCTAGAAGAGTCAGTTTGTTTTGAAACTCTTGGTTCTCACCCTTCCCAGGGATTTCCTTGAGACCCGCCTGGATCGCCTCAATCTCGAGACGTGACAGAACAACCTTTCCGATGCGAAAGTCCATGAAGGCTTCAGCCGCCAGTGGCACAATCGGCTTGATCAGCTCAAACACCTGTACAGCCAGGTCCCGAATCTCCTTCTGGGCGTGAGAGTCCATCCGGAGTTCCAGGAAGTGGAAAAGGTTATGAAGATTCATCTTCCAGAAAAACTCGGTATACGTCGATACCGGGAGATGGGTCCGGGCGAGCTCACGCGAACACCCTTTGTTCAGAAGCTCGTCGTACGTGTGAAACGCCAGATCACACGACGCCTTTTGCTTCAGGAGCAAATTCGTGTCATTCTCCATGGGCTCCTCACCACCCTGTTTGTTTGACGTGGATTGGACCCGGAGCTTGTCCGGCAGGAAGAAATCGTCCGGTAGGATGGAGTACCGTGCAGACAGCTCATTCACAGAGGCTGTTCGATGTCGTACCCACTGTCGGGCGACAAAAATGGGGCATCGTACCCAAAACTTGAACTCGACCATCTCGAACGGAGTGTTGTGCCAGTGGCGCATGAGGTATCGAATGAGTCCTCGAGTGTCAGATACGCTTCGAGTTCCCTTGGCGTACGAAACTCGTGCAGCCTGAACAATAGCTTCGTCCGAACCCATGAAATCAATAAGTTTAACATCGGACATTTCTACTTTAAGAAGTCGCCTCCTTCTTAACTACAAAATGGTCCGCGTTGTCTTCGCCATGCCCGGTCGTGACTACTCTCGCGAGTTTCTGCTGTGCTGGTCCGATCTGCTGATGCAGGCTGCTGCCAAGGGTCATCAGGTGATGATTTCTCAGCAGTACTCGTCTGTGGTTCATTTCGCTCGTGCCAAGTGCCTGGGTGGTGACGTGCTCAAGGGCAAGGACCAGAAGCCTTTCCAGGGTCAGATGGAGTATGACGCCATCATGTGGATCGACTCGGACATTGTTTTCAAGCCCGAGGACTTTTTCGCACTGCTCGAGTCTCCTCACGACGTGACTGCCGGTGTGTACATGATGGAGGATCTGCAGAACTTTGCGACTGTCGAGGAGTGGAACAAGGATTATTTCGCCAAGAAGGGCACGTTCAAGTTCCTTCGCCCCGACGACATTATTGGCGCACCTCAGTATAAGCAGGTTGCCTATACTGGGATGGGCTGGATGCTCATCAAGAAGGGTGTCATCGAGGACCTCAAGTACCCCTGGTTCTATTCGCCAATGGAGTCGATCACCGATGACATTGTTGATTTCAATTCAGAGGATGTCGCCTTTTGCAAGGCTCTATGGGAGGCGGGTCACCCGGTTCACATTGATACCAAGCTCCGCGTCGGTCATCAGAAGCGCATGATTATCTAAGTTACTTGCACGTCACCTTCATGCTATCAACAGAACTGCCAGCCTTTCCTGAAAGCCCGGTAATCACCTGGCCGGTTGGGCAGTTGAATGATCCAGTCTGGCCAGATCCCGAACCCTGGCCCGTACCGATGGGGGTTGAAATAGGGGCGCCCGCGCATTTAGGTGTAACTTTACCAACAAATTGACCGTACGTCACGTCAACACCCGTGTACCCCGTTGGGCAATCCGTAGTATTCACAGGGTCACCACCCTGACCACCCACCGCAGCGAGTGCGGTCCCATCGTCACACTTGCCATTCAGCTGATCGACCCACCACCCACCGCGCCCGCTAATGTTCTTGACAATCTTGCCACTTGGGCAATTCATCGTGTAGTCGGCACCACCACCTTCGCCGCCAAACGACTGAGACGTGGTTCCCGTCCCGGTGTGAGCTGCAGCGGCGGGGGTCGTCGTACTTCCTGTTGCCGCATTTGAGGTACTTCCTGTTGCCGCATTTGAGGTGGCTGCGGGGGCAGCTGTTGACGACTTGAGTCCAAAACCCAGACCCAGACCTAGGGCCAACCCGACGACAATCACAGCGATGATAATACCGATCACGAGTTTGGACGGCATTTTATTTTATAACTTAAATCAAGATTTTAAAACAGACTGTAAGGCTGGGGGACATAGGTCGAGGTTGTGCTTGCCGCGGCGAGCGTAGTGACGTCTGTGTCGGACAAGGCCTTATTGAACCAGTATGCATTCTTCACCTTGACAGACCCATCGACATTCTCTGCACGGGACGGATACTGGGTTTTGTAAGCATTCCATTTCCATGCAGGTGTACCCCAATTGAATGTACCATTGACAGTTCCAGCAGAATCCTTGTTTCCATTGATGTACGTTGTCAGCTTGCCACCGTCAACAACCCACGTCAGGTTAAAGTACGTGCCGGGAGTTGCTGCAAAGCTCGTGACGATGTTCTTGTTCTGGTCTTCAGTTGATGCATGAACGATCTGAATGCGATTGGGTGGTGCATAATCATTTCCAGTGATGAAAACTGCTGGGCGGCGACTGACGGTACCGGGAGGCCAGTCTGGATCTCCACTGTTCATGATGTTACGCCACGAACGACCAACCTGTGCGATGTTGACATCCATCGTCATCGAGTAAGACACCTTGGACGTGTCAATCCCGGTTGGTGCAGTGAATGCTGGGGGAGCGGTGGAAATCTCCGCCTCAGCCACCTGGATCGCCTGGCCACTCTCTAGAAGAGTCTGCTTGGGGGTCTTTGCAGCGGCCGCTGGAGCTGCAGTCGAGTCCTTCTTGTCATCCTTGAGGCCCAAACCCAGACCCAGGGCTAGACCGACGATAATAACACAAATAATAATACCGATGATAATCTTGGGGTTCATTTATAATTTAAACTCGGAAATTAATTCGTCGAGATTGCGATAGTACCGACCGAGATCCTTCTTGAACCGCGCATCCTGCTTCCCTTTCGATTTGACGATGTAAGCAAGATTCGCCTTGGAATATTTCGTCCTGAGTTGATTCTCGGTTGGCTTACGTGGAGAAACGCGCTTCGGCCCCTCCTCCGTCTTGCTCGGAGTCCGATTGATGAAGCTCAGAGCTTGCATGACAGTATCTGCCAGATCATCCTTCTTGCGATGTGAATCAAAGTACGGGAGCCAATCACGGTTCACTGCAGTCGCCTCGATAAACTTGCGTGCACGCTCGATCGACGCCTTTTTGCGCGCCGCATATTGAGCTGCACCAGGACCCGCCACGTCTGGAATCTTGTGGCGTGCGTCGTAAATAATCACCTCACGATCTGGATCCTTGACGAGCATGTACGTGTGCAGAAGATTCTCGACCGACTTCATCGACCGGTTCCGATCGGGTTGCTTTTCGATCAGTACTGTTTTTGCATGCAAAACCCACGGGCGCTCGTTCAAGTGCCGAACCAAGTTGGGAAAGATGCCCGCACCGTGATTTGGCGGAACACCGGAAACATCCCAATGCTGAATCCGTTTCGTCTCGGGGTCAATTAGACACATTGCAAGGTTCTTTATACCACAATCAATTGACAATAGCATCTTTTAATAAAGACTTGATAGATTTTTAAGTACATGACGACTTCAATTTGCCAACAGAAGCGAAAAATCACGGAGGAGAGAATTGAGAATGACGCGAAGCGGCGAGTTGTAAAAACACCTCTTCCTCCGTGGCTCATGTCTGGTGTGTGTGGTCCCGCAAAGACGCCGTCGGAACAGGTGGGGGAAGGTTCAGATGACTTGATTTGTTGGTGGTGTGTGCACTCCCTTCCTCAATTACCGTGTTTTCACTTACCCGTCAAGTATGACGACAAAAGATGTAGGTTTACAACCACTGGTAATTTTTGCACATGGGAATGCATGAAGGCGTATGCGAATGACATGTCAACTTCACGTTCCGGTGAGATTCAGAGTTTCATCGCCTTGATGCGCATGAAGGCGTACGGTAAGTACATGCAACTTTACGCGGCTCCAAAGCGTCACGCTCTCAAGGTTTTTGGAGGAACATTGACCATAGACGAGTTTCGATCATACTACGGAAAAACACCACCTCCAGTCTACTTTCCAGATCAGGTTCAGATGCACCAAATCGTCGGTGGTGAGCAAATTCCGGTGGCGAGTGGACCGGTGAGTTCTAGCTCCACCTCAAAGTTGAAGGCGGCGATTAATAACTCTGAAACAAAGGGCAACACACTCAAGTTGCGGCGAGACAAGCCACTTGAGAGATCGAAATCCAAGTTAGAGAGTACTCTAGGTATTATACGTAAGGCGAAGTGATGTGGTGGTGCTGCACGACTCGACAAGGTGCCAAGATGATTTTTAATTTCGAGAATGGGACTTGCGTCTTGGCATATAATTTAGATGACGCGATTCATAGACTGAAGAATGCGCGAGTAATTACTCACTCAAGTCGGCAAATTTACGAATTTGGTCCCGATATCTACATCAACGCCACCAACTGCAACGATGCTCAATGGCATTTATACCTTGACAAGAAGAATCCTACATTGAAGCGTAGGTAGATGATCCGGTTGTTGACGGCTGAGGACCAGTTGGCGAGGGTGGCATCGGTGATGGCATCTGAGGAGCCTGTTTAGGACCTGCAGGGGGGACGGATGACATTTCAGTGGATGCTGGGGCGGTTGGCTGGGGGGCATCGGTGGGTGGTGGAGGTGGTGGTGCTGGCCCCTTGGGGACTGGTGGAAGAGGTTTGTTCTCATGCACCTCAGGCAGGGGGGCGGCTGGCTTGAGCTCCTTCTTCTCGGGAACAGACTTTTTAGACAATAGACCAACTGCCAACAGCGCCTTGCTGTCCTCTGTGTCCTCGATTGGCCCGAGTGACAGGACAGTAGGCATCTGCGCATAGCCTGATGTACGTGGGGCTGGGACAAACAAAAGGGTGATCCACGCAACGATGAGCCCGAGACCTAGACTCATAACTCCGCTTGCAATCTTCATTTAATTAAACCCAAGGTAATGTTTTTGCCGCTGAGTCGGGTGAGATTTAGGCAGGTCTGGATCTGTACTTTTGAACCATACCGTGCCAAAGTGCGCCCTCCACTGTAACGAATTTCTTTCGAGTGTTTTGCGACACATCACGCACGGGAATGATATCCCCGGTGATCCGTCGTGAAGCGTTCTCGACACGACCAGATCTCCGTACTTGCGATGGACCCACCGCGCAAATGAACACCTTTGCACCCCTTCCCGCGAAGCTTCGAGCCGGAGTTGTCCAATGAATCTTCTTTCGGCACAACAATGACAATCGTTAATAGTCACATACGGGACACTGGCGGCTTGCGCCGCTGCATTGAACGATCGGATACATTCTACATGTACAGGTGGCTAGGTTTTTAACTGGAATTTAGGTTCTGTTCTCGACTATCTTGTGACTATGTGTAAGTTTGGTATCAAAAAAAATGGCAGAACACCCTCTTCGCGAGTACGCACGTACGAAGGTTCTCGAGCATGTCAGATTTCCCGCCGTGGCTCGTAATGTCGAGCGGAGTATCTACAACTATGCAGTACAAAAGACTCGTGAGACGAGCAATGCTTGTTACGGTAGTACGAAGAATTCAGAAACGAGCAGGTCGATCGAGTACCGCGCGTCTCAGACCAGCACATGGGAGTGCCGTACGTTCAGATGGCGGTACAAGCACAAGTTGATGCACCTACTGGCCTCGTTCAAGAGGGGTAATATTGTGGAGTCTCTCAAGGATGGCAAGCTCAAGATTCGCGAACTGGCCAATTACTCCGCTGATATCCTCGAGCCGGATGGTCTGTACTCCAAGACATCCTTCAATCTCACGGCGAAGGACCTGGCGATGGAGACGTCGCGTGCCAAGGAGGAGAACTACACAGGCCTGTTCAAGTGTGGCAAGTGCAAGAGCGTCAGGACAACCTACTACCAGATGCAGACGCGGTCAGCTGACGAGGTAAGTCAAAAAACTGTGATTGTTCTAAAGTGTGTACTGACTCTTAGCCCAACAGCCGATGACTACTTTCGTGACGTGTACTGGCTGCGGGAACAGATGGAAGTGCTAATAATCAAAGTCGCGTCAAATCACTTAAACAGATTTTCATTCTAAACCTCAGCACGTCATGAGTCTCGTAAAAGTCTGGACCGATGTTGGGGGTCGCAAACCGGTTGCATTGCTTGCTAAAATCATAGAGAAGGATGGTGTGATTTTCACAATCAGATACCTCACATCCGGGAAGGATGGAATTTGGCGGTACGAGGATGACACATACGAAGTTGATGATGATTCAGTTGCCGAATATCTCAAAACTGACGACGAAACGGCAATTGGGTTTTCAAAATTGGGTGATGGGTTTTTTCACCAAGGGGATGATTCAGACGGGGATTATCAACCGAGTGAAGAGGATGATGACGACGATGAAGAGGATGACGATGAAGAGGATGATGAAGGTGATTTTGACGAAAACGAGTTTGAAGATGAGGAGGATGAGGAAGAGGTTGAAGAGGAGGAATAAATTCTTTGTCAATACAAATGAAGATTTCACAGAATAACGTTCTTATGGTTCTTACTCTCATTTTCCTTTGGATGCTCATGCGTGGCAGCGCGTCAGGCTATGCCGCTCCCATGTGCTGCGGTGGTGCTTAATTCACTTAAAAACAATCCGAGTTAAATTCTAAATGTCTTCGACCAACACTGCCAAGTTTATGAAGGCGTTCGATCCCTCCGACGAGCGTCATGTCAAGTGGTTCAAGCGCATGACGGATCTGAGCGAGACTATGAACAACCCGAACGAGGCGATTACTCTGAATGCAGAGATTAACATGAATCCTATGAAGATTACACTCAGCCACCCAGACACTCTAGACTGGTTCCATATTCACTTTGTGCTCTGCGCCTCGTACGCCAAGGCGGTGCTCAAGGGCACTGCGTTTATCCCTCGCTGAAGAGCTCTTCGAACCGACTTTGATAAAAACCAATTGGAGCTTCAAACTTGTAAACAAATCCTGAAAATGAATACCCACCCTTTGGATTCACAATATTTTGAACCGACACCATGTCGAGAACATTCCGTGTACACATGAGTTTAATATCGTCAAACTTCCATTCTTGAATGAATAGGTAACTCAAAACATCAATTTTCTTATCCGACATCGGCAAAATGAGTGAACCAACTTCTTTGGTATCTGGTAACTCATTTTGGCGGACGAGATATGCTTCAATCATCTTTCCGATGATCATGGCATCATCAAATTTGTGAAATCCAACGATTGCCGTTTGTGATTTTTCGTCAGGACGTAACGTAAATGCGTCATTTGGTTTCGAGTGAATCGTGTAGTGTGTCTTGGGACGCTGATTCGTCTTGGCCCGACCACGAGGCCTGGCGGAGGGATGACGAGTCCCCAACATCTTATCATCTCCGAACCCGAATTTCTTAAGTAGCATCTGCATCGATCAATTCGGGAACCTCCTCCTCCTCCTCTACGACCTCCTCGACGACTGGTGCCTTGGGGCAGTCGCACCCGGTGCAATCTGGGCCGCAATCGCATCCGCACCCACACCCAGCCGCCTTGGCGTTCAGAGCCGCCTCGATCAGTGCCGCTGCGCGGTTTACTGGGACATCCTCCTCCTCGACATCACCCGCACACACGACGTCATGGTAGCTCACCACCTTGCCCCCCTTCACCTGCCACATAAAGTCGCCGTCACCGCTGTTAAAAACGCCACCCTCCTCGACCTCCAGATCACGGACGTGACGCAGGTACAGCCCAGTATCCTTATTCTGGATGAACTTGCCGTCAATGAGGATGTAATCGCCTGAACGACCGGAGATACGAAGAGAAGACATTATAGTATTACCACACAAATTTGTTTTTAGAAGCCTCCACGCAGGCGCAGCACGAGGTGCAGGGTCGACTCCTTCTGAACATTGTAATCTGCTAGGGTACGCTCGTCCTCAAGCTGCTTCCCAGCGAAAATCAAACGCTGTTGGTCTGGAGGAATGCCTTCCTTGTCCTGGATCTTTGCCTTCACATTTGCAATCGTGTCCGACGATTCAATTTCAAGTGTAATTGTCTTTCCCGTGAGGGTCTTCACGAAGATCTGCATCTTTAGTACTAAGCTCGACAACTTTTTAAGCTAGTGTGCGATACCACCAGTCTTGAGCACCATGAGTCCAAATGCAATCATCAGGATACCAAGGTACTGCCATTTGTTGTTCAGACGTTCACCAAACACTAGATATGCGACGATCGTCTCGAGAATACCCGAAATACCGTCCCACATACCGTTGACATACGTCACGTTTCCGACACGAAGCGACTTGATGAGGTAGTAGATGATGCCGATATAACCACCGATACCAGTTGCCCAGTTCGTCAGTGACGGGTGGCGTGCGACACCCTTGAATCCGAAATCACCGATAATTTCAGTAAGGGACATAAGTGTAATGTCCGTCAGACTCATTCCTACTTCTGACACAGATAAAAAGCACATCATCTTGAACTTTAGAAATGGATGCTCTTCAGACTGTCCTGACCCTTGCCCGTGAGAATGCCGATCTCAAGCATCAGGTGAGCGAGTACGAGGACCTGATGGAGAAACTTGTGGGTACTTCCGTGACGTATCGCATCAAGGTGGGAAAGAAGACCAAGTTCTATGAGTGCACTGTCGAGTCATGGAACGGTGAGTGCTGGGAGCTGGTAGAGGAGGACCCAGAGGACCCAGATGACCCAGAGGTTTTCGAGGTGACGATGGATGACTTTGTGGAGGGTCGTCTCTGGATTGCCGAGTCGAGTTAATTTTATTATGTAATACAAATGGAAAACTCTGTTGCTGATATTGAGCTCGCTCGCGAGGGTCACACAGCCCGCGTCGATTATAGCTACGCCCCCCCAGCACTCACCACCCCAATGCCTTTCGCCGTGTCGACGAGCGTCAAGGTGGCCATGGCATTAGCAATCGTCACGTGGATCCTGTCCAAGGATGTGAAACTGACCATTATTGTCGTTCTGACTCAGCTGATTCTGAGCAAGCTGCTTAAATAAACTTGCGTACTATTAAATGGACGTCCAGACGAAACGGACTCTCCTCTTCTTATTTGGATGTATGGGAACACGGCTCGCCCTTGTGTGGATTGCGTACAAATACCCCAAGCTTCTTAGACCGCTTGGATTTGCTGCACTCATCCCCGCGATTGGGTTCATGTACATTTACATGAATGGCCTACGGAAGACGGGTGCGGAGGTGTTTGGTGAGCGTATCTGGTGGAACGACTTGAGACCACTTCACTCTTTGCTTTGGGGTACATTTGCATATATGGCTATTAACAATATGCACGGCCACGCGTGGAAGGTTCTTCTACTTGACGTGAGCATCGGGTTTACTGCATATTTACACCATCGCCTGGCTTAGCCTAAAGCAAAATTTCTCGAGGCCCTTCATAATCTCATTCTCAAACATGTCACGATCGCGCGTCACCTCCATCGTGTTCACCTGCTTGTTAAACTGCTCGATGAGTTTCGCCTTTTCCAAGTCTAGCATCTCCAGGTAGACTTGAATTTGAATCATCTCACTCGGGTACACCTTGCGGAACAGCGTCTTTGTGCGGTTCTTAATCTCGACGAGCACCTTTGAACCATCTGGCTGCGTTTCGATTCGATCCACACGTCCAACCACGACGTACTCGCGGTCATTGTACTCTCCGATGTGTAGAGTATAAAAAGTGTCGTCTCGCTTGAGATCAAGACCTGTGCGGTGCGCAGTCTCATCTTCAGTATTCGTACCGTGGTTTGTGTACACCGTGGTCTTGAGATGATCTATGACCCGGATCTTATCGTCGCTAGTTAATTTTGAATCTGAATTAATCTTCGTTTCAGCCTCCTTGAACGTCTTTTGCGCATCGTCAGAGTCGCGTGCCCGCTTGGTGGATGCATTCCCAAGAACCTCCTTGGCAATGTCCGATTTGGCAAGGGATTCCTCTGCCAGGTCCAATTTTGTTTTAGAATTGAAATTCTCCGGAGAGTACTTTTTCCACATATCGTTGAACACCTCATCAGTAGATTTGAACTTGTTTTGACCAATAATTGCAGCAACATCACTCGCTTTTACTATGACTCGGGTCATGATACTTAGAGAGGTTGATGATTCTCTAAGTATCATGCTGATGTGCGCGTCAGTTCCTCCACCGATGAAGGTTCAGCTTCGGAAGCGTCGTCTCGAGCAGGCGATTCGTCACGCTCACATGAATGAGGACACTGCCGAGTGCAAGGTTGCATGGGACGTCGTCGAGGAATTGTCCGCGGCAGAACACGTGCGTGAGAAGGAGCGGGTGCGCTACGAAGACGACGATCGTGAGTATGACATCTAAATATTTTCTGTGTAAGATAATATAATATGGCAACTCCAGTGGGGTTCGTGAAAACCGGTTATGTCACTGCGAGCTCAGCACCAGGTTCAAGCTCAGTCCATGTGTACAAAAAGCTTGGAGGGAAATACATGAAATTCTACACAATAAGTGGTGGGAAACCAGCGTCATATGTTTCTAAACTATTCCCTGTAAAGAACGCAAGTGGAACCGTCAAGCAATTGGGGGCTTTTCTGAAAGCCAACAAGAAGGCCAAGGCTCTCTCTCCGGCCAAGGCCAAGTCGCCCGCCAAAGCGAACGTGATGGCGGGTTACACAAAGACGAATGTCACATATGGAGGTAAAGTTATATACAAGAAGAATGGTGAGTATTATTTATCGGGCATGCCGCCAGTACTACTCGGTAAAGAAAAATTCATCACAAAGCCCAATGGATCAATAGCATCTCTCGCATCCTTAAACAAGGCCAAGACACCTGTCAATGCGATGGCGGGTTACACAAAGACGAATCTTAAAGCCGGGGCTTTTAACGTGTACAAGAAAAATGGTGATTATTTCTACAAGAAAGCAAACGGGCAGCCACAGAAACTCGGTCAAGCCGCGAAGGTGACGAAACCGGGTGGAATTACAACGCATCTCAAGATGTTAAATTATAACAAGACAAGTCTCAAGTATGGATCTATGAATGTGTATAAGAATGCAGCTGGAAACTATTACTACACGCACATTTACGTTACAAACAACAAGCCCATCAAAATCGAGGATAATTCAATGATCAAAAAGCCAAATGGGACACTCATGAAGGTTTCAAACCTCCCTAAGACTGTCACGTACAAGAGACTTGGTGATATGGTGTACTTTGGTAATCCGGTCTACTATAATGTCGAAGGTGGAAAGATTAAAGCGTATTACAAAAAGGCTGATTCCTATATTCAGATTGTCAATTTAAATAATTCAATTTACAAGCCAACTGATACTGCGCTTAGTAAACCCATAAAGATCAAAGCCTACCTTCGTAAACTCGAGAAGAAATTAGGTCTCGAAACTCTACTGTCGGGTGCCGTTGTTGCTCCCGCCGCCGCTGCAGCGCCTCCACCAGCTATAATCACTGTGACGCTCGTGCCTATAGTGAAGCCCGGACCGGATCACATCAAGGCGAAAGTTTCCGAGTTTACTGCAGCTGTTGATAAGGTGGCGAAGCGACTGAAAAAGCTACAAGAGGTGACTGGTGGTACAAGCAATAAGAACACCAACTACAAGAACTTGTGCTCAAAGGGCAACGGGATGGCCTACATGAAGAGATCAAACACACTCCATTACAAATATAGTAAGATTTCAGGCAGTCTCCGTTCGGGGGGGTGGAAATCGATAATTAAAAAACCAGAATTTACTTATGCCACGTATGACCTTAAGTTGTCGTACGCACAGTACCTAGCACACCAACAGCTTCTGTTTAACTACGGTCGCAACGTGAATTCGTTTGAGAATGTGCGTCTGAGTGACATGATGGATCTGAACTGGTTTGCCGCTCAAGACAAATACATTCGGTCTTTGAGCACTCGTGAAATCTTCACCATCGGTGGGTACAGCTACAACGGAGACACATGGTCTCACGCCTATCTCGATGGTACTTTCAATTACAACACGTTCAGGTCCAGTGTGAGTAAACTCGAAGGTACCTATTTCGCATTCTTCTTCCAGGCTCGTGATTTCTACAAGATTAACACGGGTGACATCCTGAAGGACTATGACGAAACCGTGATACGTGTCAAGGATGACAAGAATAACGAAAACATCAAGTCGATTATTCACATGTTCATCAACGATCTGAATGAGATTATTCGCAAGGCTCCCTCTGTGACCCGTGCGTTCATTCTGTTCCGAGGCAACAAGGATGACAAGTATCTGACTGGTGCCGTGAACAACACATATACGACTGAGCGTTTCTGCTCTGCGTCCGTCGCGGGTAGCGTTGCACGTCTTTTCGCAAGTGGACATGAACTCCAGAGAATCACCGTCATGAAGGGTTCCAAGTGTCTTTTGATGTTTGGCATTACACAAGTTTCCGGTGAGTGGGAAATTCTGCTCCCACGCGGTTCAACCTATCAGGTTGTGAAGAAGCGTCAGAACCTGAAATCTATTAGCCAGGTTGCAAACATGTGTGGCGGGTATCAAGGAGGAGGCGAATCAATCAGGAACCTGACGGATGTTGTTCTGCTCGGTACGGTTGAGGATGCCAAGGCGGTCGAGGCGGTTCCCGTCGAGGTTCACCCCGCGACGAATGTGCACGTCATGCAAAGGTACATCGAGAATTGGCCAGTGACCATCACGGGTGTTCTTGGCAAGGGTGGTATGGGTGTCGTCTACCAAGGAACCAACACAAGCCTCATGAAGAATGTGGCAATCAAATTCCAGAAGAAATCAATCAACTCAAACACGGAAAAAGCGGCACTCAAGAAGCTATTTGGTCTCAAGATTACCCCAAAGTTTTACAAGAATATGAATATCGTCGCAAATAACTACCTGCATGCACAGACTCCAAAGGTGAAAGTAGGTAACCAGATGAGCGTGATGGAGTCCAATCTCATCAAGGGGAGTCCATTGAAGAAGTGGTACACCGGCGCTCCCGTTCCAAAGGACATTGGAAACGCGGTGAAGAACGCCATCTCAAAGATGCACTCGCGTGGGGTTATTCATGGTAATCTGCACAGTAACAACATTATCATAAGTAACAGTAATAAGCGGGCTTATATTATTGATTTTGGCAAGGCGCTCGTGACGAACGGATCGTTCACCACACCGCAGAATGCAAATAACAAACTGAAAACTTTGGGTAAGCCAGGCCTTCAACACTACGGTAAGAATACCGTGATTACACCAAACGGTGCATCACACTTTTTCAATGGCCCGTTTCTCAAACGGTTGAAGGTGGCTAATTCTTAGACCGAGCAGCAGATGCCGACCGGGACCGAGCAGACGCCGCCAATGCGCGCTTTCTCAACGCCTTGGCAAGCTTCATCATTTTCTCCTCATCAGTTCTACCGTGCAAAACACGACGGACAACCTTCCGCAGACGACCCTCCTTCGCTTTGGCGGGGGACGCCAGTCTTCTCCGGAGCGGAATCTTCCGACCACCGACGTAGATGTAATCGACATTCGGCGACGGGGTCTTGACTGGCGAAGGGGTCTTGACCTTGGGTGACGGTGTTTTTTTATTTTTTAATTGTTGCAACATCAACTTGAGCTCCGCCAACTCATTCTCGAGCTTTAACCGGCCAGGTGACCCCGCCGGTAGCGTGTTTACCTTGGTATTGACGAGAGACTGGATCCTAATCGGTGAAGGACTCTTGAGCCCCATTTTGTTGTGAATCAGAGTCTGGAGTTCATCATCAAGACCTATGTAATAGTTCATAACTCGACCGATATATCTGCACGTCTCACGGAAACCAGATTTAGGTCCGTCCTGCAGGAACTTTTTGAATACTGGACTAATCGGTACTCCGCTTCGTAGAATGGCTCCAGCAATCATGACTGTAACTCCGAGTGGTGATGTCGCGTACTGTTTTGCAAACTGAAACACCGATTTAACAGCAGGTTCCGGGATACCGGATGCACTTGACATTGCTTCCAAACCAGGACCCGTAATTTCACTGGCTATTTTTGAATTTGTAAGACCTACCAATCCCAAACCATCTCGAACACTGGAAACTATCCAATTGCCAAGTCTCATGGCGCGTCTTGGAACATACAGTGCTGTATTATACATCGCGTTTTGGGGTCTTCCGTATCCGGTAGCATAAGCAAATGCTATCCAGACTTTATCCTTGTTATTTAACCCCCACACAGTGGCAGCCGTAAATGCAGCGGACACTCCTTTTACCACGATTTGTTTAAACACAAATTTAGCAGCTGACTGAAATGCAGCTGCTGCCATATTACAATCACCGAACAAAAAAAATACCTCATAAAGACTTTCCGACCTGACTACATAAGCAAAATGAACGCACAACGTGTGATTGACATTGCCCTGTGTTTTGACGTGGCGATTTTCGGGGGGTACATTCGCGACATCGTTATAATTGGACAGACCAAATATAACGATATCGACATCATGTGGCCTGTCGGCGCACATGGATCATTTACAAATTTTGTACGACTTCTTGCGCTGGATGGTGCCAAAGTGACAACGCGCAATATGCTCAAGTCAAAGTACCAAGGTCTCCATCTGATCAAGGTGTCGATTGACGATTCGATTCACCTGGACTGTGTGATGTACCCTGGGAAGCTCGTCGACTGGCTTCGTGATGACGTGGTTGATTTCACGTGCAACCTGTTTTACCGCACGCGCGAGGTGCCACTCGCTCTCCGGTACATTCCAGAGGCGTACAAGTTTGACCCCAATCCGGTACGCACGCTCATGGAGCTCACAAAGGAGAGAAAGTTTCGGACGGTCCTGACCAAGGTGGGTGACCGGTATTGGACCCGTGCCGCAAATCGTGCTCTCAGCCTCGTGAATCGAGGGTGGTTTCTGGATGGCGAGTTTATCAGTGAGTACTACGAGGATAGTCTTCAGGATGCATTCAACCCGATCCTGCGGATGATTGATCGTATCAAGCATAAAATGAAGCACCGCGCACTTGAAGTTTTAGACGAGACTGATCTCACTGCGGCATGCAAGGATCGAGTGCGGCGCAAACTCTTTGACTCGGATTCAGAGGAGGTGGCGAGCACGCAGGTAAGCGAGACCGAAGATGCCTAGACCAATCAGAATCACCTGGATGATGGCCATGACGTACATGAAATTCATCTGAGCACCTTTGGCACACTCACACTTCTTCTTCTTCAAGTCTACTAGATAGCTCAGTCCAATCCCTCCGTACAGTACAGATGCCAAACCCATCAAAGGTAGCCAGTACTTGAAAATAAAAGGAAACAACTGCTTTCTGAATACAGCCGAGATGGTCAGTAGGCTCCCCACGATCGCCATGATGAAATAGGCGTTCATGTACTGAAGCCTCCATTCCTTGGCACACTTACAATCGTGTGTTCGCATCTCGACGGTCCATTTCAGTGCCAGAGAATAGAATATGATATTGATAAGCGATGCTGGGATGATCACGCTAGCCGACATTTATATAGACTAGGAGAAAAACTTAGGTTCTGTTCTCGACTTTCTCCTCTGAAAGTATAGAAAGTCATCTCAAAAAAAATGCAACTCAAGGTACCAGGTCTTCTTTTTTACGCCGAGCCCTACGTGCTAGCCGCCCCGGTCAGCCTCGAGCCAACCATGTCAACATACAAGTACGGATTTGACTTGGAGGGGGCACCCAAAAAGAACGATCTCTACGTGGTTTGCAAGGATCATACTGTCCAGTCTGCTCACGAGCCCGATCGCCCAATTTGTTGGGAGCTCATCGAGAAGGACGATCAGTGGTTCTATCGCGTGACTCAGATGAATCACGCTCTCAAGCCGTGTCTCGTGCGATGTGTCGGCAAGGCGGACTCGATTCCCGATGGTCGTGGCCGAATCGGCTCGTTTGTCGGCTTTTACACGACGCAGAATGCTCAAGATTCACAGATGGAGGATGATGGCGAGGAGGTTTCAAGCTGCCTTAGCTTCGTCACTGATTCTGACTCGGAGTGCCCCGGTGCTCCTCTGAAGAAGAGTCCAGCGCCGATGCAGATTGCGGAGGCGCTCGGTGACCCCGTGCAGCTTGACGCGCTCAAGAAGTTTGAGAAAGGTGAGCTGAGCTATGCCGAGATGCGCGGGCTGTGCGGTTAGAATTTAGGTTCTGTTCTCGACTGTTAATGTAAAAATAATACTAAACCATCTCCAAAAAATGTCCACCTCTGAGCTCATCTGCCTGCTGCACGCTATCATGGCCGAGCCTGCTATCGCCGCAGTTGGCGAGGAGGAGTGCCTCAACTGGGGCTACATCGAGGATCGCCACACGTACATCCAGGAGGCGGTTGACATGGCGGAGGCGGTGCTTGTCGACGGGAATGGCGAGCGCAACTACAGCGCTGAGGTGGCTCTGGAGATGGCTGGGTTTCCAGTGCGCTGCCTCGAGCAGGATCGCTGTGGGTGGCTGGTGGGCGGAATCGAGACGGAGAAGGGCCTGATTGCCTACGGCTAGGGATAAAGACAAAGCGTCTCGTGTCAATAGAAATGTCTGCTATTGAGCAACTGATTGAGAAAGAGACTGCCGTGAAGAACACCCTCAAGGAGCTGCGTCAGGATCTGAAGGAGGCGCTCGAGTCGTCCGACTATTACAAGGCGGTACTGGAGACAACCATGGGCAGTGAGTACAAGCCAAGTGAGAAGGCGGCCAAGGCGCACGCTCTCAAGGTGGCTATGGATCATTTCAGCCCCAAGAAGGCTCCAGAGGAATAATTTATGTGCGCTAAATATAAGATGCCATTCACACAACAAGACTTTTTAGAAAGTAAATGGCACTTCGAAGAGCATGACCTGCTTGACAAGCTAGAGAAGCAGTGTAATGAACTGTACCGGCATGCAATCAAAGAGTATACGTATTACAACAAATTGTCAACTAAATTCAATATCCCCATTCTTGTCGTTTCTGCGATGAATGCGTTGTGTGCCATTGCACTGAACGACTTTTTGGAACAAAAGTACGTGAGTATTCTGAATGCGGTTTTGTCAGCCGGTACGGGTGTTCTCGGCTCGATCCAGCTCTATCTCAAGTTGAACGAAAAGATGACGAATTCTCTTCGGTCATCAATCAACGTCAAGAAGTTGGCCATCAAAATTTCAAAAGAGATTAAGCTCAAGCCTATCGACCGTAGTACGATTGGCCACGATTTCATGTCCGAGTGTTACGCAGAGTTTAACACGATTCTCGAGCAGGGAAACCCGATCGAGAAGAAGTTGACCAATTTTATCAAAAACACACCCGACGCGGAAGAAGACACGACCCAATCGTCAAGCCCAGTGTACCGCGTGGCTCAGCGGTTTATCAGAATATCAAGGCCAAGTATTGATGACGCGAATAGATCTGTGGCGAGCCAGTTGATGGCCATGGCACGAATCCCAGTGAACCGAAGCGGGGGAGGGACACCCGACTCGGACGTTTAGTTCTCGACTACCAATTTTGTTTGTAAATTGGAAAAGGAATTCGACAAAGGACTATTCGTGTTAATAAAAACAAATATACTCCTAGTAATAAGGATGGATCGGGCGCTCAAACGCACATGCATCACGGTGAGACGGGCGGGGCGTCATCCCGTGATTCAGCGTTCTATGCGGTCGGGAGCACTACTAAAAAAGCACGTGGTCAGAGCTGCGACACTCTCTATGATACCAAGTACTGTTAACGACGTGGTGTTTCATCACGCGCAATTCGGACTTGAGGAAGTGATGCACTCAGCTTCAGATTCGGTGACAATTGAGACGATGAATGCACTTATAGCCTTGATTTCAATTGCAGCAAAGCTCTAGCACTGTGATAATATATAATGTACCTTCGGGTCAGGATACTTGATGTCGAATGCAATCCTCAGATTCCCACCAGGCATCCCCTTACCCGGCACCACATAGTCCCTTCTCGGGTCCAATATACCCCACTGCGATGTGTTGATTTCGAGAGGTCCATCAAAGTGCGGACATGTGAGATGCATACCAGAAACTGACGCCTCGAATGAGATTTTTACGTGCCAAATCAGGTCGTTCCCTTGGCGCATAAAGTTTTCATGAGGCTTGACTCGAACAATCACCACCAGGTCACCAGGTTCCTCTCCAGAAGCCGCTTGGACCTGTTCACCGAGACCTTTCATCACCACTGCATGTCCATCCTCTACCCCCGGTTCCAATTTCATTTCAAAATTCAATTTCTCTAGCTTCTTGCCCTTGGAATCACACTCTTTACACCCAGTGGACGTCTTGCCACCCCCATTACATCTGGGACATGGCTGAGCAAACATCTGGGAAAACGGGCCCATCTGAACCTGTTGGTGAATCTTTCCCTGGCCGTTGCACTGGCCACATTTCTTCAGACACGAAAAGCACAGGCGGGTGAGTGTGATGTGGAGGTTCTTGGTGAGACCCTTGTACGCATCGTCGAAAGAAATGTGAATTTCGTGGTGGTGATTCTCACGGCGGACGGTGCCATTGAAGCCACCACCAAACATCTGAGAGAAGATGTCAGTTGGAAATCCACCGGACATACCGCCGTGGGACATCTGTGGACCATTGGGATCACCAAACTGATCTAGGTTTTGGCGTTTCTGTGGGTCTGACAGAACCTCATAGGCATTCGTAATCTTCTTAAACTCTTCGGGGTTGCCACCCTTGTCGGGGTGATGCTTCATGGCGAGCTTGCGATAAGCTTTTTTGATGTCATCCTGGGATGCATCCTTGGTGAGGCCGAGAACCTCATACATCCTATCCTGAATCTTTATTTGTTTATCTAAGGTAGTATTTTAGAATGCCTGTCGGATCACTGGTCCACTGGTCCATATCAACTTGGGGAATTTCATTTCAAAATTCAAATCGAGTTCAGAAGGGTGACATCTTGGTGATCAATGGTCACAGTCGGGTGATTGAGCACAAGGAGGATTCGGTGGTTTATGTCCAACCGTTCAGTGGGTCTACGACGGAAATCAATGTGAATTTTCTTTTGAAATAAGAGATGAGTGTCGTGGAATATATCCATGTTGACTCTCGAATTAGGGATTCAAATTTGTTTCCAAATGGAAATGCCTACACCCTATACCTGACCAACCCACTCAAGAACATCAGCAAGGTGGAATTGGTCAGTGCTAATATTCCAAACTCAATTTACAACTTAAATTTAGGATCGAATGTTTTGAACTTTGGAGGGACGTCCAACCTGAGTCTTGCCCCTAGCTTCTTCTCAGCCTCTACATTAGCAACTGAAATTACAGCAACTGGACGGCTCCCAGCAGGTCTCTCGATTTACTACAGTGCAAATGAGGGTAAATATATCTTTTACTCAGCCAGCTCATTCACTATGAATGCGACCACACAGGAAATGGCGACTATGCTCGGTGTTCCATTTGGCGTGGTTCAGACGGCTGCAATCCCAGCTGCAGGAAGTGCCGACTTGTTGGTGTACGGGTCAAATACGACATTCACGGGCAAGTACATTCTCAAATCTTCGAATGTGGCAGATTTCACCACGAACGAGTTTCTGTTTTTGGACGTCATGGAGCTTAGAAATCAGAAATTGAATTTAGGATCAAAAATAACTGGAAATACCTTTGTCAACACACAAGCCTCGCACGCCTTTGGCCCAGTCACCCTCGATGTCATTTCCGGAACCATCAAAACCTTCAAGGAAAATGGAGACTATTCACTTGCGATCGACTATCCACATGTGATTGAAAAGTTATCAAGTCTGACGGTGACGTGGCGAGACATAAACGGGACCCCTGTGACTTTCAACGGCGCCAATAACAACTCGTTCATGCTCCGAGTGACACGGTCGGACGTCCCACCCAATCTGGATCGGGATTCCAAGTTGCCACCCCCGGTCCCATGGGACGGTGGAAATATCAACAATCCCAAGGTGATTATTATGATTGCCCTTGTGGCGGGTCTTATCGTGATCCTTCTCATGAAGAGAAAAAAGGATTAGTTCTCGACTTTTACCGTAAAAATACCAGTAAAGCATCTCAAAAAAAATGGACTTCAGGAGTGCCGCTGCTGCTTTCCGTGCTCAACAACCGGGTGAGAGTATCAAACCCGAATGGCGCAAGTATCTCCATGGAATGGCTCCTCCATCGGGTTTTCCCACGGAGTTTACCGCCCCGACATTTACAATCCTAAATGAGATAGGTGCCGAGAATCTTTACTCGGACGAGCATTTTTGCCTGTACCTCAACCACGCACTCCCGTACCGGGAGCTCTACGCGAACGCGAGTGAACGTGCCGGGATGTCCTTTGTGCATCTATTGGCCTGTCCCCGTGCGCGAATCTACAATGCGGAGACGCTCGAGACCACGGATCGCCCTCTTTTGGAGCACATGGCTTCGACCGTTTCTCGACTTGTTGACTCGGATGACTTTCGCCGGAAGGTGTTTGATAAGTTGATGCTCAAGTTGTGGCCGAGCATGCACGAGGGATTTTGTGAAGAAGTCAAGGCTAAGTTCACCACACAGTCTAACTTGTGGCTGCAACGCACGACAGGTGCAAACATGGGATATTACTTCCACCTGCACCCACACCACAGTGTAGGACACCTGCACATGCATTGTCTAGCGAACAACATCCGGACCAACAACATGCACAACAAGAAGAATACACCACTTGAAGATGTAATTAACAATCTAAATTAGAGCATTGAGTTTGTTTCGAGATAGTCCTTCTAACCGCACAGAATAGTCACGCCAAATTGATCGGTGGTTCGATGCATTACCCAAGCGAGCAAATCCAAGGTACTTTCTCACCATATAGGTAGATTCCCCGTTTTTGCCCGGCTTGCGTTATTTCGATTTTGAAAGTTAACTCCTTGATGTTTACAAAGAAAAATTAATCAAAATATGTCTTTGCGTACCACTTGTTGAGTCCAGTGTATTCGCAAATCAGGTGGAATACTAGTCCACTAACAAAGACGGCTGGCAGAGGCTTGAGAAACTTGGTCGCACCAAGGTAGAGTAACATAAGCGCCAAGCCCACTATAAGAGCCTCGGAAAGTACAGTAGTCACTGGTTTCATTTCTAATTAGCAAAGAAAAAAAGGTTGTGTTCTCGACTAGGAAATCACTCCAAAAAAACCGAAACCCAAATGAGCGCTCTTCCCAAGGCGATGCGCGACGCGAAGGTTGACCTGCCCGAGGGCGTG
>Ga0136641_1000233_pt1 | contig 23529 bp, 16 predicted proteins | sample EliLak1302023Y_FD_115312 | JGI IMG/M metagenome (GOLD analysis project Ga0136641, IMG submission 115312) | Freshwater microbial communities from Elizabeth Lake, Yosemite National Park, California, USA - 13020-23Y | ecosystem: Environmental > Aquatic > Freshwater > Lake ...
CGTAGGTGAACAGGCGGGACAGCGCGTGCGACGAGATACCTGTTCCGTTATCGGACACCTCGACCCGAACTTGACCGTCCTCGTGCACCTGGCAGCTCAGGCTCAGGCGCCGTTCCGCCTGGGTCGAAATCGCCAGCGCCTGCTCGGCATTGGTGATCAGGTTCAGGCAGATCTGCATGAACTTGCCGCGGTCGCCCAGCCAGGGCTGGCTGTCCATCACGCCCCAGTGCACGCTGACCTGGCTGCGCTGCAGCGCGCCTTCGTGCATCTGGACCACCTCGGTCAGCGCTTGGGCGGGCGAGAACTGCTCGACCAGGCCGGAATTGCCGCTCAGCGACTGCTGGCGCGCGATGATGTCGCGGATGTGCTCCACCTGCCGGCGCAGCAGACCCGATTCGCGCAGCATCAGCTGGTGCTCGTCGCGCCAGTGGCCGGACAGCAACTGCATGAAGTCCACGAGCAGCGCCGCCTGGGCCGGCTGGGCCACGCTGGTGGCGGGGTCCTGCAGCACGCTGCGCACCAGGTCGGCGGCGCGCGGCAGGTCGGCCAGCGGTGTCTGCTGCAGCTTCTGCGCGATCACCGAGCTCGAGGTGTTCAGGCTGTTCAGCACATTGCCCACGTTGTGCAGCACGCTGGTGGCCACTTCGGCCATGCCGGCCCGGTGTGACAGGGTCACCAGCTTGGCGTTCAGCGCGGCGACTTCCTGTTCGCGGGCCGCCCGGGCCGCGATTTCCTCGCGCAGCGGGGCCGTCCGCCCGTCGACGCGCGACTCGAATTCGTCGCCCGCCCGGGCCAGCGCCTGCTCGGCCGCCGCCCGTTGCCGGCCGAACAGCCGGGCCCGCTGCGTCGTCTTCAGCAGGAAGTACATGCCCGCCATCAGCATCGACATGGTGCCGGCCCACACCGCCACGCTCCACCGCGCGCCGGAAGTCCAGCGCTGCAGGTAGCGGTCCGAGGTGATCAAGGGCGTCACGATGAACGGGTAGCCCGGCACCCGCCGCGGTGCAGCCAGCCGCGGCGCGCCCTGGGGTTGGTTCGCGCTGACGACGTCGGTATAAACCACACCGTTCTGTTTGCCCGGCTGGCTCATCAGCTGGAAAGTGGCCCCTTGCTGGTTGAGCTTGCCCAGTGTGTCCGGCGATGGCGGCCAGCGGGCCATCAGCATGAAGTCGTCGCGGAACAGCGAGATCGCCGCCCCCTGGCCCAGGTTGCGCCCCACCTTCTCGTAGACCTGGCTGAAGGTGTCCACCGAGATGCCCACCAGCACCAGGCCGAGCATCTGGCCCTGCTGGTCGTTGACGCGCCGCGTCACGTAGAACAGCCAGCGGCCATTGCCCTTGTTGGACACCGGTTCGCTGGTCACCACGCCCAGGCGGCTGTCGCTGGCGTGGGCCTTGAAATAGCTGCGATCGGCCAGGGAGATGGGCGGCGCCGGGTAGGACCGGCTGAAATTCAGCACTTCGCCGTTGCGGGCCACGAAAGTGGCCACGTCGATGAAGGGGTTGGCCTGCTTGGCCGCCGTGAGGATGCGGAACTGCTCGGGTGCGCGGGCCCAGGCCTGGTAGGCGTCCTCGTCCTGGAGCTTCTGGGCGTCGACGGTGGCGGTCAGGGCATTCAGCGCCGTGTGGCCCGAGCCCAGGGTCTGCGAGGCGTGCTCGGCCAGGGCGGTCGACAGGCCGTCCATGCGGTCGCTCCAGTCGTCGATGGCCGTCTGGTAGGTGCTGTACAGGGCGTAGGTGAGCAGCAGCGTGAGCACCGCCATCGACAAGCCGCCCGAGATCCAGATGTCGCGCTCGGCACGGCCCCCGCGGCGTCGGGCGCCTTGCCAGGACTTGGGCAGCAGCCGGCGCCAGCGGGCGGGCCGCGTTGCGTCAGCGGCCGGTGGCAGTTCGGGCGTTTCTGTCATGGGCGGTCGGCAAGGGCTGCGCAGGCGAGGCGCCTGCAGCCAAAACCTAGACGCTAACCCAGCACTGGCCCGTCCGGGCCGCTGCCGCCCGCTGCGCTGCACGCCGCAGCGCAGCGCGTTGCATCGGTCACGAAAGCCGCCGCTCGGCGGTCAGGGTGCTGCCAGGGCGGTCCGCAGTTGGGCCACCAAGGCTTCGGGCGTGGCCAGCCCGTCGATGCGCGTCCAGCTCTTGCCGCGCGCGGCGCGCAGGTAGCTGCGGGCCTCGTGGTTCATGCGGTCGCCGCGGTAGGCCCCGAAGGCCCGCTGGGCGGCGATGCTGCCCTGCGCGGTGCCGGTGTAGAACGACCACTGCGGGCCGGCGCCGTAGCTCGCGGCATAGGCCTTCAGGCGTTCCGGGGTGTCGTGCTCGGGGTCGATGGAGATCGAGACCAGGCGCACCCGGGCGGCGTCGGCGCCCAGGCCGGTCTGCACCTGCGAGAAGACATGGCTCATCACCGGGCAGATTGCCGTGCAGGTGGTGAACACGAAATTCAGCAGCACCGGCCGTGTCTCGGCGCCCAGGTCGGCGGCCAGGTCGGCGGCAGCGCCGTCGGCACGCACCAGGCGCAGCGACTTGGCGGTCACGTCGATGCGGCTTTGCACCGGCTCGGCCGTTGCGGCTGCGGCCGCCATGGCCCGGTGCTGGGCATGCGGGTCGGGCTCGGGGGCGGCCGCCGCGGCGCAGGCGCAGGCCAGGGACGCCGTCAGGGCGGCGCAAAGGGTCAGCTTTCTGGATTTCATCGGGAGTCCAAGTGAAGGTCAGGGCGGCGCCAGGGCCTGGGTGGGTATCCGCGCGGGCCGCAGCGGCTCAACCCAGCCCTGAATTATCCAGGATGATTCTTGACTGGCGCTTAAGAAGCGGCCGCCCCGGGGGTGGGCTGTGCACGGCGTCACGGTCGGGCACCCATCACCCCCATTTCGGGGGGGGGGGTTGCAGAACTTAAGCCCGATTTAAGGTGCGCTTGGTCCAATCGTTGTTCTAGACAGCTTTCGAGATTTTTTCATGCACAGCCATCCCGACGTCCTGCGCTCCCCGTCCCGGACCGCCCGCGCCCTCGGCCGCAGCCGTCGGCAGCTGTGCCTGGCCGCCATCCCGGCGCTGCTGGCTGCCAGCGGCGTTCACGCTGCCGCCTTCGACCCGTCGATCCCGGCTTCGATCCCCAAATACCAGTCGCCCTTGCTGATCCCGCTGCAGATGCCGCCCAGCATCAGCCCAGGTTGTAGCAGCCTGGGCGCCGGTTGCCCTACAGCAAACTACAACATCGCCAACCGCCAGTTCAAGGCCCAGGTGCTGCCTGTCGCGGCCGGCAGCCCGGCGCTGCTGACGACGGTCTGGGGCTATGGCCGTGCCGAAGACCCGCTCCACCCCGACGCCAACGGCGCCCAGCTGCCCGGCGCGGCTTCGTCCTTCAGCTACCCGGGCTTCACCGTGGAAAACACCGCCGGCGTGGCCAGTTCGGTGCGCTGGATCAATGAGCTGGTCAGCATCGACCCGGCCACCAAAAAGCCTTACCCCAGCGGCGACCCGCGCCGCACCTTCCTGCCGCCGCTGTTCGCGGTCGACCCGACACTGGACTGGGCCAACCCGGGCCAGGTGCCTTGCGCGGCCACCGGCCGCCCCGGTACCGACTGCAAGCCCGACGCCAGGCTGGTGCCGTTTCGGCTGGACGCCGCCGGCCAGCGCGTGGCGTTGCCCTACACCGGCCCGGTGCCGATGGTGGTGCACGTGCACGGCGCCGACGACAACGCGCAGAGCGACGGCTACCCCTCAGCCTGGTGGCTGCCCGACGCCGCCAACCTGGGCGCCTACACCTTCGCCGGTGCGGTCAGCCGCGGCCTCCATTACGACCAGTATGACCACACCAACACGATGCCGGGCTCGCAGTTCTCGCTCTACGAGAACACCCAGCCGCCGACCACGCTCTGGTACCACGACCACAGCCTGGGCATCTCGCGCAACACGGTGTACGCCGGCCTGGCCGGCCTGTGGCTGATCCGCGGCAACTACACCGACCCGGCGACCAAGGCCCTGGTGGCCAGCGACACCGCCGCCGGCGTGCTGCCGGGCAGCGCCAGCGTGAGCGGCCGCCCCACCCACCCCAGCCTGAGTTACGGCGCCGTCAAGGGCTGCGACGCCAACCTGGATGCCGCCTGCCGGGCGCTGGTGCGCGAGATTCCGCTGCTGTTGCAGGACCGCAGCTTCAACAGCGACGGCTCCTTCCACTACCCGGCCAGCCGCGACGACGCGAATGCCTACGCCGCCACCTGGAACATGAACACCCAGGCGCTGGCCTATGCGCCGGCGTCCGATGTGGCCCCCATCATCAACCCCGAGACCTTCGGCAGCGCGCTGCTGGTCAACGGCCGCACCTGGCCGACGCTGACGGTGGCCGCCGAGCCCTACCGCCTGCGGCTGGTGGCCGGCGGTGACGCCCGCAGCTACAACCTGTCGCTGTGGACCATCCCGGCGGCGCTGATCGCCCAGTACGGCGGCGCAGCCAACGTGCCCAACGCGGCCATCATGCAGACGGTGGCCAAGGGCGGCGGCACCGAGCTGCCTTTCTATGTTGTCGGCAGCGACCAGGGCTTCCTGCCCAAGGCCGTCAGCGTGCGCTCGGGCCACCGCCAGGCGGTGGTGCCGGGCACCGGCAAAGACCCGGCCGAGGTGGCTTGCGTCGCGCAGAAATTCAATGCCAAGGGCGTGCAGACCCAGGCCCCGACCTACGCCGAAGACCCGCTGTGCGAACGGGCGCTGCTGATGACGCCCGGTGAACGCGTCGATGCCGTCGTCAAGTTCAACGGTCTGGCCGCCGGCACGGTGCTGCGGCTGATCAACAACGGGCCCGACGTGCCTTTCAACGGCTTCCCGCTGGCCGGCGCACCGGCTGTCGGCACCACCGACCAGCTGATGCACTTCGTGGTCGGCGCGATGGCCAAGGGCGGCGCCAGCCAGGACATCCTGTCCGTCGCGCTGCCGGCGGAAGCCGGCCTGGCGGCCGCCGGTGCCAAGGTGCGCCAGGTGGCGCTGGTCGAGAACCCGTCGGGCCAGGTCTGCGTCAGCCTGGACCTCAACGGCGCCGTCGCCTCGGTGGTCAAGGTGCTGCCCAGCGTGACCGGTGCCGCCACGATGGCCTCGGCCTGTGCCGCCTACGGTGGCGTGCCCTTCGGCCCGGCGATGACCATGCTGGGGCCGGTCATCAACGGCATGCCCGCGCCGCAGGCCTGGGCCGACCCGATCACCCAGGTCATGACCCAGGGCCAGACCGAGCAGTGGGAGCTGTACAACTTCACCCAGGACGCCCACCCCATGCACCTGCACGACACGCGTTTCCGCGTGCTGTCGCGCCAGCCCCTGGTGCCCAGCGCCAGCAACCCGCTGCTGGCTGCGCAGCCCCTGGCGCTGACCGGCAAGTCGCGCGCCGCCGAGCCGGGTGAGGGCGGTTACAAGGACGTGGTGGTGGCCAACCCGCGCGAGGTGACGCGGCTGCTGGCGCGCTTCAACCGCAGCGGGGTCTATGTCTGGCACTGCCACATCCTGGAACACGAGGACAACGAGATGATGCTGCCGATGTGCATCCGCCCGCCCGGCGCCGCCGCCGGCACCGGGGTGTGCGTCAACCCGGCCACCGACGGCCTGGGGCCGCTGCGCAGCGTGCCCGTCGCCCCGGGCCTGTGATGAAGGCCCTGGACCGCCGGCCGCTGGCCGGGCTGCTGCTGGCAGCAGCCCTGCTGGCGCCGCCCGCAGCGCTCCGTGCGGCCGAGGCCGACGCGGCCAGCGCGGCCCAGCCCGAGCAGCTGAACTACGCCGTCGGCCGCCAGGTTGGCGTCGACCTGCAGCGGCTGGGCTACAAGCCCGACCTGCGCGCGCTGGCCGAAGGCACGCAGGCGGCCCTGGAAGGCCGTCTGCCGGCGCCCGGCGAGGCGGCCATGCGCGCGGCACTGGGCCAGCTGAAGGCGCGCAGCGAGCGGCCCGCCGGCGCAGCGGCCGTCAGCCCGGCGCCCGACCTGACCGTGCTCAGTTATGCGCTGGGCTACACCATCGGCGAGGACTTCGTCGACCAGGGCATCCGGCTCGACGCCGCGGCCCTGCAGGACGGCGCCCGCGACGGCGCCAGCGGCACCCCGGCGCGCTGGGACGCCGCCGCGATGGCGGCCTGGCTGGAGGCCATGAAGCGGCGCATCGTCGAGGCCGCCGACACCCCGCCCGCCACCGCCTGGGTCGACCCGGTGCAGGCCTTCTTCGACGAGAACGCGCGCCGGCCCGAGGTGCAGGTGCTCGACAGCGGCTTGCAGCTGCGCCTGCTGCGCAGCGGCAGCGGCCGCCGCCCCGTGCTCACCGATCGCGTCGTGCTGGCCTACAGCGGCAGCCTGATGAACGGCACCGTCTTCACCGCCAGCCAGCCCGACACCCGGGCCCAGGACGCCACCGGCTACCCGGTGAACCAGCTCTTCCCCGGCCTGCGCGAAGCGCTGCTGCGCATGAACGAAGGCAGCCTGCTGGAAGTCTTCGTGCCGGCCCGGCTGGGCCCGCCGCTGCAGCGCGGCAACCCGCTGGCCGGCCAGGCGCTGATCTACCAGCTCGAACTGCTGTCCATCGAAGCGCCTGACGCCGCAGCCGCGGCGCGCTGATGCGGCGCAGCGCCTGCCCCAGCTCGCTGATGCGGCGCGGCGCCTGCCTCAGCGCGGCGCACGGCCGGCTGCCGGGAGGCTGGGCTGCGCTGTGGACGCTGCTGGCGCTGCCCAGCCTGGGCAGCGCGGCCGCGCTGGCGCAGGGCGCGCCCGCCGACCCGCTGCTCGAGCAGGGCCGCAGCCTGTATGAAAGCGGCATGGCCGCCGACGGGCAGGCGCTGCGCTGGCACATGCCGGGCAGCAGCAGCCCGCAGACCGGCGCGCTGCCCTGCGCCGGCTGCCACGGCCGCAGCGGCTACGGCAAGGCCGAAGGCGGGGTGGTTTTCCCGGCTGTCGCGGCGCCGGTGCTGTTCGAGCCCGGTGTCCAGCACGTCGGCGGCGCCGGGGCCAACCCGGGCATCCTGCGGCCGCTGTCGCGGTCGGCCTACGACGACGGTCTGCTGGTCCGCGCGCTGGTCAGCGGTCTGGACCCCGATGGCCGCAGCCTGCGCACGCCGATGCCGCGCTACGAGCTGGACGCCGGCCAGGGCCGCGCGCTGACGGCCTACCTGCGCAGCCTGGGGCGCAGCGCCGTACCCGGCTGGACGCCACGCGGCCTGGTGCTGGCCGTGGTGCTGACGCCCGGCGCCACGCCGGCGCGCCAGCAGGCGCTGTGGCAGGTGCTGCAGGCCTGGGCGGCGCGGCGCGCCGACGCGCAGCACCCCTGGCTGCTGCGCCGCTGGGCCTTGCAAGGGCCGCCGGCCGGCTGGCCGGCGCAGCTGGCCGCCTTCGAGGCCGCCGAGCCGGCCTACGCGCTGCTGTCGGGCGCCGGCGGCAGCGACTGGGCGGCGGTCGACGACTTCTGCCAGGCGCGCCGCCTGCCCTGCGTGCTGCCGTCGCTGGAAAGCGCACCGCCCAGCCCGCAGGGGCCTTATGGCCTGTACTTCCACGGCGGGCTGGACAGCGACGCCCGCGCCGTGGCCGAGGCCGCAGCGGGTGCGCCCCTGCAACAGCGCTGGGGCGATGCGGCCGGGCAGGCGGCCGCGAATTCGGTGCGCGCGCACCTGCGCGCAAGTTCACCCGGCCCGGCCGGCCCGAGCGGCGCTGGCGCGCTGGCGCCGGGCGAAGACGGGCTGGCCGACGGCGAAGGCGACGCCGCCGCGGCGCTGGCCGGCGCGGGCCCGGGCAGCACGCTGGTGCTGTGGTTGCGCGCCGGGCCGTTGCAGACCGTGCTGGAACAGACCCAGGCGCTGGCCGCGGCCGGCGGCGGGCCAGCGCGCCTGTGGCTGTCGGCCACGCTGGCCGACCCGGCTGACGTGGCGCTGCCACCGGCCTGGCAGGGCCGCGTCAGCTGGTTCGGTGTCCACGACCCCCAGGCGGCCCGGCGCAGCTGGCTGGCGCTGCGCCCCTGGCTGCAGCAGGCCGGTCTGGCCAGCGACGAGTTGCGCACGCGTGGCGACGCCTACGCCGCGGCAGCCCTGTTCAGTGCCGCGCTGTGGCAGCTGCAGCGGCAGGCCCAGCAAGGCCTGGGCGGGCCGGTCGCCGCAGAACGCCTGGTCGAGGTGCTGGAGCAACAGCCCTGGCCCGAGAACGACGCGGCCAGCCCCTACTACACGACCTTGCAGCTGGGGCCCGGCCGCCACCAGGCGGTGGCCCGCAGCCGGCTGTGGCCCGCGCGGGGCTGGCCCGCGGCGGCGCTGGCGCCCTAGGCGTCTGCGGGCCCAGCCCGCGCACTGAGCCGCTGCGACTCAGCCGCGGCGCCGCAGGCGCGTGCCCGCCGTCGCCGCCATCAGCAGCGCCAGGCCGGCCAAGGCCAGGCTGCCGGGTTCGGCCACCTGGTTGCTCGCCAGCGTGCTCGTGCTGCGCACGGTCGGCACCGTGTAGAAGAGGTCTTCCATGCTGCTCGACTGCAGCACCTTGAGCGTGTAGTTGCTGGTCGACTGGGCCTGAGTCAGGCTGAGCAGGCTGTTGGCCGTGCTGGCGTAGATGCTGGTGTCCTTGAATTTGCCGCTGCTGACGCTGTAGTCGGTGTCGTAGATCAGGTTCCACACCGCCAGCTGCAGCGACGCCGATTCGGCAGCGGTGTCGACCAGGCTGGGCGTGGCAGCCACCACCGTCATCAGCCGGCCCAGGCGGCTGGCGATGCCGGCGTCGTTGAACTGGGTCTGGAAGTAGCTGCTGCCGTCCTGCACGGTATAGCTGCTGGAGCCTGTGCTGCTGGGCAGGTCCTTGCCGATTTCAATGGCGTAGGTGCTCAGTTGGCCGGCGTTGTCGCCGCCTGCATTGCTGAGGCTGGCGGTCAGGCCGCCGGCCTTGTCACTGTAGCCGGTGGCGTTGACCTTCTTGGCCGAGCCGAATGTCCAATTCAGGATGCTCACCGTCGAAGCCTGGGCCATGCCGGCGGCCAGGGTCAGGCCGAGTGCGATCAGGCGGGCGGTACTCAGGGTTTTCATGCGGTTTTCCTTGAAGTGATCGGCGGTGGCCGTGTTGTCCGTTCGGGCGTCGTTGCCGGATAGGCAGGCCCTGCTGAACTGGTCGCCAGTGTGGGTCGCGGTGCTGAAACCAGCCTTAAGGCGGCCGGTCCAGGCGCCTGATTTACAAGGCGTGCCGTGTTGCCGAGGGGCTTACCGTGATATCTGGACGCCCGGGCCGGACCCGGCCGCTGGCGGTCGCGCTGTTCCGGGGGGGCTGGCGGTGCCGCGGGCAACTTTTTGACAAATCTTCAGCAAATTTCAAGAATCCTCAGGCACGCTCCGCCCATTGCGGCTTTGAGCGCCGACGCAACTGAGTAAAGCCGCCATGCCGATGGACCTGGAAAAACGCAACGAACCCCGTGTGGCCTTCACGCTCACGCGTTCGGGCGTCGATGCCGAGGACGCGGTCCCGGTCTGGCAGTTCGCGTCGGCCAGCGAAGAGCCGCGGCTGCGCGGCTGGGTGCTGAACATGAGCAAAGGCGGCATGCAGGTGCTGGCCCCGGCCGGCGTGCACCGGCGCTTGCGCGCCACCGTCTATGACGTGACCGTCGACACCGGCGGCGACCCGGCCGAGTGCTTCGAAGCGCGCGTGCGGCGGGTCTGGTCGCGCGACGTCGAGCACCTCGGGCAGCTCAATGGCTTCGAGTTCGAAGAGCCGCAACCGCTCGCCGCGGCCTTCCTGGCGCGCCATCCCGTGCCGCACGGGCAGGCCCTGAAGTGGCTGGTCTGCCACCTGGTGGCCCGCTGATGGCCGCGCCGGACAGCCCATGACACTCACCGATCTCGGCCGCCAGCTGCGCCAGTGGCGTCGGCCTGCCGTGGACAAGCTGAAAAGCCCGGGCCGCTCGGTGCTGGCCGTCTGGCTCAGTGCCCTGGTGCTGCTGGTGCTGCTGTGGTGGCAGGTGGCGGTGCAGATCAGCGCCAACGAACGCAGTGAAGTGACCAGTGCGCGGCGCGACCTGGGCAACCTCACCCGGGTCATCCAGGAGCACGCCGACCGCACGCTGCACAGCGCCGACCAGGTGCTGCGCTTCGTCCGCGAACGCTACCTCGACCAGGGCGAGCGGCTCGACCTGCAGCGCCTGGACCAGAGCGGCGTCATCGACGGCGAGCATTTCCCGCAGATCGGCGTCATCGATGCCCAGGGCCGCTACAGGCTGTCCAGCCAGGGTGCGGCCGAGCCCATCGACCTGTCCGACCGCGAGCATTTCCGGGTCCACGTGGCCGCCGGCAACCGCGACACGCTGTTCGTGTCCAAACCCGTCCTCGGCCGGGCCACCGGCAAGTGGTCGATCCAGCTGACCCGGCGCATCACCCTGCCCGACGGCAGTTTCGGCGGTGTCGTCGTGCTGTCGCTCGACCCCGGCTATTTCACGCGCTTCTATTCCGACCTGCAGCTGGGCCAGGGCGGTGTCTCGGCATTGACCGGCCTGGACGGCATCGCGCGGGCGCGACGGGCTGGCGAGCAGGATGACTTCGGCTCCGATCTGTCGGCCTCGCGCTTGTACGAGCGCCTGGCCACAGGCGAAGCCGCGGGCAGCTACCTCGGGCGCTCACCGATCGACGGCGTGCAACGCCTGATGCAGTTCCGCCGGCTCGAGGGCTACCCGCTGGTGGTGACCGCCGGGCTGGCTCTCGACGACGTGCTGGCCGGCCACAGGGCCACCCGCGGGCTGCTGCTGCGGCAGGCCGCGGCGCTGAGCGCGCTGATCGCGGTGCTGGCCTGGCTGTTGTCGCGCTACCTGGGCCGGGTGCGCAGCGAGCTGCTGATCCGGCGCTATGCGCTGCGCCAGGTCAGTGCGCGCAACGAATCGCTGTCGGCCCTGTTTTCGCTCAGCCCCGATGGCTTCGTGGGCTTCGACCGCAACGAACTGGTGAAGTACGTCAACCCCGCCTTTCAGCAGATCCTGGGCGCCGAAGATGCCGAACTGACCGACCTGCACGCCACCGATTTCAGCCTCTGGCTGGCCTCGCGCTGCCAGCCCGAAGCGCGTTTCACCGACATCCATGCGGATGAACAGCGCATCGTGGTCGGCGCGGCGCGCCGCGTCTTGCTGGTGTCGTCACGGCCCGGCCGCGAGGGCGGCCTGTCGCGCCTGCTGTACTTCCGCGACGTCACGCCCGAAGCCACGGTGGACACCCAGAGCAATGACCTGCTGGGCATCGCCGCGCACGAGTTGCGCACGCCCATGGCCAGCATCTACGGCTTTTCTGAACTGCTGGCCACCCACCCGGTGAGCGCCAGCGAGCGCGCCGAGTTCATCCAGATCATCCACAAGCAGGCCGGCCACATGGCACAGATGCTGGGCGACCTGGGCGAGCTGTCGCGGCAGGAACTGGCCGGCAAGCAGGATCTCGCGCTGGTGACGCTGGACCTGCAGCAGCTGGCCGCTGACGTGATCCGCAGCCACCGCCGGCCAGCCGGCCGCGCCGAGCCCCGCTTCGAGCTGGGCACGGGCCGCCTGGACGTGCGCGGCGACCCCGGCCGGCTGCGCCTGGCGCTGCTCAATGTGCTGCTCAATGCCTACCAGTTTTCGCACGCCGACCAGGTCATCCAGGTCGGCATGGCGGCGCGCCGCTTCAGCGGCCAGCAGCAGCTCGGCCTGCGTGTGGTCGACAACGGCATCGGCATGAGCCCCGACCAGGTCCGCCAGGTCTGCGACCGCTTCTACCGGGCTGACCGCGACCGCGCCCAGGGCGGCACCGGCCTGGGCATGAGCATCGTCAAGGCCATCGTCACGCAGCATGGCGGCGCGGTCGAAATCGACAGCGCCCTGGGCCGCGGTACGTCGGTGACCCTGTGGCTGCCTGCCGCGCCCATCCACGTTCCAGCCGACCGAGAGACCGCCCTATGCCCCTGATTCTGGTCGTTGACGACGAGCCGCTGATCCGCCGCCTGGTGCGTCAGTTCCTGGGGCCGCGTCACGAGGTGATCGAAGCGGGGTCGGCCGAGCAGGCCCTGGACTTTGCCCATCTGCGGCGGCCCGACCTGGTGGTGCTGGACATCGGCCTGCCCGGGGTGCTGGACGGCCTCGATGCGCTTTTCGCGATGCGACGCCACACGCGGCTGCGCGACATCCCGGTGGTGATCCTGAGCGGCCACGGCCTGCAGGGCGAAAGCTGTGGCATGCCGGTCGATGCCTACTTCACCAAGCCCTTCAAGCCGTCGGACCTGGTCGCCTGCATCGAGCGGCTGCTCGACCAGAGCCTGTCCACCACCGCGCTGCAGGGGTCAGCTTGATCCCACGCTGGCGCCCGCTGCGGGCGCTCACCGCCGGCCTGGCGCTGGTCCTGGCGGCCACGGCGGCCAGCGCGGGTGACCTGGCTGCGGTGCGCGCCAGCGGCGTGCTGCGCCAGCTGGGCGTGCGCTATGCCAATTTCGTCACGGCGCAGGGCAGCGGCTTCGACGTGGAACTGATCCAGGGTTTCGCGCAGTCCATCGGCGTGCGCCATGAACTGGTCTACAGCGACTTCTACAACGTGGTGCAGGACCTCATCGGCGCCGACTTCGTGCGCGACGGCGACCAGGCCAGGCTGCGCCCGGGCCAGCGCCCGGTGCGCGGCGACCTCATCGCCTCGGGCCTGACCGTGCTGCCCTGGCGTCAGACGCTGGTGGCCTTTTCGGCGCCCACCTTTCCGTCCCAGGTGATGCTGGTGACGCGGGCCGAGTCGACAGCCCGGCCGGTCAGCAAGCAGCCCAGCCTGCAAGAAGAGATCCGCCTGACGCGCGCCGTGCTGGGCAGGAAAAGCCTGCTGGTGATGGAGAAGACCTGCCTGGACCCGTCCAACTACGGGTTGAACGCGGCGGCTTACGACCTGCGCCGGCACAAGCCCACCAGCAACCTCGACGAGATGGTGCCCGCCTTGCTGAACGGCGCGGCCGAATTCACCCTGCTCGATGTGCCCGACGTGGTCCTCGACCTGCACCGCTGGAGCGGCCGCATCCAGGTCATTGGCCCGATTTCCGGCTTGCAGGACCTGGCGGTGGCCTTTCCCAAATCCTCACCGGAACTGCGCGCCGCCTTCGATGCCTACCTGGCCGGTCTGCGCCAGGACGGTCGCTACGACAGTCTGGTCGACAAGCACTACCCGGGCATCCGCTTGTATTTCCCGGCCTTCTTCGCCCGCCGTTCATGAGCCCGCTGTCCGAGGGGGCAGCGCCGGCCGGCGCCGCCCAGGAAGGGGTCAGCGCGCTGGGGCGGTGGGCAGCGCGGGCGATGTCGCGTCTCGATGCGGCGGTCGACCGCCTGCAGTTCTGGCACCTGGTGGGCCTGTTCCTGCTGGTGGTGGTCTACCTGGCCGGCACCTCGGCACTGGGCTTCAGGCTGCTGTGGCAATCGGCGCTGCACGCCGAAGAGCGCCGCCTGGACTCGATCGCCGAGCTCAAGGCGCGCGATGCCGAGTCCTGGTTCAGCGCGCAGCGGGAGGTGGCCGGCGCCCTGGCCAGCAACCCGACCTTCCGCGACCTGCTGCTGCCGCTGCGCTGGCGCAAGGCGGGTTCCTGGACCGACAGGCTGGCCGGCTGGAGCGATGCGCAGCGCTCCAAGACCTGGCTGGACCACATGCAGCAGTCCCGGCACTTCCGCAGTGTCGAGGTGGTGTCCTTCGATGGCCAGTCCCTGATCGTGTCGGGGGCCGTCCCTTACTCGACCCGGGAACTCGCCCGGCGTCTGGCCGACGGCGCGCTGGCCGGGAGCCCCGATTTCCTCGACGTCCGGGTCTCCAGCGACGGCAGGGCCTACACCGTGCTGGCGGCCAAGATTCCCGACGTGCAGGGCCTGGCGCCGCTGTGGCTGGTCTTCACGGTGAACCTCCAGGACAGCTTTCTGCCGATGATGGCGCGCTGGCCGAATGCCACGCAGACCGGCGAGCTGCTGGTCTACCGGCCCGAAAACGGCCGCCTGCTGCTGTTGAACCGGCCGCTGACGCCCGACCGCCAGTTGCAGAGCAGGCCCGCCAGCGAACCCTTGCTGCCCGAAGCCCAGGCCCTGGAGCGGGGCGACGGCATCTACGCCGGGCTGGACCACGATGGCCGCGAGGTGCTGGCTGCGGTGCGCAAGGCCGGCAGCGGGCCCTGGTTCGTCTCGGCGCGCATCGACACCGATGAACTGCTGGGGCCGGCGCGCCGCGCGGCCTGGCCTTTCCTGCTGCGCAATGTGCTGGGCCTGCTGATCGGCGCCTTGCTGCTGGCCCTGGTCTGGCGCTCGCACCGCCTGAGCCTGCGCCAGGCGCAGCGCTTCAACCAGCAGCTGAGCGCAATGAACGACCAGGTGCAGCAGGCGACCCGCGCCAAGAGCACCTTCCTGGCCAATATGAGCCACGAGATCCGCACGCCGCTGAACGCCATCGTCGGCCTGAACGAGATGCTGCGCCTGCGCGCCCAGCCTGGCAGCTGGGAAGCGCTGCGGCTGGGCCAGCAGAAGACCTCGGCCCACCACCTGCTCCAGCTGCTCAACGACGTGCTCGACCTGTCGCGCATCGAAGCCGGCCGGCTGGACCTCGAGCAGATCGACTTCCGCCTGGAAGACATGCTGGTCGACCGCGTGCTGGCCATGGCCAGCGCCAGCGCCAGCGACAAGCAGCTCGAGCTCATCCTGGACATCGAGCCCGCGCTGCTCGAGCCGCTGCGTGGCGACCCGCTGCGCCTGAGCCAGGCCTTGCTGAACTACGTCAGCAACGCGATCAAGTTCACCGCCGCCGGTCAGGTCGTGGTGACGGTGCGCTCGCGCAGCCTCGACGGCGAGAGCCTGCTGGTCGAGTTCGAGGTCAGCGACACTGGCATCGGGGTCAGCGATGAACTGATGCCCCGCCTCTTCACCAGCTTCGAACAGGGCGACAGCACGGCGACGCGGCGCTTCGGCGGGTCGGGCCTGGGCCTGTCCATCACGCGGCTGCTGGCCGCGCAGATGGGCGGCGAAGTCGGCGCGCGCAGCAGGCCCGGCGCGGGCAGCCAGTTCTGGTTCACGGCGCGCCTGGCGCGGGGCGCCGCGCGGCCGCCGTGGGCCCCGCACGGCCTGCACGGCGCGCGCACGCTGATCGTCGACGACCAGCCGCGCGCCGGCCAGGTTCTCAGCGCCATCGCGCGCGAACTGCACCTGCAGCCCACGCTGCTGACCGAGGCCACACAGGCCGTGTCGGCCGCCGCCCAGGCCGCGCAGGAACGCGCGCCCTACCGGGTCGTGCTGCTCGACTGGGACCTGCCCGGCATCGACAGCCGATCGACCCTGCTGGCCTTGCAGCGGCCGGTCGCAGGCCCGGCGCCCAGCGTGGTGGTGATGACCACCCGGGACGACCCCTGGCTGCTGCAACGGGCCGACGCGGACCCGGCCCTGGCGGTGCTGGCCAAGCCCCTGACCTGCCGCAGCCTGAACGGTGCCCTGACCCAGCCTGGCGCGGTCATCGTGCGGCCGCCGGCGCCGCTGGCCGCGCTCGAGCCTGAAGCCGAACCCCCGCTCAGGCCTTTGCCGACGGTCGTGCAGGCGCTGCAGCGCCAGGCCGGCCGCCTCCACGTGCTGGTGGTCGAAGACAACCTGGTCAACCAGATCGTCGCCGAGGAATTGCTGGACATGCTGGGCGTGAAGTGCACGCTGGCGGTCGACGGCCTGGACAGCCTGCAACGGGCGGCTGCGCACCGCTACGACGCGGTGCTGATGGACATGCAGATGCCGAAGATGGACGGTCTGGAGGCGACGCGCCGCATGCGGCAGCTGCCGGGCTATGGCCAGGTGCCGATCATCGCCATGACCGGCAACGCCTTCCAGGAAGACCGCGACGCCTGCCTGGCGGCCGGCATGGACGAGCATCTCGCCAAGCCGGTCGAAACCGAGGCGCTGAGCGCTGTGCTGCTGAAGTGGTTGCCGCCGCAGGGCGGCCAGCCCTCGGTGCCGGCCGAGGCGGCCGAGGCGGCTGCGGCGCAGGTCGGCCCCGGCACGGCGTCCTGATCGCGCACCGTTCGCGGCAGGAGTTTGAAAAAAATGGTCAGCGGACGCCCGTTTTTTAAGCGACCTCTAAGACGCGCCGTGCAGGATCGCGGTCTGGACGCGCGGGTCACCGCAATCTCGCCGCACCCGCGCCCCGCTTCGAGATGCCGCCCATGACCATCAGCAACCTGCCCCGCACCGCCGCCGACCTGCCCGGCCGCCTGTGGCCCGTGGTTCGGGCAGACAGCGACCGCTGGACGGCGCAAGCCCGGGCCGTCGATCTGCAGCAGCCGCTGCCGACCATCGACGCCGCGGCCAGCAGCCAGGACCTGATGGCTTTCTTTGCCGTCCATGTCGGCCAGCACGCGGTGGCCGTGATGGACTTCGGCGTGCCGGTGGGCCTGATCAGCAAGGCGCGCTTCGTCACCGGCTATCTGCCGCAGCGCCAGCGCCTGGACGAGCTGCAGCTGTGCTGCCTGAGCTGGCTGCTGCCGCGCACGCTGATCGTGGACCGCCACGCGGTGCTGCCCGAGATCCTCAGGCGGGTCAAGGACGAGGGCCTCGCGGCCTTCGACGAAGGCTTCATCGTCACCGACAAGGGCCGCTACCTGGGCATGGGCTCGGGCCTGGCCCTGCGCGCGGCGGCACTCGACCTGGAAGCCCGGATCCAGCGCGAAAAGCTCGCCCGCATGGCGTCTGCGCTGCCCATGCAGCGCCACCTGCAGTTCGTCACGCAAGAGCAGCTGGAACTGGGCATCGAAGACCACCATGTGGTGCGCGAATCGCGCGAGCCGGTCACCGCCAGCAGCGTCTACGCGCGCCGCTTCGACAGCGGCACGCTGACCGTCGTGCTGGACGGCAGCGACCAGGGCACCGGCTGCTTCAAGACCAATCTCGCGGCCCAGCTCTGGATGGACGCCTATGTGCAGATGTACGAGGCCTCGGGCCAGGACATCGACCCCGGCGCGTGGCTGCAGCGCCTGCACAGGCACCGGCTGCGCGACATCCAGCAGCAGGACGCCGAGGACGGGGTCAACGGCGACGACCTGATCCCCTGGCGGCTGGACGACGGCCTGAAGATGGCCGTCCTGTGGCTGCCGCGCGACCGCCGCAGCCTGCGCTTCGCCGGCGCGCGCATGGACCTGGTGCTGACGCGCCCCGGTTCGCGCGAAACGCGCGTGCTGCGCGGTGGCCGCGACCTGGTGGGCAATGCGGCGGCGCCGGCGGCGCCGTGCTGGGCCGCGCAAGACCTGCCGCTCAACGCGGTGCACCGGGCGCTGGTCGTCACCGAGGGCGTCACCGGCCAGGCCGGCGGGCCTTTCGGCGAACCTTTGGGGATGGCCATGCTGGCCGGCTTCCTGCGCTCGCATTCCACGCTCAGCGCCCGCGACATCGGGCCCCTGCTGGCGAATTTCATCCTCGACTGGCGGGGCTCGGCCCCGGCGCCCGAGGACCTCACCGCCTTGGTCTTCTCGGTGGGCGGCCGCCGCTGAGCGGCGTCGCGCCCGCACGCCGATCACCCAACGCCCACCCACCTGTCTCAGCGCATGCAAACCGTTCGTCTGGCCCCCACTGAAACCACACCCGAAGTGGTGTTCGACCCCGAACGCAATCGGCTGGAACTGCACGGGCATTGCCAACCGCAACGTTGCGAGTTGCTGTTCAAGCCCTTGCTGCTGCTGTTGCGGCGCCACTTCTCGCAGCGCCAGCCGCAGTTCTTCACGGTGCATCTGGTGCTCGATTACATCGACAAGGCCACGGTGGTCGCCCTGCGCGAGCTCTTCGTCATGCTCGACGCCGAGGGCCGCGCCGGCCGCTGGATCGAGGTCATCTGGTCCTGCCCGGCCGAAGACCCGGCGCGGGCGCAGCTGGCCCATCTGCTGATGAACGGGCTGCCCAACATCGAGTTCCATTGCCAGGATCTGGTGCCGTCGTGACGGTGTCGACCGCCAGCGGGGCCGCCGTCTTCTGGACCGCCCGGGTGTCCACCGCCAACGGCGAAACGCGCCTGGCTTCGTGCCGCTACGTCGGCCCTGACGGCATGGCTTTCGTCGGCGACCAGGACTACCCCGTCGGCAGCGAGGTCACGATGTTCGTGGCCGCCCTGCATGCCTCGGTCTTCACCCGCAGCGGATGGACCGAATTCAGGCTGCGGGTGGCCTACCTGACCTTTGCCGACGGCCTGTACCGCATGGGCTGCGTGCACCGCGGCACGCCCGAGGCCAGCCTGGCCTGGCTGGCCCTGGCGGTGAGCCGCCTGGGCCAGCAGGCGCGCCGTTCCGGCCTGGGGCTGGGCCTGAGCCTGTCGCCGGGCACCGCGCCGGCGCCGCCGCCGATCGACATCGCGGCCCGGCGGCACCAGTTGCGCGACCTGCTCAGGCCCGGCACGCGGGACGCGCCGCTGCTGGCCTACGACGGAGCCTTCGATGCCGCGGCGCAGAACCGGCTGTTCAACACCGCGCGCACGGCCCTGGCGGGCAGCCTGGCCACACCGGTGCAGCGCCGCAAGCTGTACACCGCCGTGGTCGAACTGGCGCGCAACATCCAGATGCACGCGGCCGACGCCAGCGACCCGGCCGCGCTGCCCGACCAGCCCGTCGGCGCGCTGCAAGTGGTGGTGCGGCCCTGCGAGCCCGGTGATGCCGCCCCGACCTGCAGCGTGAGCGCCGCCAACCACGTTGCCGCCGCGGCGGTGGCCGGCCTGTCCACGCTGATGGACGGCCTGTGCAGCATGGGCGCCGAGGCCCGCGACGCGGCCTACAGCGAGTTGCTGTTGCAGCCGCGCGGCGGTGCACCGACAGCGGGGCGACCCGGTTTCGGGCTGCTGACCCTGGCCGGTGAAAGCGCGCAGGCCGTGGCCTGGTCCTTCAGCAGCGTAACCCTCGATGGGCAGTCGACCCACGCCTTCGTGGTCACGGTGCACTTTTGAGGCTGCGCCGGTATCGTGTGGCATGTCACGGCAACCCCGCCGCTGTGTGCTGCGGGCGCTGCGCCGGGGCGGAAATGCAAGGGTTTGCTTCTATCCTGCCGTCCAGCATGAAGAGAGGTTGCAATGAGACTGCTTTTGGTTGAAGACGACACCTCGGTGGGGGCCGCGGCCCGCGCCGGGCTGATCCAGCACGGCATGGTATGCGATTGGGTGCTGACCGCCGCCGCTTTCGAAGCCGCCGTGGTCAAGCACACCTACGACTGCATCCTGCTCGACCTCAGCCTGCCCGACGGCAACGGCCGGCAACTGCTGGACGCCGTGCGGCGCAATGGTGACGCCACGCCGGTGATCGTGGTGACGGCGCAATGGCAGGGCGAGTCCAGCATCAACCTGCTGGACAGTGGCGCCGACGATTACATCGTCAAGCCCTACGACATCCGCAACCTGATGGCCCGCGTGCGCGCCGTGATGCGCCGGGCCCGGGCGCCGGAGACCGGCACCGGCACTTCGCTGGTCCACGGCCCGCTGGTGCTGCGCGTCGAAGGCCGGGTGGCCACCTGGCATGGCGAGCTGGTGCCCCTGACGAAGAAGGAATACTGGCTGCTCGAGGCGATGTTGCGCCAGCGCGGCCGCGTGCTCAGCCGGGCCCAGCTGGAAGAAGCCCTGTACGGCTGGGGCGAAGAGACCGAAAGCAACACCGTCGAGGTCTACATCCACCACCTGCGCCGCAAGTTCTGCAACGGACTCATCGTCACGATACGCGGGATGGGCTACCAGATCTGTTCGGAATCGGTGTTCGCCCCGGCGGCGGACACCCAGCCTGAAGGTTCACCGGCCTGAAGCCCGCGACCCGGCTGCCGAGCCCGATGGACGCCCGGCCCGGGCCGTCGCCCCGCACCGTGCCATGGTGGCTGCGCGGCTCCGTCGTGACCCGCGTCGCCATCGTGATGCTGGCGCTGGTGCTGCTGCGCATGGCGGGGAGCGCGGTCTACGAGTGGCGCCTCTTCGAGCAAGGCTCGATCAGCGAGGTCGAAGGGCTGGCGCGGCGGCTGGAAGTGCAGGCCAGCCGCGACCTCGATTCGGTGGACGAGACGCTGGCGGGCCTGGCGGTGATGCTGACGTCGGCCCGCGAACCGGCCCTCGACCACCCGCGCCAGGAACTGCTGAACCTGGCGGCGGCCAGCAACCGCCTGCTGCGCGGCCTGTCGCTGGTCGACGGGCAGGGCCGGGTGCTGGCCAGCTCCCTGCCGACCCTGGTCGGGCAAGTGATCGATCTGACGCACATCGCGCTGCCGGCCCTCGGTCAGGCCGGGCAACTGGGCTCGCCGCTGCCCGGCCTGCGGTCGCACGCGCTGAATCCGCTGAACCCGCTGGCGCCGTCGGCGGCGGCGTCCGGCCCGGCCGGGGCTGCCGACCGCGCCGTGCTGCCCATGGCCCGCGCCGTGCATGCGCCCGGGCAGCCCAGGCGCTACCTGGTGGCGGCCCTGAACCCGGAGCAGCTGGACGCCAGCCTGGACCTCGGCACCCCCTACCCCGGCCTCGGCGCGGCCCTGCTGCGCGCCAACGGCGAGGTGATCGCCAGCACCGCGGGCCTGGCGGCACTGCGCGGGCACTCGGTCAGCGCCCACCCCGAGCTGGGGCCCTGGATGGCCCCGAGCGTGAGCGTGCAGCCGACGACCCGCGCGCAAGGTGAGCGCGCGTACTCGGCCGTCCGCGCGCTGCACAACTTCCCCCTGACGGTGGCGGTGATGCAGGACCAGAAGCAGGCCTTCGTGCGGCAGCTGCAAGACCGGCTGATCCTCCGCGGCTTCACCGACCTGCTGGCCCTGATGCTGTTCTGCGCCGGCTGGTTCACCCTGGCCAAACATGTCCAGGCCCGCGAGAGCATGGCCGCGGACCTGCTCGTCAACGACGACAGGCTGCAGCGCAGCGAACGCGCGCTGGGCCTGATGCTCGAGAGCGTGCGCGAACTGATCTTCCGCGCCGACGCGCTGGGCTGCATCACCTTCGTCAACCGCCGCTGGGAGAGCAGCACGGGTTACCGGTCGACCGACATCCTGGGCCAGCATCTGGCCGACCTGGTCGACCCGGCGGACCGGCTCCGCGTCGAGGCGCTGTTCAGGCCCGGGAGCGATGCGCCTGCCGACCCCGTGCTGGTCAGGATGCGCGGCCGCAACGAGGTCCTGAGTCTGGACCTGTCGGTGACCCCGATGGCCGACACGCAGGGGGGCAACCCGGGCTATGTCGGCATCGCCTACGACCTGACCGAGCGCCAGACCGTGCGCGAACGCCTGCAGGACCGGCTGGACTTCGCGATGCGCCTGCTCGACGTCTCGCCGACGGCCATGTTCGCCAAGGACACCGAAGGCCGCTACATCGAGGTCAACCGGGCCTTTCTCGAGATGGTCGGCCTGTCGCTGCACCAGGTGATAGGCAAGACCGCCGAGAGCCTGTTCCCGGACGCTGACGGCCGCCAGACCGCCGCCGACCGGCATGTCCTGGGCACCGGCGAGAGGGTGACCTACGAACGACTGCTCGGCAACCCGGATGGCAGCGTGCGCAACACGCGCATCACCAAGTCGCGGCTGAACTACGGCAACGGCAAGCCGGCCGGCATCGTCGGCAGTTCGGTCGACGTCACCGTCTACCGGCAGGCCGAGAAGGCCATCCGCGACGCGCGCGACGCCTCGCTGGCGGCCGCCAAGGCCAAGCTGGCCTTCGAGCGCGGCTTTCTGTCGATGGCCGCCCATGAATTGCGCACGCCGCTGACCAGCCTGCGCCTGCAGGCCGAGCTGATCGTCGACGCGCCGACCGCGGCCGAGCGGCGCGGTCTGAGCAAGGACCTGCTGGCCAGCGTGGACCGCATCGGCCATGTGCTGGAGCAGTTGATGAGCCTGTCGCGCGTCGACGGGCTGCGCTACGCCGAACTCGACCTGGTCCGCGTCGACCTCGAAGCCACCTACTTCAAGGTCATGTCGCTGTTGCAGGAAGAGGCCGCCGACCGCGGCATCCGGCTGCGTTCACGCCTGCATGGCAGCCACGTCACCGGGGTCGAGTTCGGCATCTACACGCTGATGCGCAACCTGCTGCACAACGCCATCCTGTACACGCCGCCTGACGGCCAGATCCACATCGAGGCCCGCACGGTGGGCGGCGCCCAAGTGCTGACGGTGGACGACTCGGGCCCCGGCATTCCGGCCGACCAGCGCGAGCTGGCCTTCGAGCGCTTCAACCGCCTGGGTCAGCAGCAGATCAAGGGTTCGGGCTTGGGCCTGTCCATCGTCAAGACCATCGCGTCGCTGCATGGCGCCTCGATCCGACTGGACCAGTCCGCGCTGGGCGGTCTGCGCGTGGTGGTGGAATTTCCTATCGAACGCCCGGCGCTGCCGGCCTTCCTGGATTCCACCCTCATGGACACGGCAGACACCCAGCCCGCTCCGCTGTGACGGCGCGGCGGCGGGCGTTCAGCGCCCGGCAGGTCCCGCTGCGCGGTAGCGCGCAGACAGCACCACGCCCAGGCCGCCCATCAGCAGCGCCAGCGTCGCCGGTTCGGGCACCGGGCTGGTCGGGATGACCGGCGGCGCGACCGGCGCCGTGTAGGCGCTGAAGCTGAAGTCGTCCATCGCGAAGTAGTTCGCCACGTTGGCGTGGACCACCACGGTGTCGACGGCGCCGCTGTAGCCGCTGGCCTGCCAGGTCGACATCTGGCTGTTCGGGACGAAGGCACTGCCGGTGAAGACCAGCGCGTTGCCCAGCCACAACTGGTACTGCAACTGGTTGCTGACCGGCATGCCGTACTGCGGATTCGTCGGGTTGGGGGTCTTGGCCGGGCCCGAGAACCACGCGCCGTCGAACACGAAGGACGTGGCGCGGTAGATGCTGTTGAGGTTGTCCGTGGCGGTCACCCAGGTGTCGGGCGAATTCGAAAAATACGCGTTCGCGACGTTGTCGCCCCGGACCGAGATCCAGTTGGTCCAGGTGAAGCCGCCGTAGGTCCCCCCGGTGGTGCTGCCGGCGGGCAGGACCCCGACGGCGGTGCTGCCGCCGGGCAGGCTGTCGAAGTTCAGCGGGCTGGTGGCCGGTGCGGGTGCCGGTGCCGGGGCCGGGGCCGGGGCCGGTGCCGGTGCCGGGGCCGGTGACTGCGTCGAGTGCTTCGCTTCGGCCGGTGTGGCCAGCGCGGTGCTGAGGGCCAGCACGGCAGCGCCGGTCAGCCAGATGGGGGTCGGTTTCATACGGACTCCTGCTTGTGGTTGAGGAAGTGAGGGGAAGGGGTGGTGATCACGGCGTCACCTGCACGGCGGCGGAGATGCTGCTGGCCGGCGCGCTGGCGCTCGGGAAGAGGGCGTTGACGGCGACCACGCGGTAGGCGTAAGTCGTGCCGGTGCTCAGGCCGGTGTTGCTGAAGCTTAGCGCGCTGCCGCCGGTGCCGGTGGTCTGGGTGGCGCTGCGCGTCACCGTGCCGACGGTGGCGTAGCCGCCGACCACCTTGGTGCTGGTGCTGACGGTGGCGCGCTGCACGTCGAACGAGGTCTCGCTGGTTGATGCGTCGGTCCAGGTGACCGTGGCCGATGTCGACGAGGCCCGTGTCACGCTCAACGCCGTGGGGGCCGCCGGCGCCGGTAGCGCGGCCACGCTGACCACGTTGGATGCCGC
>Ga0136641_1000234_pt1 | contig 23520 bp, 23 predicted proteins | sample EliLak1302023Y_FD_115312 | JGI IMG/M metagenome (GOLD analysis project Ga0136641, IMG submission 115312) | Freshwater microbial communities from Elizabeth Lake, Yosemite National Park, California, USA - 13020-23Y | ecosystem: Environmental > Aquatic > Freshwater > Lake ...
CACCAGGGACGAGAAGTCGTCGTTCAGCAGCACCAGCGCGGCGGCTTCGCGCGCCACCTCGGTGCCGCGCGCCCCCATGGCCACGCCGATGTCGGCGGCCTTCAGCGCCGGGGCGTCGTTGACGCCATCGCCGGTCATGGCCACCACGTCGCCCCGGGCGCGGAAAGCGCGCACCAGGCGCAGCTTCTGATCGGGCTGGACGCGGCAGAAGATGTTCGTTTCCGCCAGGCGCAGGCCCAGGGCCACGTCGCTCAAGGTGGCCAGTTCGGTGCCGGTGATGGCGGCAGCGCCCATCGCCAGGCCGGCCTGCCGCGCCACCGCGACCGCCGTCGCCGGGTGGTCGCCAGTCATCATCACCACGCGCATGCCGGCGGCCTGGCACTCGGCGATCGCCGCCGGCACGTCGGGCCGCACCGGGTCTTCCAGCGCGATGAGTCCCAGGAACGCAAAGTTGAAGTCGTGCTGCTGGCCGGGCAGGTCACCGCTCGGGCAAGTGGCCCAGGCCACACCCAGCACGCGCAGACCATCGCCCGCCATGGCATGCACCTGTTCGAGGATGGCGGCGCCCTGCGCGGCGTCCAGGTGGCAGAGATCGACGATGGCCTCGGGTGCGCCCTTGGCGGCGATCAGGCGCTCGGCCCGGTCGGGCGACTGCCAGACGCGCGACATGGCCAGCATCGCGGGCGACAGCGCGTAGTCGTCGACCAGCGTCCAGTCGCCGTGCAGGTGCTCGGTCGCGGCCAGCAGGCGCTGGCCGGCTTCCCCGATGGCCGTTTCCATCGGGTCGAAGGCGCGGCGGTGGCTGGCCAGCACCGCGTATTCCAGAACGCCGTGCAGTTCCTCCCGCAAGGGCTGGGTGGCCGCTTCCGAGGTGTCCTGCACCGCCTGGGGCGACCACAGGCGGCGCACGGTCATGCGGTTGGCCGTCAGCGTGCCGGTCTTGTCGACGCAGAGCACGGTCGTCGCGCCCAACAGCTCGACGGCCGGGACGCTGCGCGCCAGCACCTTCTCGCGCGCCAGCCGCCACGCCCCCAGGCCGAGGAACAGGGTCAGCACCACCGGCAGTTCTTCCGGCAGCACGGCCATGGCCAGCGTCAGACCGGCCAGCAGGCCGTGCAGCCAGTCGCCCAACGCCCACCCGTAGGCGACGGCCAGCGCCGCGGCCAGCGCCAGGCCGACGAGGGCCACCCGCTTGACGACCCGGCGCGTCTCTTGCTGTATCGGCGTCGCTTCGACCACGATCCCGGCCAGCGACAGGCCGATGCGGCCCAGTGCGCTGCGCTCGCCGGTGGCCACCACGCAGCCGCGCGCCGTACCGCGGGTGACCAGCGTGCCCGAGTAGGCGAGCGCGTCGTCGCTGCGCCCCGGCGCCGCGCTGACGGGCCTGTCACCCGCCGGCATCGCGGCGGCGGCCTTGACCACGGGCGCCGACTCGCCGGTCAGCAAGGACTCGTCGACGGCGAAATTCGAGACCTCGAGCAGCTGCAAGTCAGCCGGGACCCGGTCGCCCTCGGCCAGCAGCACGGCGTCACCGACCACCAGTTCGCGCGCGGCGATGCGCACAGGCTGGCCGTCGCGCAGGGCCAGCGCACGCGGGCTCGACAGGTCACGCAGGGCTTCCAGCGAACGCTCGCTGCGCCGCTGCTGCACGAAGCTGATGCCCATGACGACGAAGACGAAGCCGAGCAGCATCAGGGCTTCCTGCCTGTCGCCCAGCACCATGTAGATGGCACCGCAGGCCACCAGCAACAGGAACATCGGTTCTGCGGCCACCTCGCGCGCCAGCCTCAGCACGCTGCGCGGCTGCGACACCGGCAATTCGTTGGGGCCGTCCCTGGTCAGACGCTGCCGGGCCTCGGCACCGCTCAGTCCATCCGCGTGGTGCGGGGGTGGGTCAGCGCGGGGGGTGTCGGCCCGCCTCGGGCGCTGCGGATCGTCAAGGCGCGGATCGGTCTGCATGACCCCCTGATTGTCATCCCGAGGGCACGGCCGGTGCGGTGCGCTGGCGCACAGGGCATGCCGCACTGGACGGCCTGACTGGCCGTGTCAGGCCGCGCCCTGCCGCTGATCGAGGCCGGCGCCGCTCGGGTATCGTCGCCGGCGGGGGCCATACCCGGCCTCCACCGGGCTTGCGGCCCATGAAACCCAGGGGAACCTGCATGATGCGATCCGTGCTGCTGGGCTTGCTGGGCCTGCGCTGTCTGTGTTGCGGCGTCGGGGCGGCCGCTGCCGACGTCAAGCAGGCCTGTGCCGGCCCGGTGACGGTGGGTGTCGATCTGCAGTGCACGCCCGTCCAGAGCCGGGCCCAGGCCCCGGGCGCATGAACCCGCCGGGTGTGATCTGCATCTACGGCGCCGGGCAGATCGGCTGCTACGTCGGTGCCCGCCTGGCTGCAGCGGGCGCCCAGGTCACGCTGGTCGGTCGTGAACGGGTGCTCGACGGCGTGCGCGGCCACGGGCTCGGCTACAGCGACCACCTCGGGCAGCGGGGGCACATGCCGGCCTCGTCGCTCAGCCTGGGCCTGGGCCCCGGCGCGGCGGTCGGCGCCGGGCTGGTGCTGGTGTGCGTGAAGTCCGGCGACACCGCTGAGGTCGGCGGCCTGCTGGGCGAGAGGCTGACGCCGGGCACCGTGGTGCTGAGCCTGCAGAACGGACTGCGCAACACCGAAGTGCTGAGCGGCCAGCTGCCCGGGTGCACCGTGCTGGCGGGCATGGTGCCCTTCAACGTGGTCACACCGGCGCCGGGTCGCTACCACCAGGCCACGCAGGGACAGCTCGAACTGCAGCGGCATGCGGCGCTGGACCGCTGGCTGCCGCTGTTGCGGCGCGCCGGCCTGGGCCCTGCCCTGCACGACGACATGCCCGCCGTGCAGTGGGGCAAGCTGCTGCTCAACCTGAACAACCCGATCAACGCGCTCAGCGGCCTGCCGATCCGCGCGATGCTGCACGACCGGACCTTCCGCCGCTGCATGGCCCAGGCTCAGCGCGAGGCCCTGTCGCTGATGCGGGCCGCGGGCATCCGGCCGGCCCGGATGATTCCGCTGTCACCAGGCTGGGTGCCGGCGATGCTCGGCTTGCCCGACGCGCTCTTCGTGCGGCTGGCGCAGCGCATGCTGGCGGTCGACCCGTCCGCCCGCTCGTCGATGGCCGACGACCTGGCCCGGGGCCGGACCAGCGAAGTCGACCACATCAACGGCGAGATCGTGGCCCTCGCCGCGCGCCTGGGCCGAGACGCCCCGGTGAATGCGCGCCTGGTGGCGCTGATGCGCGACGCCGAGCGGGGCGGGCGCACCATCTGGAGCGGCCAGGACCTGCTGGCGCAACTCAGCGCGGCGTGAGCCGGGCGGCGTGACGTTCACCGCAGTCAAGCCCAGGGCACCCGCTTGGGGTTTGGTGGCCTGAAATGGCAAAACGGGCATAGCGTGCAGCCCCCAGAGCTGCCCGGCGCCCAAACCCAACAGCAACAGCAACAGCAACATGGCATGGGTTGCGGGCTCAGGAACTGCCGCACGGATGGGCGCGGCTGGCCCTGCGAAAACTCTGGATCGCGCAAAGGCGCTAGCCTCCGAAGGCTGACGCCTTCGGACAACCTCAACACCAAGTTCCCCATGCCCTTTGACTTCAAACACAAACGCGTTCTGGTCGCCGGCGGCAGTCGCGGCATCGGCCGGGCCATCGCACTGAACTTCGCCATGGCTGGTGCCGACGTGGCCATTTGCGCGCGGGGCGCGCAGGCGCTCGAAGCCACTCGCGGCGAACTGGCCTGCTACGGCGGGCGCATACACACCATGGTCTGCGACCTGGCTGACGCGGCGTCCATCGCCACATGGGTACCCGCCGCCGCCGATGCCCTTGGCGGGATCGATGTGCTGGTCAACAACGCCTCGGGCTTCGGCATGGGCGACGACGAGGACGGCTGGGCTGCCAGCCTCACCGTGGACGTGATGGCCATGGTGCGCTGCTCGCGGGCAGCGTTGCCCTGGCTGCTGAAGGCCGCCGAAGCGAGCGACGCGGGCGATGCCAGCATCATTCACCTGTCGTCGATCTCCGCCGCCCGGCCGTCCACACGGTCGGCGCCCTATGCCGCCGTGAAGGCCGCGATGAACAGCTACACCGGCAGTCAGGCTGCCATGTGGTGCCGACAGGGTTTGCGTGTCAACGCCATCGCGCCCGGTTCCGTCGAGTTCCCCGGTGGTGTATGGGAACAGCGCAAAACCGACAACCCAACGCTGTACGAGCGGACGCGCAAGAGCATTCCGGCGGGCCGCATGGGCGCGCCCGACGAGATTGCCGAGGTGGCGCTGTTCCTGGCGTCGCGGCATGCGCGCTGGATCAATGGCCAGGTTCTGACGGTGGACGGCGGACAACTGCTGGGGGCCTGACCGGGGCGTTCGCCGGGCGGGCTCAAGGCCGGGGCTGAACGGTGCGCATCAACTCCCTGCAGTCGGTGGTGGTGGCTGCGCTGCGCCCCAACCCTGTACCAGCCCCTGCCTATCCCCTGCAAGTTCGACCCAGCAGGTCGACTCCGATCAAATAACGCAGCAAATCATCGCTGAGTCATGGATTGCATTGGTAGGCCGTGTAGGACTTGAACCTACGACCAAAGGATTATGAGTCCTCTGCTCTAACCAACTGAGCTAACGGCCCTGGGACATCAGCGGGCGATTCTAGGTGCCGCGGGTCAGCGGGCCGACAGCGCGCTGCCGACCAGCCGCGAGGTGATGTCGACGATCTGGATCATGCGGTCGTAGGCCATGCGGGTGGGGCCGATGACGCCCAGCGTGCCGACCACGCGGCCGTCGACCTCGTAGGGCGCGGTCACCACGCTCAATTCCTCGAAAGGCACGACGCGGCTTTCGCCGCCGATGTAGATGCGCACGCCCTCGGCGCGGTTGCTGACTTCCAGCAGCCGCATCAGCTCGGTCTTCTGCTCGAAGACGTCGAACAGGCGGCGCAGGCTCGACATGTCGTTGCCGAAATCCTGCACCATCAGCAGATTGCGCTCGCCCGCGACGATGACGTTGTCGGTGCTTTCGGCCAGCACCTCGCTGCCGGCCTGCACGGCGGCCTGCATCAACGCGCCGATTTCACCGCGCAGGGCATCGATCTCGTTCTTCAGCCGCTCACGCACCGCTTCGATGGTCAGGCCGGCGTAGTGGGCGTTGAGGAAGTTGGTGGCCTCTATCAGTTCGCTCTGCTGGTGGTCGCGCGCGGTGAAGATGACGCGGTTCTGCACATCGCCGTCCGGCGCCACCAGGATGACCAGCACGCGGCGTTCGCCCAGGCGCAGGAATTCGATGTGGTGGAAGACGCTGGCCTTGCGCGGCGCAGTGACCACGCCCACGAAGCTGCTCAGGCTGGACAGCAGCGAAGCGGCCTGGGCAATCACGCGCTGCGGCTGGTCGGGATGGAGTTGTTCCCGCGCGGCGGCCACGTCGGACGCGGTGCGTTCGAAGTCCAGCGGGCGGGCCGTCAGCATGGTGTCGACGAAGAGCCGGTAGCCGCGCGCCGTGGGGATGCGCCCGGCGCTGGTGTGCGGGCTGGCGATCAGGCCCAGTTCTTCCAGGTCGGACATCACGTTGCGGATGGTGGCCGGCGACAGGTCCAGGCCCGAGGTGCGGCTCAGCGTGCGCGAACCCACGGGGGTGCCGTCGGCGATGTAGCGCTCGACGAGGGTCTTCAGCAGCGTGCGTGCTCGTTCATCCAGCATGCGCCGATTGTAGGGACGCCCCCGCCGCCTGCCACCCCAGGCATGCCGGGAAAGACCGCCCCGGCGCAGAGCCCCCACCAGGGGCCCTATGGTGTAATAACGCGCATGCCTTCAGGCTTCCGTCATGCAGCAATCGTGGGCAAGTATCAAGCGCCAGGCATACGCCCGGCGCTGGAGGACATCGCCGACTTCCTGCTGGCCCAGGGCCTGGATGTGTCCTTCGAAGCCGCGACCGCGCGCAACACCGGCGTCACCGACTTCGAAGCATTGACGCCGCAGCAGATGGGCGAGCGTTGCGACCTCGCCGTGGTGGTGGGCGGCGACGGCACCATGCTGGGCATCGCACGCGAACTGGCGCGCTACAAGCTGCCGCTGGTGGGCATCAACCAGGGCCGGCTGGGCTTCATCACCGACATCGCGATGGGCCAGTACAAGGAAGCGCTGGCGCCCATCGTCGCCGGCGATTACGAAGAAGAATCGCGCGCCATGCTGGAAAGCGATGTCTGGCGCGACGGCCGCCGCATCTTCGAAGGCCTGTCGCTGAACGACGTGGTGGTCAGCCGCGGCGCCATGGCCGGCATGGTCGAATTGCGCGTCGACGTGGGCGACGATTTCGTCGCCAACCTGCGCGCCGACGGCCTGATCGTAGCCACGCCGACCGGCAGCACGGCCTACGCGCTGTCAGCCGGCGGGCCCATCCTGCACCCCAGCATCGCCGGCTGGGTGCTGCTGCCCATCGCCAGCCACACCCTGAGCAACCGCCCCATCGTGCTGCCCGACACCGGCGAGGTGCGCATCGGCATCGTCTCGGGCAAGGACATCTCGGCCAATTTCGACATGCACACCCTGGCCAGCCTGATCATCGGCGACCAGGTGCGCGTGCGCCTGTCGGCCGCCAAGGTGCGCTTCCTGCACCCGCGCGGCTGGAGCTACTACGCCACCTTGCGCAGGAAGCTCCGCTGGTACGAAGGCGTGGTCTGAGGTGTTGCGCCGCCTGTCCCTGCGCGACGTGGTCATCGTCGCCGAACTGGAAGTCGATTTCCAGGCCGGCTTCAGCGTGCTGACCGGCGAAACGGGTGCCGGCAAGTCCATCCTGATCGACGCCCTGCAGCTCGCGCTGGGCGACCGCGCCGACGCCGCGCTGGTGCGCGAAGGCGCGGCGCGCGCCGAAGTCGGCGCCGAGTTCGATGTGCCGGCGTCGCTCAAGCCCTGGCTGGACGAAGCCGGCTTCAGCCGCCCCGCCGACGACAGCCTGCTGCTGCGCCGCACGGTCGACGCGCAGGGCAAGAGCCGCGCCTGGATCAACGGCAGCCCGGCCACGGTGGCGCAGCTGCGCGAGGCCGCCGACCACCTGGTGGACATCCACGGCCAGCACGCCTGGCAGAGCCTGACCCGGCCCGCGGCCGTGCGCGCACTGCTCGATGCGCAGGCCGGCGTGGACGGCACCACCCTGGCCAGCGCCTGGCAGGACTGGCGCGGGGCGATGGCCCGACTCGAAGCCGCCCGCAGCCAGCGCGACACGCTGGAACGCGAACGCGAAAGGCTGGCCTGGCAGATCGCCGAACTCGACAAGCTGGCCCCGGCCGATGGCGAGTGGGAAACCCTGAACGCCGAGCACCAGCGCCAGGCCCATGCCCAAGCGCTGATCGACGGCGCCCGGGCGGCACTGAACGCCATCGCCGACGACAGCCACAGCGCCACCGCGCAGACCTCGCGCGCCGTCGCCGCGCTGGACGCTGTGCAGCGCTACGACGCCGAACTGGGCGCGGTGGCCGAGCAATTGCGCGCTGCGCAGGCCCAGCTGGAAGACGCCGCGCACACCCTGCACAGCCAGCTGCGCCACCGCGAGCCCGACCCGGACCGCCTGGCCGCGCTGGACGAGCGCCTGGGCGCCTGGGTCTCGCTGGCCCGCCGCTACCGCCGCACCCCGGTCGAATTGCCCGCGCTGCTGGCCGGCTGGCAGACCGAACTGGCGCGGCTGGACGCAGCGGCCGACCTGGACGGTCTCGAGCGCGCCGTGGCGCTGGCCGAAGGCGGCTGGCGCCGCGAGGCCGAACGCATCACCAAGCTGCGCAAGAAGGCGGCGCCGCTGCTGTCGGCGGCGGTCACCCAGGCCATGCAGCAACTGGGCATGGCCGGCGGGCGTTTCGAAGTCGCGCTGCTGGCGCAGTCCGAGCCGCAGGCTTACGGCCTGGAGGCGGCCGAATTCCGCGTCGCCGGCCACGCCGGCAGCACGCCGCGGCCCCTGGCCAAGGTCGCGTCGGGCGGCGAGCTGTCCCGGCTGGCGCTGGCGATTGCGGTCACCACCGCGCAAGGCAGCGGCAAGTCCGCCGCCGCGGCGCGCAGCGGCGCGTCGACGCTGATCTTCGACGAGATCGACGCCGGAGTCGGCGGCACCGTCGCCGACAGCGTGGGGCGCCTGATGAAGCAGCTGGGTCGCGCGCTGGGCAAGACCGGCCAGGTGCTGGCGGTGACGCACCTGGCGCAGGTGGCGGCCTGCGCCGACGGCCACTTCGTCGTGGCCAAGGCCTTGCGCGGCAAGCAGACGCTGTCGGATATCCGGCCGGTCGAGGGCGAAGCCCGGGTGGCCGAGATCGCCCGCATGCTGGGCGGCGAAAGGCTGTCGGGCACCGCCCACGCGCAGGCCCTGCTCGGGCAAGGCGCAGGGGGATCACCATGACCGCGTCCACCCCCATCGAAGCCGCGCGCCAGCGCGAAGAGGTGGTCCTGGTCACCGGCATTTCGGGGTCGGGCAAATCGGTGGCCCTGCATGCACTGGAAGACGCCGGCTACTTTTGCGTCGACAACCTGCCGCCAGAGTTGCTGCGCGATTTCATCCGCCTCGAACACCAGCGCTACGCGCAACGCGTGGCCGTGGCGGTGGACGTGCGCACGGCCGGTTCATTGCCCAGCCTGGTGCCGCTGATCGATCAGTTGCGCAGCGAAGGCGTGCGCGTGCGCACGCTGTTTCTGGACGCCAGCACCGACGCGCTGTTGCGCCGCTTTTCCGAAACGCGCCGGCCGCACCCCTTGACGGCCGCGGCCAGCGGCAGCGATGTGTCGCGCGCGCTGGTCGACGCCATCGAACTTGAACGCACGCTGCTGGCCGACCTGCGCGACAAGGCCACCGTCATCGACACCAGCCAGTTGCGCCCGGCGCTGCTGCGCAGCTGGGTGCGCTCGCTGGTCGGCGCGCGCGAGACCCTGCTGACGCTGGTCTTCGAGTCCTTCGCCTTCAAGCACGGCGTACCGCTGGACGCCGACTACGTTTTCGACCTGCGCGTCCTGCCCAACCCCTACTACATCCGGGAACTGCGCCCGCTGACCGGCCGCGACGAGGGCGTTGCGGCCTACCTGCAAGCCCAGCCCGAAGCCGGCGAGATGCTGCTGCAGATCCACGACTTCCTGCAACGCTGGTTGCCGTCTTTCGAAGACGACCAACGCAGCTACCTCACCGTGGCCCTGGGTTGCACCGGGGGCCAGCACCGCTCGGTCTATGGCGTGGAATGGCTGGCGCGGCGTTTCGACAGCGGCTACGCCACACTGGTACGCCACCGCGAGCTGGACGCCCGGGACTGAAAGCCATGACCGAAATCAACACCGGCAGCCCCCTGGCTGCGCCACTGTCCTTGTTTCCGCTGCAACTGGTGCTCTTCCCCGGTGCGCTGCTGCACCTGAAGATCTTCGAGGCGCGTTACCTCGATCTCGTCGCCGACTGCATGCGCACCGGGCAGCCCTTCGGCATCGTCTGCCTGCGCCAGGGTGACGAGGCTGGCCGGGGACAGCGCGCCGTGCGCGTCGAAGACGTGGGCACGCTGGCCCGCATCGAAGAAGTCGACGCCGAACAGCCGGGCATCCTGCGCGTGCGCTGTTCGGGCGAGCAGCGTTTCCGCATCCAGAGCCCGCCCACCCAGCGCGACAACGGCCTGTGGACCGCGCCCGTGCAGCGCCTCGCACCCGACACCGCCCGCGCACCCGGACCGGCGGTGCTGCCCACGGTCACCGCGCTGGCCGAAGCCATCCGCAAGCTGCAGGCGCAAGACCAGTTACCCTTCGCGCAGCCCTACCGTCTCGACGACGCCGGGTGGGTCGCCAACCGGTGGTGCGAACTGCTGCCGATCAGCCTGGCGGCCAAGCAAAAGCTGATGGAACTCGACGACCCGGTGATCCGCCTGTCGCTGGTGGACGGCTTCCTGCGCGACAAGAAGGTCGTGATCGGCTGAAGTGGAGCCCCCAAGCTCGCTGGCGCTCGCTACCCCCCGAGGAGGCCGTCCGCCAGTGGCCCGGCAGAGCCGGTTCCACGGCGGGAAGCTGGGTGATTCAGCAGACGTCGCAGGGGCGCCGGCAGGCCCAGGGTCAGCGCAGCTTCGACGCCGACCCAGCGCCCTGTGGGCAGGTCTGGCGGCGGTGATGACGCCAATGGCAGGCGCCAGGCCAGCGTGTGCAGCGTCCAGTCGAAATGCGTCAGGGCATGGGCGATGGGCGGCAGCCAGTCGCCGTGGCCGGGGGTACCGGCCCATGCCGTCTCCAGGGCGTGCACGCCGGCGTACTCCGGCAGGCTCCACAGGCCCGCCCAGACCCCCAGCTCGGGCCGCTGCACCAGGAACACATCGTCGCCCCGCTGCAGCCACAGCCAGGCGTTTTCGCGCTGGCTGCGCTTGAGCTTGCGCGTCTTCACCGGGTAGGCCTGCGGCGTGCCGCCAGCCCGCGCCAGACAGGCTTCGGCCAAGGGGCAGCGTTCGCAGGCCGGGCGTCGGGCCAGGCACACCGTGGCGCCCAGGTCCATCAGGCCCTGGGTGTAGACGTCGACGTCACGCGACGGCAGCAGGCCTTCGGCCAGCGCCCACAAACGCCGCGTCTGGACAGCCGAAGCCAGGTCGCCCTCGAAGCCCAGCACCCGCGTCAGCACGCGCTTGACGTTGCCGTCGAGGATGGCGGCGCGTTCGCCGAAGCAAAAGGCCGCGATGGCGGCGGCTGTCGAGCGGCCGATGCCGGGCAATTCGGCCAGCGCCGCGCTGTGGCCCGGAAAAGCGCCACCGTGCTCGGCCACCACGGCCTGCGCGCAGCGGTGCAGATTGCGCGCCCGGCTGTAGTAGCCCAGGCCGCTCCAGAGGCCGAAGACATCGTCCAGCGGCGCCGCGGCCAGCGCCGCCACCGTGGGGAAGCGGGCCAGAAAGCGCGGGTAGTAGTCCAGCACGGTGCTGACCTGCGTCTGCTGCAGCATCACCTCGGACAGCCAGACGCGGTAAGGATCCTGGCTGCCCTGCCACGGCAAGCCATGACGGCCATGCTGGCGCTGCCAGGCCACCACCCGAGCGGCCAAGGTCGGGCGCGTCAAGCCGCGTCCTGGCGCTGCGCCGGGTGCATGTTTGGGTGGATGGCCGGGTCCTGGGCGGCCGCATCCGCGCGGTGCGCCGTGGAACGCAGATCGGTCAGCTGCGCCACCAGGCGCCGCTGCGCCTGTTCCAGCGCGCTGTCCTGCGCCTGCACGTCGCCGATGCGGGCCTCCAGTTCGCCCGACGCCCGCTGCACCCGCAACAGCGCCTCGCGGCGGCGGGCGAAGCTGGCGCGGCGTTCACGCAACTGCGCATCGACCTGCAGGATGGCGGCCTGGCCCCAGAGTTCGAGCTCGCTGGCCGCGCTTTCGAAGACCACGCGCAATTTGGACAGCAACATGCACCGGAACTGTTCCGCATAACCCGGCTGCGCCAGGCGCCAGGCCTGCCCCGGGCCGAGGTAGCGCCTGTAGTTGCGTTCGATGGTGTGCAGCTCGTCGATCGACGGCTGCATGGCTGGCAGCGGCGGCAGCGCAAAGCCAAAGCCGAACTCGGTATTCAACTGGCGGAAGCTGGCTTGCAGCATCTGGTGCATCTCACCAACCTGTTCGCCGGCACCCGCCACCGCGGCGCGCAAGCGCGACATCAGCGTGTCGAAAGCCGCCGCCGCGCCCAGCTTGAAAGGCCAGGAACCCAGCGCCGCCTGCATGGCGTCGACTTCGACGCGCAACAAGTCGCTGGACAACGGGCCCAGCAGCTTGCGCTGCATGCGGGTCTGCACGGCGCGCAACGCATCCAGGCGGCCGACGCAGTGCTCGAAGTCCTGCGTTTCGGCGTCGAGCCGGGCCACCAGCAGGCGCAGCTTGTCGCTGCTCTTGCCGCGCAGGCCACGCAGTTCGATCATCTGTTCGGCCAGCTGGCGCCGTCGGTCGGCCAGCCGTCGCGCCCCCGATGCCTGCAGCCGCTCCACCACGGCCACCGTGGACTGCAGCAGCAGGGCCTGGCGGCGTGGCAGCAGCCCTTCGGTCAGCGCCCGCTCCAGCTGCGGCAGCCGGCTCGCCTGCAAGGCCAGCTCATCACCCGCCACCCGGGCCGCCAGGCCGCCGCGGGCCGACAGCGGGTAGACGCAGGACAGCGCCACGCCCAGCGTCCGGGCCACGGTGAGGCACTGCTGGACGATCTGTTCTTCGACTTCAGCCGCGCTGCACAGCGGATCCGACAGCGTGTCGATCTTGTTGAGCACGACGAAGCGCTCCTGGCTGGCGGGGCCGAGGTGTTCACGCCAGATGGCCAGATCGGACCGCGTCACCCCGGTGTCGGCGGCCAGCAGAAAGACCACGGCGTGCGCTGACGGCAGCAGACCCAGGGTCAGTTCGGGTTCGGCGCCCACGGCATTCAGCCCCGGCGTGTCGATGACGACCAGGCCGCGTGCCAGCAAGGGATGCGGGTAGTTGATGACGGCATGGCGCCAGGCCGGTATCTCGACGCTGCCATCAGCGGCCAGGACCGGGTTGTCGTCGGGCAGGCTGGGGCTCCACAGGCCCAGTGCCTCGGCCTCGGCGACGCTGACCCGCTGCGTCCGCGTCACGGCCCGCAGCGACTGCAGCAGGCTGTCGCGGTTTTTCGGGTCCAGCGGCAGGTGCTGCCAAGCGTCATCGTGCCGGCGCAGGTCGGTCAGCGTCCGGCCACCCTGGCGCGTCGCGATGGGCAGCAGCGACAGGCGGGGCGGGCGGTCGGCCGCGTAACCCAGTTCCACCGGGCACATGGTGGTGCGCCCCGGCGTGGCGGGCAGGACGCGGCGGCCGGCGTCGGCAAAGAAGATGGCGTTGATGAGTTCGGACTTGCCGCGCGAGAACTCGGCCACGAAAGCCAGCACCAATTTGTCGGCATCCAGGCGCTCGCGCAGGGTGCTCAGCACAGCGATATCGGTTGCATCCAGCAATTCATGGTCGAGCAGGGTGCGGGCGAACGGTTCCAGCCGCGCGCCCAGCGCCTGCCGCCAGGTGGCCAGCGCGTCGAGACTGACGGCGAGGGGTGGGGGGCGGTTCATGGGTCGACGCTCTGCGCTTCATGCTAGCTCAGGGTGGCCTGGCCAGGACGGCCAGGGCGCTGCGTCACCGGCGCTGACAGGTCGCGCAGAAGAAGGTCGAACGCTGGGCCTGGACGGTGCGCCGCACGGGCTGGCTGCAACGCACGCAAGGCAGGCCGGCGCGGCCGTAGACGCCGGCCTCGGCCTGGTAGGCGCCGCTGACGCCGTGGGCGTCGGAGAAGTCGCGCAGGGTCGAGCCACCCACTTCCAAGGCCCGTCCCAGCGTGCTGCGCAGGCCGGCCAGCAAGCGCTCGGCGCGCGGCCGGCTGATGCGGTCGGCGCGCAAGGCCGGGTGTATGCCCGCCTGGAACAGGGCTTCGCAGGCGTAGATATTGCCGGCGCCCACCACCGCCTCACCCGACAGCAGCAGGGCCTTGATGGGCGCGCGGCGGCGCTGCAGTGCGGCATGGAAGAGGGCCGGCGTCAGGGCCGGGTCGAAGGGTTCGGGGCCCAGGCGCTGCAACAGCGTGGCGGCAGGCGGACGGTCGATGGCCGGCGACCAGACGACGGCGCCGAAACGCCGCGGGTCGTTCAGGCGCAGCGTGCCGCGGTCGGTGTGCAGGTCGAAATGGTCGTGCGAACCGGGATGGGCCATGACAGCGTTGGGTGACGGCAGCAGGGCCAGCGAACCCGACATGCCCAGGTGCAGCAACAAACCGCCGCAGGCCTGGCCGTCGCGCAACAGCGGCAACCAGAGGTATTTGCCACGCCGTGTGACAGCACCCACGCTGCTGCCCGACAGGCTTTCGGGGGCGCAGCCCAGGGGCCAACGCAAAGGCTTGCCCAAGCGCACCGACAGAACATGTGCCCCGTGTAAAGGTGCTGCTATGCCACGCCGGGTGACCTCGACTTCAGGGAGTTCAGGCATAGACCATTATGTGAGAATGAATCGACGCTACCGCATGGGAACACCGATGACCAAACGCAGCCCACGGCCCCTGGTGTCGTCCCTGGTGACCCGCTGGCTGGCCGCCACCGCCCTGTTGCTGGCTCCGCTGGTGCAGGCCCAGACCGCCCCGCCGCCGGAGGAGGCCGAGGCTGCCACACCAGCCAACTCGGCCCTTGACGACCGCCTGTTCTACCAGTTGCTGATCGGCGAAATAGCGCTGAATTCCGGTGACGCCGGCAGCGCCTACGAGTTGATGCTGGACGCTGCGCGCCGCACCCGCGACGACGCCCTCTTCCGCCGTGCCGTGGACATCGCCTTGCAGGCCCGGGCGGGCGAACAGGCGCTGTCCGCCACGCGCGCCTGGCGCACCGCCAGCCCCAAGTCGGCCGACGCGCTGCGGCTGCAGTTGCAGATCCTGCTGCTGCTGAACCGCCCCACCGCCGTCGGCGAACCCTTGAAGTTGCTGCTGGCGCAGACGCTGCCGGCCGACCTGCCCGACCTGATCTCGGCCCTGCCGCGCTTGCTGCAGCAGGCCAGCGACCCCAAGGGCGTGGCCCAGGTCATCGACGACGCACTCAAGCCCTACCGCAGCGGCGCCACCGCGGTGGCTGCCCGCGTCGCGCAAGGCCGCGCCTGGCTGGAAGCCCGCGACCCCGACCGCGCGCTGGCGCTGACCCGGGAAGCGCAGGCCATCGACCCCACGGCCGCGGGCCCGGTGCTGCTGGCGATGGAGTTGATGCGCGAGCGCCCGGCCGCCGAAACGCTGGTGCTGGCCTACCTGCAGACGCCCAAGGCCGAGCCGGCCTTGCGCATGGCCTTCGTGCGCCTGCTGACCGGCACCCAGCGCTACAACGACGCTGTGGCGCAGCTGGAGGCGCTGACGCGGCAGCAGCCTGAGGTGGCACCGCCCTTTCTGTCGCTGGGTGCGCTGCAGCTGGAACTGAAGCAGGCAGCGGCTGGCGAAGCGGCCCTGCTGCGCTATGTCGAACTGGTGCAAAAGCAGATGGCCAAGCCGGGTGATGGCGCGCCGGCGCAAGCCGCGCTGACCGTTGCCACGGGCGACGCCGACGACGACAGCGACGAAACGGCGCGCCCCGAACAAGGTCTGCTGCAGGCCTGGCTGATGCTGGCCCAGTCGGCCGAACAGCGCGCCGACTATGCCGCCGCCGAACGCTGGCTGTCCAAGGTGGACGACCCGCAGCGCGCGCTGGATGTGCAGACCCGGCGCGCTTCCATGCTGGCCAAGCAAGGCCAGCTGGCGCAAGCCCGCGAACTGATCCGCCGCGTGCCGGAAAAGCGTGTGGAAGACGCCCGGGCCAAGCTGGTCGCCGAAGCCGCGCTGCTGCGCGACGCCAAGCGCTGGCGCGATGCTTTTGACGTGCTGGCCAGCGCCACGCAGCGCTTTGCCGACGACCCCGATCTGCTCTACGAACAGGCCATGATGGCCGAGAAGATCGACCGGGTGGACGAGATGGAAAGGCTGCTGCGCCAGGTGATTGCGCTCAAGCCCGAGAACGCCCACGCCCACAACGCCCTGGGCTATTCGCTGGCCGACCGCCAGCAGCGCCTGCCCGAAGCGCGACAACTCATCCAGCGTGCGCTGGAGCTGGCGCCCGGCGACCCCTTCATCACCGACAGCCTGGGTTGGGTCGAGTTCCGCCTGGGCAACCGCGACGAGGCGCTGCGCTGGTTGAAGAGCGCCTATGGCGCGCGCCCCGATCCCGAGATCGCCGCCCATTTCGGCGAGGTGCTGTGGGCCGCCGGCCAGCGCGATGAAGCCCGCCGCATCTGGCGCGAAGGCCGCGTTCGCGAACCCGCGAACGAGGTGCTGCGCGAAACCCTGGGCCGCTTGCGCGTCGAGCTGTGAGTCGCGCGGCCTGCGTGCTGCTGGCTGCCGCACTGCTGAGCGCTTGCGCGACGCCGCGGCCGCCGGTGCAGCCGGGCGAGGCGGCATGGACCAGCGGCCGCATCAGCGTGCGCATCGATGCCAGCGCCACAACGGCGGCGCAAGGTGTCAGCGCGGCCTTCGAGCTGCGCGGCGATGGCGACAGCGGCGAACTGCGGCTGAATTCGCCGCTCGGCTCGCGCCTGGCTGCGGCGCGCTGGGCGCCGGGCCTGGCCACGCTGGAAACGCCGCAGGGTGAGCAGCGCTACGCGACGCTGGACGACTTGTCGCGCCAGGCGCTGGGTGAGGCCTTGCCGCTGGCCGCGCTGCCCGACTGGTTGGCCGGGCGCCCCTGGCCCGGCGCCGCGCACGCCGTCAGCGACACGGGTTTCGAGCAACTCGGCTGGCAAGTGCTGCTGGCCCGACGCGCCGAAGGCCTGATCGAAGCACGCCGCCCTGCACCGCCGGCCGTGGTGGTGCGCGTGCGGCTGGACCATCCCGAGCCATGAGCATTCAAGCGCTGTACGACCTGCCGGCCCCGGCCAAGCTGAACCTCTTCCTGCACGTCATCGGCCGCCGGTCCGACGGCTACCACCTGCTGCAATCGCCCTTCGTGCTGATCGACTGGGCCGACACGCTGCACTTCGAAGCGCGCCGCGACGGCCTGCTGCGCCGCCACGATCTGGGCCCGGCACTGCCCGAAGTCGACCTCTGCCTGCGCGCCGCGCAGGCCCTGCAAGCGGCCAGTGGCACGGCCGCTGGCGTGGACATCCACATCGCCAAGCAGGTGCCCTGGGGCGCTGGCATGGGCGGCGGCAGTTCTGACGCGGCGACCACGCTGCTGGCGCTGAACCGCCTGTGGGGCCTGAACTGGCCGCGCGCACGCCTGGCCGAACTGGGCTTGGCTCTGGGTGCCGACGTGCCCTTCTTCATCGGCGGTCGCAACGCCTTCGTCGAAGGCATCGGCGAACGCCTGACCCCGCTGCGCTGCGCGGCGGCCTGCTACGCCGTCGTCAAGCCCACAGCCAGCCTGCCCACGCGGGAAATCTTCAGCCACCCCTTGATGGTCCGCAACACGGTTCCTGCTATACTAGAAGGCTCTACTGGAGAGGACGGCATATTGGACATGCCGCAGGGTTGGCAGGACGGATTCGGCGAGAACAACCTGCAAGCCGCTGCGGAAAGCCAATGCGCCGAGGTGGCGCAAGCCGCCGACTGGCTGGAACGGCATTTCGGCAACAGCCGCATGACCGGTTCGGGCAGCGCCCTCTTCGCCAGAGCAGGCAGGTCCGAATCACCCTCGGCGACTTTCCCAACGGATGAACTTCCGGCGGGCTGGGTGGGACGGATGTGCTGCGGTTTGCCTGAACACCCTTTGCGGGCTTGGGCTGACTAAACCAGTTTGGGGTCGCGATCTTCTGGATCGAGGCCCGTGTAGGGGAGTCGCCAAGTTGGTTAAGGCATCGGATTTTGATTCCGACATGCAAAGGTTCGAATCCTTTCTCCCCTGCCAGAGTGTTGCCCAACCCCGGAGCGCCTGCGGCGCTCCCCCGGGAACTGCGAGGTCCCATTCGGGCCCGCGGGGCGACGCTGACGTCCCGGCAGAGCCGGCTCCGAGGCGTCTGCTTGAGGGTTGCGCCCATCCCGCCAACGACTGAGGGTCTCACCGTGCTGTTCAACACCGTGCTGTTCACCGGCAACGCCAACCCCGCCCTGGCGCAGGAAATGGCCGCGCACCTGGGCGTCGAACTGGGGCAGGCCGAAGTCGGCCGCTTCTCGGACGGCGAGGTCACGGTCGAGATCCAGCAGAACGTGCGCGCCCGCGACGTGTTCGTCGTGCAGCCCACCTGCAGCCCGACCAACGAGAACCTGATGGAACTCTTCATCATGGTCGATGCACTGAAGCGGGCCAGCGCCCGCCGCATCACCGCGGTGATTCCCTACTATGGCTACGCCCGCATGGACCGCCGGCCGCGCAGTATGCGCGTGCCGATCAGTGCCAAGGTGGTGGCCAACATGCTGGAAAGCGTGGGCGTCGAGCGCATGCTCACGATGGACCTGCACGCCGACCAGATCCAGGGTTTCTTCGACATCCCGGTCGACAACATCTACGCCAGCCCGGTGCTGCTGTCCGACCTGAAAAGCAAGGCCTACGCCGACCTGGTCGTGATCAGCCCCGACGTCGGCGGCGTGGTGCGCGCCCGGGCGCTGGCCAAACAGCTGGGTTGCGACCTGGCCATCATCGACAAGCGCCGGCCCACGGCCAATGTGTCGGAGGTGATGCACGTCATCGGCGAGATCGAAGGCCGCAACTGCGTGATCATGGACGACATGATCGACACCGCCGGCACGCTGGTGAAGGCCGCCGAGGTGCTGAAGGAACGCGGCGCGCGCAGCGTCTACGCCTACTGCACCCACCCTGTCTTTTCCGGCCCGGCGATCGAGCGCATCAGCGCTTCGCAGATCGACGAAGTCGTCATCACCAACACCATCCCGCTGAACGCAGCCGCCCGGGCCTGCCCGAAGATCCGGCAGCTTTCAGTCGCCTTCCTGTTCGCCGAGAGCATCCGCCGCATCAGCGACGGCGAATCGGTGACCTCGCTGTTTGCGGAGCAGAACAACAACTTCTGATCGGCAACACCCGGGGTCGGCGCACCACGCTGGCCTTGTTTCACGGACGCCTGGTCGCGGGCGTCCATCCACCTCGACCCATCTTGGAGTCATCATGAAATTCACAGCTTACGAGCGTACGCTGCAGGGGACCGGAGCGAGCCGCCGCCTGCGCAATGCTGCCAAGGTGCCCGGCATCGTTTACGGTGCCGGCACGCCCGCGATGATCGAAATCGATCACAACGCCCTGTTCTTCGCGCTGAAGAAAGAGGCCTTCCACTCGTCCATCCTCGAGATGGACCTGGCTGGCAAGACCGAAAAGGTTCTGCTGCGCGACTTCCAGATGCATGCCTGGAAGCCCATCGTGCTGCACATCGACTTCCAGCGCGTCGACGAAACCACGCGCGTGCGCAAGAAGGTGCCGCTGCACTTCACCGGCGAAGAACTGTCGTCGGCCGTCAAGACCGACAAGTGCCTGGTGACCCACGTGCGCCTGGAACTGGAAATCGACTGCCTGGCCTCGCAGCTGCCGGAGTTCGTCACCATCGACCTGTCGGGTCTGACGAAGAACCAGAGCCTGCACGCCAGCGACCTGAAGCTGCCCGAAGGCATCAAGGCCGCCAAGCACGGCACGCAGAACCCGGTGATCGTGGCCGTGACCCTGCCGCGCGTCGAAGAAGAAGTCGCCCCGACCGTGGTGGTGGCTGCCGACAAGGGCAAGGCCGCCAAGGCCAAGAAGAGCGAGAAGCAGAACGCCAAGTAACCCGATTGGGGGTGTGCAGACCCCCCCATCGTACCGGCGCAGAGCCCCACTCCGGTGGGGCTTTTTCTTTGGGCGCGGCTTGCATAATTTCATCCCATGATTCGACTCTTTGTAGGCTTGGGCAACCCGGGCCCCGAATACGAAGCCACGCGGCACAACGCGGGGTTCTGGTGGATAGACGCGCTGGCCGACAAGTTCGGCGCCCGCCTGGTGTCCGAACGGGCCTACCAGGGCCTTGCGGCGCGGGTGAATTTGCCGCATCCGGCCCAGGGCCCGGTGTGGCTGCTGCAGCCCATGACTTACATGAACCGCTCGGGCGCATCGGTGGCCCCGCTGGCGCGCTTCTTCAAGATCGAGCCCCAGGAGATCCTGGTCGTGCACGACGAACTCGACCTGCTGCCGGGCCAGGTCAAGCTGAAGTTCGGTGGCAGCGCGGCCGGCCACAACGGCTTGAAGGACATCCAGGGCCTGCTGGGCACGCCCGACTTCTGGCGGCTGCGCCTGGGCATCGGCCACCCGGGGGTCAAGGCCGAGGTCGCGAACTACGTGTTGAAGAAGCCGTCGGCCGAACACCGCGACGCCATCGCGCTGGCGACCGAGCGGTCTTTGCAGGCCAGCGACCGCCTGCTGGCCGGCGAGATGGACGCCGCGCTGGCCTTGATCCACGCCCAGCCGCCGCGGCCCAAGCCACCGCGTCCGGCGACCCTGCCTGTCAGCCGGCCACCCACCCTGACGACAAGCGCACAGGCCGCTGCGGCGGCCTTGACGGCCCAACCGCCACCGCAAGGAGAGTCCTGATGAAGGCCATCGTCACCGCGTTCATCCTGGCCTTGCCGCTGCTGGCCAGCGCGCAGACCGCGACGGTCTGGCGCTGCGGGGCGGACGGCCGCAGCTACAGCGACACACCCTGCCCGGCCGGCCAGCAACTGGCCCTGGCCGCCGAACGCCCGGCCGCGGATGTGCAGGACGCGCAGGCCCGGGCACGGCTGGAACGGCAGCAGGCCGACAGCCTGTTGAACGAACGCCTGCAGCGCGAGGCCGCGGCGCAACGCATGTTCAGCACCCTGCCGCCGGCCGCGCCGAAGGCGGCAGCGGTCAAGCCAGCGGCGAAGCCGCCGGCGCAGGCGAAGCGGCAAGCTGGCCATCCTGCAGCCGCCGGTACTTCTCGAGCAACTGCTGGGGCGTCTCCACGCAAGAAGGGTTGACCGGGATGCAGGTCACCGGGCAGACCTGAACGCACTGCGGCTCGTCGAAGTGGCCGACGCATTCGGTGCACCGGCTCGGGTCGATCTCGTAGATTTCCAGGCCCATGAAGATGGCCTGGTTCGGACACTCGGGTTCGCAGACATCGCAGTTGATGCATTCGTCCGTGATCCACAGCGCCATCTGGATGCTCCTCGGCTGGCTTCAGGCTTGCGCCTGCTGGACGCGCTCTTGCAAGCGCCGCAGAACCGAGGGCGCTACGAACTTCGAGACATCGCCGCCCAGGGTGGCAATCTCGCGCACGAAGGTGGCGCTGACGAACTGGTACTGGTCGCTGGGCGTCATGAAGACCGTTTCGACCTCGGGCATCAGTTGGCGGTTCATGCCGGCCATCTGGAACTCGTATTCGAAGTCGCTGACCGCACGCAAGCCGCGCATCACCACCTTGCCACCCTGCTCGACCATGAAGTCGCGCAGCAGGCCGCGAAAAGGCGTGACTTCGATGTTCTTGTAGGGCGCGGCAATTTCGCGGGCGATGTCCAGCCGCTCGTCGATGCTGAACATCGTGCGCTTGTGGTGGCCGGCGGCCACGGCCAGGATCAGGCGGTCGAACAGGCTGGCCGCCCGGCGCATCAGGTCTTCATGGCCCAGCGTCATCGGGTCGAATGTGCCGGGGTAAACAGCGGTGAGCGGGGCTTTGAGGGTCATGTCACAGGCCTCGATGCGCAGGACGGGCGGGGTGGGCGCGCAGTGTAGCCAAGCACAGCGGCGGCTCAGGCGCCGCGCAGGTACAGGCCGGCATGGACGGCACCCGCGCGCAGGCTGCGGTGCAGTGTCAGGCCGGGCAGCGTGTCGGCCAGGGGCGCGCCGGCTTCGACGTAGAGGTATCCGCCTTCGACCAGCAAGCGTGTGGCGGCGGCCGCCGCCGCGGCAGCCAGTTCGGCATCGAAGGGTGGATCGATCAGCACCAGTTCGAAACGCGCTGGCGCGCTGCGCCCCATCCAGGCCATGGCGTCGGCGCGCTCCACGCGCAGGGCGCTGGCGTCCAGCCGTTGGCGCGATACCCGCAGGCTGTCCACCAGGACGGGGTCGTTCTCCAGCAGCAGCACCTCGGCGGCGCCGCGCGAAGCGGCTTCGAAGCCCAGGGCGCCGCTGCCCGCGAAGGCGTCGAGCACGCGCCAGCCGACGAGGTCCTGGCCCAGCCAGTTGAACAGGGTCTCGCGCACGCGGTCGGGCGTGGGGCGCAGGCCGGGGCGGCTGGCCACCGGCAGCTTGCTGCGCTTCCACAGGCCGCCAATCAGCCGCACCTCACCGAGGTGCTGGGTGGCCGGCTTGATGACCTTGCGCGTCGATTTGGGGTCGCGGCCGTCGGCCTGGGGTGGGGCTTTGCTCATCAGATGCGCACCGGTATGCCGTCGCGCGTCATCAGCGCCTTGGCCTGTCCGACGGTGTATTCACCGTAGTGGAAGATGCTGGCGGCCAGCACGGCGTCGGCACCGCCGACGCGGATGCCCTCGGACAGGTGTTGCAGCGCGCCGACGCCGCCCGAGGCGATGACCGGCACCGGCACGGCATCGCTGACGGCGCGGGTCAGCGCCAGGTCGAAACCGATCTTGGTGCCGTCGCGGTCCATGCTGGTCAGCAGGATCTCGCCGGCGCCGTGTTCGGCCATCTGGCGCGCCCAGGCGACGGCGTCGAGGTGGGTGTTGTGGCGGCCGCCGTGGGTGTAGACGTCCCAGCCCGGGCCCTTGGCGGCCAGGTCGTCGCCCCGGCGCTGCTTGGCGTCGATGGCCACCACGATGCACTGCGCGCCGTACTTGTCGGACGCTGCCCGGATGACCTGCGGGTTGGCCACCGCTGCCGAGTTGAAGCTGACCTTGTCGGCGCCGGCGTTCAGCAGGCGGCGCACGTCGTCCACGCTGCGCACGCCGCCGCCCACCGTCAGCGGTATGAAGACCTGCGAGGCCACCGCTTCGATGATGTGCAGGATCAGGTCGCGGCCGTCGCTGGTGGCGGTGATGTCGAGGAAGGTCAGCTCGTCGGCGCCCTGCTCGTTGTAACGGGCGGCGATTTCCACCGGGTCGCCGGCATCGCGCAGATCGACGAAATTGACGCCCTTGACGACACGGCCGCCGGTGACGTCGAGGCAGGGAATGATTCGTTTAGCCAGCATCGATCGGATTATCCGGTGTAACCCACCCCCGCGAGTGAGGGGGTGAAGATCAAAACAGGGAATCAGGACAGACCACCGACGCGTATACCGTTAGCGGGGGCGTCTTTCCTCGCCCCACAAACCTCAGGAGTGCAGTACCTTGAAAACCCCAACCCTTGCCTTGCTGGCTTCCGCCGTCCTCGTCCTGGTTACACCAGCTCAGGCTGAGATCAAGGTCTTCTCCGTGAACCTCAGCGGTGCCAATGAGGCCACCCCGAACCTCTCGACAGGCACCGGCACGGCGACGATCACGTTCGACACGAGCTTGTCCACGATGCGCGTGCAAGCCAGCTTCAGCGATCTGGTGAACAACTCGACGAATGCACACATCCACTGCTGCACCGCCAGCCCTGGAACAGCCACTGCAGGTGTAGCCACGGTGACGCCGACCTTCACCGGCTTCCCCTCCGGCGTCAAATCGGGCAGCTACGACAACACCTTCAACATGCTGGACGCAGGTTCCTGGAACGCCGCCTTCATCACCGGCAACGGCGGGACTGCAGCCTCTGCCTTTACGGCATTGCTGGCCGGCGCCACTGCCGGCCAGGCCTACCTGAACATCCACAGCGCTGCTCCGTATACCAGCGGGGAAATTCGCGGCTTCCTGGCACCCGTGCCGGAAGCGTCCACCTACGCGATGATGCTGGCCGGTTTGGCCGCTGTGGGTGCTTTGGCCCGCCGCAGCAAGCGCGTCTGATGACCCGCTGCTCGGGTTGGCGGCTCAGGCCGGCCCGAGTTTATCGGCGCGCAATTGTGCCGACGTGAAGTCGAGCGCCCCGGTGTAGATGCTGCGCCCGCAGATCACACCCTCGATGCCCTCGGATTGCACCGCGCACAGGCGCTCGATGTCGGTGATGTCGGACAGGCCGCCCGACGCGAACACC
>Ga0136641_1000235_pt1 | contig 23492 bp, 23 predicted proteins | sample EliLak1302023Y_FD_115312 | JGI IMG/M metagenome (GOLD analysis project Ga0136641, IMG submission 115312) | Freshwater microbial communities from Elizabeth Lake, Yosemite National Park, California, USA - 13020-23Y | ecosystem: Environmental > Aquatic > Freshwater > Lake ...
CGCTCCCAGGTGAAACCTGGGCGACCAAAGTGTCCATAAGCCGCGGTTGGGCGATACTTAACTACATCGGTGTTAAGAAGTTCTAGGTCTGCAATGATCGCGGCAGGGCGAAGGTCGAATACCTTCAACACCGCTTGACGGATGTTTTCCTCTGGAACTGTTCCGGTACCGAAAGTTTCTACAAATACGCCAACCGGTTGAGCTTTACCGATTGCGTAAGCAACTTGGACTTCACATCTCTTTGCCAGGCCAGCAGCAACTACGTTTTTGGCAACCCAACGCATTGCGTAGGCAGCCGAACGATCAACTTTTGATGGATCTTTACCGGAGAAAGCTCCGCCACCATGACGAGCCATACCGCCGTAGGTGTCAACAATGATCTTGCGACCCGTTAGGCCGGCATCACCCATCGGTCCACCAACTACGAATTTGCCAGTTGGGTTAACCAATAATTTGAAGTCTGTGGCATCAATGTCGAACCTAGCCAAAATTGGCTCGACAACATTTGCGCGAACTTCTGGAGCAAGCTGCTTGTCAAGGTCAATGTTTTCTGCGTGCTGTGAGGAAACCACAACTGTGTCGAGACGAACTGGACGGTCTCCGTCGTATTCGATTGTTACTTGAGTCTTACCGTCCGGACGCAGGTATGCCATCTGGCCAGACTTGCGTACTGAAGTTAACTGTTCGGCTAACCGATGTGCGATCGTAATTGGTAGTGGCATTAATTCTGGGGTGTCATCAGATGCGTAACCAAACATTAGGCCTTGGTCACCAGCGCCCTGGCGGTCTAGTGGATCTTCAGAACCAGAAACCCGCTCTTCGAAGGCATCGTCCACACCTTGTGCAATGTCAGGTGACTGCGCACCGATTGAAACTGAGATGCCACAAGAATTTCCATCGAAGCCTTTTTCAGAGCTGTCGTAACCGATTTCAGTAACGACGGTTCTAACGAGTGCCATCACATCGGCAAAACCACTGGTGGTAACTTCTCCAGCAACGTGGATTTGTCCCGTCGTAAGCATGGTTTCAACTGCAACGCGACTTTTTGGATCTTGCGCCAACAGATCATCAAGAATGGCATCAGAAATCTGATCTGCCATCTTGTCTGGGTGACCCTCTGTTACGGATTCCGAAGTGAATAAACGACCGGACATTTAATCGCCTTTGCTGTAGAGAAAATAAGTATGTGGCTTGCGCGCATACTTAGGGGCTCCTGGTCAAGTGCGCAATTCTGATCAAACATTAGCAGGTAGTGATTCCGAACCACCAAACTGGTTAGTCCAGGTGCTTGCAGGTAATAGCAAAAGTGCTTTAGTGCTGAATCGCTATTACGGCATCCCAGATTGCATGTGCTATCTGAATCTTCGAAGTTTTGGAAACGGTAACTTGTGAGGCTGGCTCCCGAGTCAAAATAGTTACCTCATTGTCATCTGTGCCAAAAGCTAAATTTGGTCCGACTTCATTTATTACTAACAAGTCACAGCCCTTGCGTTGTAATTTAGCTATGCCATGCTCAAGTACTGAACTATGCTCATCACCGGTTTCGGCAGCAAATCCAACAATAATTTGATCTGGATGCAGAGAACTGCGATGAGTTACCAAGTCAGACAAGATATCCGTCGTGCGAACAAATTCAATTGTTGGTGATGAGCCGTCATCGGATTTCTTCATTTTGGAGCTCTGGGCAACTTTTGGTTTGTAATCTGCAACTGCTGCTGCCATGACAATTGCATGTGCATTCGTTGAGGCTTTCATTGCGGCAGCATGCATGTCCGCACCACTGATTACATTTTCAATCTTTACTCCGGCGGGTAGCGAAACTGAAACATTGGCGCAGATTAATGTTACGTTTGCACCGCGATCGCGCGCGGCAATGGCCAATGCCACGCCTTGCTTGCCACTTGAACTATTTCCCAAGAAACGCACCGGGTCCAAGAACTCTCGAGTTCCACCTGCGGTTATGACTATGTTTTGACCAAGTAAATCTTGTTTGCTCAGAACGCCCATGGCAACCGAAACTATTTCTTCGGCTTCCGGTAATCGACCTGGTCCACTATCTGATCCTGTTAATCGCCCATCCGCAGGATCGATAACGATTGATCCACGTGATCTAAGCGTTGCAACATTTTCTTGAGTAGCAGCATTTAGCCACATTTCAGTGTGCATCGCTGGCGCAAAAACTATTGGGCAAGTCGCAGTTAATAAAACATTTGTTAGTAAATCATTAGCAGCGCCATTTGCGGCGCGCGAAAGTAAATCAGCTGTTGCCGGAGCAACGATTACTAAGTCAGCTGCTTGGCCAATGCGAACGTGTGGCACGTCGGCAACGTCATCCCAAACTTCTGAGATAAGCGGATTACCCGAAAGGGCTTCCCATGTTGCCGAACCAACAAAATTTAGCGCGGCAGGAGTTGGCACAACTTGAACGTTGTGTCCGGCCTCGGTTAGCAAGCGAAGTATGGACGCAACTTTGTAAGCAGCAATGCCGCCACTAACACCAAGAACGATGTTGAGAGAATTTGATCTTGCAGCGGGAGTCACGGAAATTTCCGATAACTACGGTCGGATGAACCGACTTAAGCAGCAGTTTCCGGCTCGATAGTCAATTTGCCTTCGTTGATTTCACGAAGTGCAATCGACAATGGCTTTTCTTGATTGCCTGATTCAACTAGTGGACCAACATACTCAAGCAGGCCTTCACCAAGCTGTGAATAGTAGGCGTTGATCTGACGCGCGCGCTTGGCTGCATAAATAACCAATGCATACTTGGAGTCCGCGACTGCCAAAAGTTCGTCGATCGGTGGGTTGGTGATGCCCTCTGGAGCAGCTACAGTCACGTTGGACTCCTTGAAATCAGTGATTTGGGAAAACTCTTACTGTAGATATTGTACCAACTCGCGGGCTGCCCGCGAAACGTCGTCATTTATGATCACATGATCAAAGAAACCCGATGATTCCAACTCTTTTAAGGCTGCATCGAGGCGTTCTTGGATCTGGGTGGCGGACTCAGTCCCCCGACCTGCAAGGCGCGCTTCTAGGTCTGCCCAAGCTGGCGGTTCAAGAAAAACTAGTACTGCTTTAGGCATTGACTCTCGAACCTGACGAGCGCCTTGTACCTCAATCTCAAGAAGCACTGGGATGCCCTGGGCTAATTTTTCTTCAGCTAATGCGCGAGGCGTGCCATAACGATTCCCCGCAAACTCTGCCCATTCCAAAAGTTCTTCATTTAGAATCATGCGGTCAAATTCTTCATGGCTTACATAAAAGTAGTTTTCGCCGTGCACTTCACCTGGGCGTGGGGAACGAGTTGTTGCAGAAACCGATAGCCACGTTGTTGGCGACTCTTTTAACGCTTCGCGAATAACCGAAGATTTCCCAACACCACTTGGGCCAGATAAGACAACTAGATGTGCGCTCATGATGCGCGACCGTTCAATGCCGAATTAAGTTTTTGCGCTTGGGTCGTTCCCAAACCTTTCATGCGGCGTGAATGTGCAATTTCGCAAGTTTCCATTAACGCGGATGCTTTGATTTTGCCGACTCCAGGCAGCGATTCTAAAATGGTCACTACTTTCATTCCTGAAACTATGTCATCGCTGCCAGCAACTGAAAGTACTTCAGTGAATGAGATTTTTGATTCTTTTAATTGCCGGCGCAGTGCAGCTCGCTTGGTTCGAACTTCGACAGCCTTAGCCGAGGCAGCTACGCGCTGCTCCTGCGTTAAGACTGGGACGACCATTTCGCTATGTTACTAGCAAACGTGGCGGAGGCTTCAGCGATATTCGCAGCTGCGGTTATCGGACGACCAATAACCAACAAGTTTGCGCCGTCAGTCAAAGCTTGCTCTGGTGTGGCAATGCGTTTTTGATCGCCTGCATCAGAACCCGCAGGGCGCACTCCCGGAGTAATCAAAACTATCTCAGGCCCAACTTCAGCGCGAACGGCTCCAACTTCTTGTGGTGAACACACAATTGCTCGGGCGCCAGCAGCAACTGACTGTGCCGCCAAACGTTTAACTATGTCTTGGGCAGTTCCACTCCAACCCATTGCGACAAGTTGATCTTGGGACAGTGAAGTCAGAATGGTTACCGCGGTTACGTAAGTGTTTGGCAAAGCATCAACTGCAGCCTTGACCATGTCTTGGCCACCTGAGGCGTGGACTGTTAAATACTTCGGATTCAGAATTGAGACAGCCTGCGCAGCGCCTGCAACAGTAGCCGGAATGTCATGGAGTTTTACATCTAGAAAAATGTCACAGCCGCTTGCTTCGCGAGCAATATGAACTGCGTCGTGACCATCGCGCAGGAATACTTCTAACCCAACCTTTACGACCTGAACATGTGGAGCAACTGCAGCTGCCCACTCGCGAGCTGTTTCAAGATCTGGCGCATCAAGTGCGACTGCGATTGGAGCTTTAGACATTTTTGAACCTTCTAATTCTGATGTGCGAGGCCAACGACTTCGCTGAGTGAGTTGTACCCGCGGGATTCAAGTTCTTGTCCAAGTTCCTGTGCAATCCGCCAAGGCGCACCAGGATCGCCAAAAACTACAGTGCCGATGCTGACTGCACTAGCTCCGGCGGCGATGAACTCAAGTGCGTCATGTCCAGTGCGAATTCCTCCCATACCCAGGATCGGCAAATGTGGCAGCGCAGCATGTACTTGATAAATCGCGCGCACTGCTACTGGGCGAATAGCTGGGCCAGAAAGTCCGCCGGTTCGCCCACCCAACATCGGTTTCATTTTGTCCACATCAATAACCATGCCAAGCAAAGTATTGATCATTGATACGCCATCGACACCGGCGTTGACAACGCTATGCGCAATTTCAACAATGTCGGTGACATCTGGCGAAAGTTTTGCCAGCACTGGAGAATCAGAATGCCAAACGGAACGCACAGTTTCAATTACTTGGGCAGCTGTTACCGGGTTACATGCAAAAACTTGTCCGCGAGATTCCACATTTGGGCAGGAAATGTTTACTTCAAGCCCGTCGACACCATCCACTTTCGCCAGAATTCGTGCGAGCTCCCCGAATTCTTCAACATTGTTTCCTGCGATCGAAACAATGGTGGTCACATTATTTGCGTGCAGCCATTCCAAATCATTCTCTAAAAATGATCCAATGCCTGGGCCTTGCAAACCAATGGAGTTGAGCATGCCACTTGGGGTTTCAGCCATACGTGGTGTGGCGCGCCCCGAGCGCGGTGCCATCATGATGCTCTTTGTTACCACCGCACCCAGCGTTGAAACGTCGCCAAACTGAGCAAGTTCCTTACCGGCCGCGGCGCAACCTGATGCGGTAAGTGTTGGGGCGGATAACTGGAGGGAACCAAGACTGGTGGTTAAATCAACAGGCATTGGATGCCAACTTTGAAAAGTAAGTTCTCATCAGTGTCCGCCCGGATGCGGAGCGCCTAAAGCATCACTTGGCACAGTATTTACATCGTTCCAACGCACTCGATCACCGCGGAAGACTGGGCCATCAACGCACGAGCGAACCATGCGCGTTACGCCATCGTCCCCGATGATCGGCAGAACGCACGTCATGCAAACGCCAATTCCACAGGCCATTGATTCCTCAACTGCGCATTGACTAAACGCACCGTTATCTTGAGCAACTTGTGCGACTGCTTGCAACATTGGCATCGGACCACAGGCATAAACCGCTTGCGCGGTATTTTTTTGGATCAAATCAGCAAGTACGTCAGTCACTCGACCTCGAACACCTGAAGTGCCGTCGTCAGTTGTGACAGTAACTGAATCGGCAACACCTTTGAGGTCTAGGACACCAAAAAGTTTTTCTTGGGTAGCTGCGCCTAGAACAACATCAACGCGACAGCCTCGGCTGCGCAAATCGCGCGCCAACAATTCCATCGGAGCAGCTCCGTAACCGCCTGCCACTATCACGCACGGAATTGGTTGACGCGGAAGCACAAATGGCTTACCAAGTGGTGCGATGACATCAATAGTGTCCCCTGCACTTTGGGTTGCTAGCCACTGGGTCCCTTGACCGTGCGAAGCGAAAATAATTTCTAGAGTTTCTCCTGGAGTTGCCTTGTGAATTGAGAAGGCGCGTCGCAACAACATCCCGCCGCCCACTCCACCAACGGCAACAGCTGCGAAATTTCCTGGCTGTACCTCAGGAATTTCCGGTGCGTCTAACACCATATGTAAGTAACTGCCAACTGGTGCAATCGACCGAATTACGCACTTCATTTGCTTCGGACTCATGATTGCTTCGCCAACAATTCATTCAACTCTGCAACATGCTCTTGAATCGATTTAACTTTCATTGGGCCAGCTTGTAACGATGCAATGCCTTCGACGGCAGCAGCCAATCCTTGAACGGTAGTTATCGACGCAGTGTTGGCAAGAACAGTTGCCATCCGAATCTCATAACCATCACGACGAGCACCCGTTCCGTATGGGGTGTTGACAACTAAGTCGATGTCGCCATCCATAATTGCCTCAACTGTAGTTTTCAGACCATCGCTTGCGCCCAAATGTTGCTTGGCAACCGGCTTGCTATCAATTCCATGTGACTTTAAGAATTTTGCAGTGCCATCAGTTGCCATAATGGTGAATCCCATTTCGACTAATTTGCGAACCGGTTCGAGTGCCTGCGCTTTGTCGCGATCAGCTACTGAAACAAAGACCGAGCCGCTTTGCGGTAACCCATCGCGATAGGCAGCAAGCTGAGATTTTGCGAATGCGGTGCCAAAGTCAACGTCGATGCCCATTACTTCGCCCGTTGACTTCATTTCTGGACCAAGTACCGTGTCTACTCCCATGAATCGAGCAAATGGCAGGACAGCTTCTTTTACGCTTACTGCGCTTCCAACTGGTGCATCTCCACCGTCGCCAACTGGTCGCAAGAATCCCTCTTTACGAAGTGTGGCAATTGAATCCCCTACTGCAATTCGAGCCGCAGCTTTTGCCAGCGATATGCCAGTTGCCTTGGAAACAAACGGGACAGTTCGAGATGCGCGAGGATTGGCTTCTAGCACGTACAAAATTCCATTGGCAAGGGCGTACTGCACATTTAGTAAGCCGCGCACACCAACTCCCTTTGCAATTCCAAGAGTAGAAGTTCGAATTCTCTCAATCTCCGCTGGACCCAACGTGTAAGGCGGAAGTGAACAGGCAGAATCACCTGAGTGGATACCGGCTTCTTCGATGTGCTCCATAACGCCACCAAGGTAAAGCTCAGTGCCATCAAATAGTGCATCAACATCGATTTCAATCGCGTCATCCAGGAAGCGATCCACAAGCACGGGGTGTTCTGGATTTACTTGTGCGGCTCGCGTTAAGTAATCGTGCAGCATAGTTTCGTCATAGACAATTTCCATGCCTCGCCCACCAAGAACAAATGACGGGCGAACCAAAACTGGGTAGCCAATGCGATTAGCAATTTCGCGAGCATCTTCAAATGAGGTGGCCATGCCGTGTTCTGGTGATGGCAATCCGGCTTTCTCAAGGACTTCACCGAATGCACCGCGCTCTTCGGCAAGGTGAATTGCTTCCGGAGTAGTTCCCAACAAAGTCACGCCCGCGTCTTTGAGTCCTTGCGCTAAACCAAGCGGAGTTTGGCCGCCAAGTTGGGTAATTACCCCAAGCACTGGGCCAGCTAAAGTTTCGGCGTGGATTACTTCGAGTACATCCTCAAGCGTCAAAGGCTCAAAGTAAAGCCGGCTTGAAGTGTCGTAGTCAGTTGAAACTGTTTCAGGATTGCAATTAATCATGATGGTGTCTAAGCCTTTTTCGCGCAGAGTGAGCGAAGCGTGAACACAGGAATAATCAAATTCAATTCCCTGCCCAATTCGGTTTGGGCCTGAACCAAGAATGATTACCGCAGGGTTTTTCCGAGGCAGAACTTCAGTTTCTTGGTCGTATGAGGAGTAGTAGTAAGGCGTGAGGGCCGCAAACTCGGCAGCGCAAGTATCAACTGTCTTATAAACCGGTCGCACATCTAAGGTGTGGCGGATTCCGCGAACTTCAGCTTCGGAAATTCCTCGGATTAAACCAATCTGTGCATCTGAGAAACCGTGGCGTTTTGCGGCCACGATAGCGGGTCGAACTAAGGCGGCCTCTGACTTTAGTTGGCGAGCAACTTCGCAAAGTAAAACGATTTGATCCAAGAACCATGGATCAATTTTGGTGGCTTCAAAGACTTGCGCTACCGAAGCACCAGCCCAAAGTGCTAGTTGTACTTGGTTTAGTCGGCCATCAGTTGGGACCTTCATTTTTGTTAGTAAGTCAGCAACGTGTATTGATTTCGGATCTTGCGACCAAACAAACAAGTTTTCTTTACGTTCAATGGATCGCAGTGCTTTATGTAGTGCTTCGGTGAAATTACGACCGATCGCCATTGCCTCGCCAACAGACTTCATGGTTGTCGTCAGCGTCTGGTCGGCATTTGGAAACTTTTCAAACGCAAACCGCGGAATTTTAACAACCACATAATCCAAAGAGGGTTCGAATGACGCGGGAGTTTCCTTTGTGATGTCATTTGGAATTTCATCAAGTGTGTAACCAATAGCCAAACGTGCGGCAATCTTTGCAATTGGGAATCCAGTTGCCTTGCTGGCAAGCGCCGATGAGCGCGAAACTCTGGGGTTCATTTCAATCACAATGATTCGACCGTCAGCAGGATTAACAGCGAATTGAATGTTGCAGCCACCAGTATCGACGCCGACTGCACGGATGATGGCAATTCCAAGGTCCCGAAGTTTTTGGAACTCGCGATCTGTGAGTGTCATCGCTGGTGCAACCGTTATCGAGTCGCCAGTGTGAACTCCCATTGGATCTACGTTTTCAATGGAACAAACTACGACAACGTTGTCTTTGTTGTCGCGCATTAATTCAAGTTCGTATTCTTTCCAACCGATAATTGACTCTTCGAGGAGAACTTCGGTCGTTGGGCTGGCTTGCAGGCCGAGACCAGCAATCCGATGCAAATCTTCTTCGGTGTAGGCAATGCCAGAACCAGCTCCACCCATTGTGAATGATGGTCGCACTACCACTGGGTAGCCAAGTTCTGTCACGCCATCTAAGCAGTCCTGCATGGTGTGACAAACAAAAGATGCAGCGCTTTCGCCGCCAATATCGGCAACGATCTGACGAAATAATTCTCGGTTTTCACCACGTTCAATTGCGTCAACATCAGCACCGATCAATTCCACGTTGTACTTATCTAAAACGCCATTTTTAAACAATGCGATTGCAGTATTTAATGCAGTCTGGCCACCAAGCGTTGGGAGCAAGGCATCGGGTCGCTCGCGCTCAATTATTGTTGCGACAACCTCTGGGGTAATTGGTTCGATGTATGTTGCATCAGCAAATTCCGGATCAGTCATGATCGTTGCTGGGTTGCTATTAACAAGAATTACCCGAAGGCCTTCTGCTTTAAGTACGCGACAAGCTTGAGTTCCGGAGTAATCAAATTCACAAGCTTGACCAATAACAATTGGACCCGAGCCAATCACCATTACTGATTTGATGTCGTTACGACGTGGCATTAGCGCGCACCTTCCATCAGTTCAACGAATCGATCAAACAAGTACGCCGAATCATGTGGACCTGCTGCAGCTTCGGGATGGTACTGAACGCTGAAAGCTGGGACGTCGACACATTCCAGACCTTCAACGACATTGTCATTAAGGCAGACGTGGCTGACTCGGACTGTGCCATAAGGAGTTTGGGAGTCGCGATCAATTGGTGCGTCCACAGCAAAACCATGATTATGGGCAGTTACTTCCACTTTGTTTGTAGTGCGATCCATAACGGGTTGATTGATTCCGCGGTGTCCATAGCGAAGTTTGTAAGTACCAAATCCAAGAGCGCGACCTAAAATTTGATTCCCAAAACAAATTCCAAAGAATGGTCGCTGAGCATCAAGGGTTGCTTGTACTAGTGAAATCGCGTGCAATGCTGTGGCGGGATCACCTGGGCCATTTGAAACGAAAATTCCATCTGGGCCGGCTGCTAGTAAATCTTCCGCGGAAATATTGGCAGGCACTACGTGAACTTCGATACCGCGCTTTGCCATGAGGTGCGGCGTCATGGACTTAATGCCTAAATCTAATGCAGCAACTTGAAACTTCGTTTCGCCGATCGCAGGGACAACATAGGTTCGGTTGGTAGAAACAGTTTCAGTAAAACTCGCGCCGGCCATTTCTGGAACTTCACGAACTTTATTCAATAAAGATTCAACATCTTGCTCAGCTGCGCTGCCAGAAAAGATTCCCACCCGCATTGCGCCATGCTCTCGCAAGTGTCTGGTTAAGGCGCGGGTATCGATATCGCTAATTCCAACTACATTTTGGTTTCGTAACTCATGATCAAGGCTTACTGTGGACCGCCAATTTGATGGTTGGCGTGCGGGATCTCTCACAACATATCCTGAAACCCAAATTTGCTGTGATTCATTGTCTTCGTTATTCCAGCCGGTGTTTCCAATGTGAGGCGCAGTTTGGACTACCACTTGGCCGCAATAAGAAGGGTCAGTGATTGTCTCTTGGTAGCCCGTCATCCCGGTTGAGAAAACCGCTTCACCAAAAGCAATTCCGTCGGCACCATATGAACGACCTGTGAATACTTGACCATCTTCAAGTACTAGGACAGCTCGGGTCATGCGTTGAGTTCTCCATTCAGCACAGTTGGTTTACCACGATAGAACGTTGCAACAACTTTGCCGGGAAGGGTGCGTCCTGCGTACGGGGTATTTCGGCTTGCACTTACAGTCTTTCGTGCTTCAACAACTTGGTTTGCACGGGGATCAAAAATAACTAGGTTGGCTGGGGATCCAGCTTCAATAGGTTGGCCTTGAGTGCTCACTCGCCCAATTTGGGCTGGCGCTACAGACATTCGATCTGCAACGGCCGCCCAATTCATTAATCCGGTTTGCACCATAGTTTCGTAGACTACGCTCAAGGCACTTTCTAAACCAGTCATGCCGAAAGCAGCAGCTGTCCATTCACAATCTTTATCTTCCGAGGGGTGCGGGGCATGATCAGTTGCCACGATGTTTATGGTCCCGTCAGCAAGGCCAGCCCGGACTGCTTCTACGTCTGCTTTACTTCTTAACGGCGGATTTACTTTGAAAATTGGATCGTAAGATTCGACAACATCGTCAGTGAAGTACAGGTGATGGGGAGTTACTTCGGCAGTGACATTTATGCCACGAGACTTAGCCCAGCGAATAATTTCAACACTTCCCGCAGTTGATAAGTGGCACACGTGCAATCTTGAACCAACATGATGAGCCAGCAATACATCTCTGGCGATAATTGCCTCTTCGGCTACCGCTGGCCAACCGGCAAGTCCCAACTTGCCCGAGATGATGCCCTCATTCATTTGCGCACCTTCAGTCAATCTTGGTTCTTGGGCATGCTGGGCAACCACACCATCAAAAGCTTTTACGTATTCCAAGGCACGACGCATCAAGGCCGCATCATGTACGCACTTTCCGTCATCACTGAAGACTCGAACCGCCGCTGCGCTATCTGCCATAGCTCCAAGTTCAGCGAGTGCAGTTCCTTCTAGTCCCATAGTGACCGCGCCAACTGGGCGAACATCTACTAATCCAGCTTCTTGGCCAAGTCGCCAAACTTGCTCAACAACACCTGCAGTATCAGCAACCGGATTTGTGTTGGCCATGGCATGAACTGCGGTAAATCCACCCATCGCGGCGGCCCGGCTGCCCGATAAAACAGTCTCTGCATCTTCGCGTCCAGGTTCGCGCAGGTGCGTGTGTAGGTCAACTAGTCCTGGCAGCGCGATGCACCCTGAACCATCCACGATTTGATCTGCGGATAGTCCAGAACCTATCTCGGCAATTAAGCGATCTTTAATTACGATGTCTGTTGGCTTACCGTCCAAAATCGCAACGTCTTTAATTACGTAGCTAGTCATTACATTGACTCCGATCCACCGAGCATTAAGTACAGGACGGCCATGCGCACACTAACGCCATTTGCGACCTGCTCTACGATTACCGAACGCTGCGAATCCGCTACGTCGGCTGAAATTTCCATACCTCGGTTCATTGGTCCTGGGTGCATAACAATTGCAGTTTCAGAAAGTCGGTTCATGCGAGTGACATTCAAGCCGTAGCGATTGCTGTACTCGTGAGAATTTGGAAAGTAGGCAGCATTCATGCGTTCACGTTGAACCCGCAACATCATGACAGCATCTGAACCTTCTAATGAGGCATCAAGATCGTAAGAGACTTCACAATCCCAATCTTCAACGCCATAAGGAAGCAGAGTTGGTGGGGATACTAATCGAACTTTTGCGCCAAGTGTGTTCAGCAGCAGCACATTGGAACGAGCCACCCGACTGTGTAGTACGTCCCCAACAATCGTGACATTGACATCCTTGAGGTCACCTTCACCACCGCGAAGATGGTTACGCAATGTGTAAGCGTCTAACAGAGCTTGAGTTGGATGTTCGTGCGTGCCATCGCCAGCGTTTACGACTCCCCCGGAAATCCAACCCGCATTTGCTAGTCGGTGCGGTGCGCCACTTGAGTTATGCCGAATGACTACCGCGTCCGCACCCATGGCTTCGAGCGTCAGCGCAGTGTCTTTCAAGCTTTCGCCTTTGGACACACTAGATCCCTTGGCTGAGAAATTGATGACGTCGGCACTTAATCTTTTTGCCGCCGCCTCAAATGAGATTCGAGTACGAGTTGAATCTTCATAGAACAGATTTACCACCGTACGACCCCGCAGTGGTGGAAGTTTCCCAACACCTTGTTCGGTTGCTGAAGCTAATTGCTTCGCAGTATCTAAAACTGAGATTGCATCTTCATAACTTAAGTCCGCTGCGCTTAGTAAATGTTTCATGATTCACGCACGATTCGTACTTCATCAATTCCGTCATGTTCGACTAAGTTGACTTGGACTTTTTCAGTTCGAGAAGTTGGTAAGTTTTTGCCAACGTAATCCGCTCGAATTGGAAGTTCGCGATGGCCGCGATCTACCAGTACCGCGAGTTGAACAAGTTCCGGACGACCGTGTTCAGAGAGCGCATCAAGGGCAGCCCGGATTGTTCGTCCGGAGAAAAGCACATCATCGACCAGGATCACTAAGCGACCTTCAATACCTTCTGGGGGAATTGTGGTTGGAAGTAGGGCGCGTGCGGGACGGGATCGAAGGTCATCTCGGTACATTGTGATATCGATGGCACCTACAGATATCGGGTTGCCTTGAATCTCAGATATTTTTTGACCAAGTCGAGTTGCAAGGAATGCACCTCGAGTTGGAATTCCCATCAAGGTTAAATTGCTGGCACCTTGGGTTCGCTCAACTATTTCATGAGCTAGACGAGTAAGGGCGCGAGAGATATCACTGGAATCAAGGACTGTATGTCCTTGTGGCTCAAAGTCGTGCGTCATCTTCTTACCTCCTTTCCTGCCTCACGGGACAGGTGTTAAAGGATGTCGTGCTTTCAAGCTTTTCCCACATTAGCAGGTTGGCGCTGCATCTGGCGAACCCAAACCAGATCACGCCTTGGCGTTATCTGGTTTGCGCCATGCTTATTGGGAGCAGATCACGCCTTGGCGTTATCTGCTCCATGCCCCAATTTATGCACTCGCATGCCATTTGTTGAACCTGGTACACCCGGTGGGACACCAGCAATTACCACAATTGGGTCATGCATCTTAAATATTCCAAGATCCAAAAGTACTTTGTCTAATTGCGCGACCATTTCGTCAGTGTGTGAAACACCTGGAACCAGGAAGGTTTCAGTCCCCCAAACTAGCGATAGTTGGTTTCGCACATGTGCATTGGGCGTGAAAGCAAGTAAGCGAGTTCTACTGCGATGGCGAGCAACTAGTCGGGCAGAACTCCCAGTTTCAGTAAAGGCAACCAAACTAACTGCTCCTACATGGGATGCAACCCCAACGGCTGCAAGACACATGGCTTTGGCCGTATGACCTGTGGCGTCGTCAGCAAGTTTTGGCAACGACTCGAGCGCTTCAGCTTCGATGTGAGTCATGATCCGACTCATAGTTTCCACTACATGAATTGGGTCAACACCAACACTGGTTTCACCCGAGAGCATTAAAGCGTCAGCGCCGTCAAGAACTGCGTTTGCAACATCGCTGGCCTCAGCACGAGTTGGGCGATTTGAGTTGATCATTGATTCAAGCATCTGGGTTGCCACGATTACTGGCTTGGTAGCGGCTCTCGCTAAATCAATTGCCCGCTTTTGAACCATTGGCACCTGTTCCAGTGGCAACTCCACACCTAGATCGCCACGGGCCACCATGATGCCATCAAAGGCATCGATAATCTCCTGCAAATTATCTACGGCCTGCGGCTTTTCAATCTTTGCAATAACCGGAATTCGTCGTCCTACTTCATCCATGATCTTGTGAACGTCAATAACATCAGCAGCGCTTCTCACGAAAGAAAGTGCAATCATGTCAACGCCCTGCTTTAAGGCCCAACGTAAATCAGAAATATCTTTATCGGAAAGTGCCGGCACGCTCACAGCAACACCAGGCAAATTTATTCCCTTATTGTCACTAACGGTTCCAGCTTCAGTAACTCGAGTGACCACTGAATCGGAGGTGACTTGCATAACCTCTAATCCGACTTTGCCGTCGTCTATCAGAATCCGATCGCCAACTTTACAGTCACCTGGTAGTCCAGAATAAGTAGTTCCACAAATAGTTGCATCACCTAGAACCTCACGAGTCGTAATCGTGAAAGTATCTCCCACGCGAAGTTCAACTGGCCCTGATACAAATCGGGCTAGCCGAATTTTTGGACCTTGCAAGTCAGCAAGAATTCCTACTCCTCTACCCGTGGAAATTGAAGCCGAACGAACCATTTCATACGAACGAGTATGGACTTCCTGGTCCCCGTGAGAAAGATTCAAGCGAGCGACATTCATGCCGGCGAGTACGAGATTATTAATGATTTCAGGGCTAGCAGTGGCCGGACCTAACGTGCAAACAATTTTTGCGCGACGCAAAGGATTTCCTAACAAGAGACTGATATGCAGTTTATCTCTTGCTTGCCCGGAATCTAAGAATTATGCACCCGGCTAGCGCTTGGGTTTGGCTCTACGTCCGCGTTGCTTAGGCTCTACGGGTTCTACTGGCTGAACTGCAGGATAACTAACGGTGCGTGAATCTGAATTTTCAGAAACTTCTACATTCGTTTCATGGAGTATTTGCCCAATTGCTTCAGCGGGGACTTCCGCAGTCTCTTCTTCGGGTACTTCTGAAACTGGGGAATCAGGTGCAGGCTCCGTCGAAACCGAAATTTCAGGCTCTTGTCCTTGAATTACTAATTTACCGCCAGACATTAGTTCGCGGCCTGGATTGTTTTCACTTGAACGTATTAAGTACAAAAGTGCCAACGCCCCGACAATAAGTGCCGTGAATACATTTAATCGGATACCAAATATGTGGTGTGCGTCATCAATTCGCATGGTTTCAATTAACCCGCGAGCTGAGCAGTAGAGTGCAGCATAAAGTGCGAACACTCGGCCATGACCCATTACGTATCGCTTATCAGCCCAAATGACAATGAATCCAATTGCCAGACAGGCAAGAGCTTCGTAAAGGAAAGTTGGGTGAAATGTTTCAAATTGCGTGAACTCGGTTGGACGATTCTCGGTTGAAATCTCTAAGCCCCAAGGCAATGTTGTGGGCCGACCGAAAAGTTCCTGATTAAACCAATTTCCAAGGCGACCAATGGCTTGGGCAAATGCAATTCCAGGTGCGATGGAATCAGCAAATGGTGCAAACGGTATTCCAAGTCGCTTGGCTCCGATCCAAGCACCAAGACCACCTAGGGCAAGAGCTCCCCAAATTCCGAGGCCGCCTTCCCAGATCCGGAAAGTTCCCAGGAATCCTTTTCCACCTTCGCTGAAATAAAGTTCCCAGTCAGTCAACACGTGATAGAGCCGGCCACCAATGATTCCAAATGGGACAGCCCACATCGCAACGTCTGCTACTTGTCCATCAATTCCACCACGCGCGACCCAGCGCCTGTTGCCTAGCCAAACTGCCAAGAAGATTCCAATTAGGATGCACAGTGCATATGCCCGAAGCGGCACCGGACCTAGTTGCCAAACGCTTTGCGAAGGGCTTGGAATAAACGCTGGGATAACGAGCATGAAGTGGCTAGATCACTTAACTCTTTGTTGCAGCTTTAATTGCAGCGGTTAGTTTCGTTGGATCAAACAAAACATCGCCAGTCACTTCAGTTCCATCAAGAAGTCCAGTCGGCGTTGAAGAGACACCTTCGGAATCAAATGCGGCATAGGAGTTGGCAACCCAACCCGAATATTTTTCCGAAGTTAAGCAATCTGTGAACGTAGTTAGGGCATCACCAGTTATTCCTGATGACTCCGCTATGGAAATCAAAGTTTTATTTGAATACCCATCGCCTTCAGTGGCTGGCTGCGCCGCAAAAACTCCAGCGTGATATTTATCGGCTGCGTCTGCATCAACCGCACAACCTAATCCTAAAGTGGCACGCTTGGAAGAGTTGTCAGTTCCGGCAGCAGTATTTTCGGCCTGTAACTTTTTATCAAGAAAAATAGTTGGACGATATTCAACACGAACTTTTCCAGCGTCAACTAATCCTTGGAGCGCAGACCCTGATGCCTTCTCAAAACTTGCACAAGCCGGGCACTGGAAGTCTTCCCAGAGTTGAAGTACTGGAATCTTGTCTGCATTAGCCGCAGTCCAGGCTGCTCCAACTTTTACACCATAGGTATCTTTCGTAACACCTTTGGGAAGTGCAGCATCCGCCGGGACAATTGCGTCTTTATTCGATAGGACCGGAATCGCAATTAGGGCAGACATTACTACTAATACGACTAAGCCACCGATAATGCGAATCTTGCGTTGACGCTTTTGCTCAATCATCGCGGCGTCTTGACGGGCGGCAGCGGCGGCAGCTTTTGCAGCCTTAGCGCTTAGGTTTTCTTGTGACACGAAAACTCCATTAAAAATAGGTGGGTTATCAGGGAATAACTTACGTTGTTCTAATTATGTCGCAATTTTTAACCCACTGAAACTTGCGAGTAGTAAGGAAATTTATCGGACTAATCCTTTGGAAAGTGCTTGGGCTAGGGCTTTTGCGCCAGTGGCTCCGTCTTTTTTTATTGCGCTTACGAATGCGCTACCTACGATCACGCCATCGGCATATTGGGCAATTTCGTGAGCCTGTTCTGGGGTGGAAACACCAAGCCCAACAGCCACCGGCAGTTCACTATGGCGGCGCACTTTGGCTACCAGACCTTCAATTGCATCTGAAACCGAAGTGCGAGCCCCTGTCACACCCATAACTGCGCCAGCGTAAATAAAACCTGTGGTCGCACCAGCAACTTTTGCAATTCGTTCATCTGAACTTGATAATGCAACGAGGAACACCCGATCAACATCATTTGAATCAGTTGCAGAAATCCAATCTTCGGCTTCTTCGGGAGTTAAGTCAGGTGTAATCACGCCGACACCACCAGCTGCGTGGAAATCTGACGCAAAAGTATCCACGCCATACCGCTCGATTGGATTCCAATAAGACATAACTAGTGCAGGAACTCCAAGTTCAGCAACCCGCTGAACTGTATTGATGACCGTCGCAGACTTCGTTCCGCCGGCAAGTGAGATGTTTACAGCATCTTGAATAGTTGGACCATCCATGACTGGATCGCTGTAAGGGAAACCAATCTCGACGATGTCAACGCCACCTTCAACCATGGCAGTAATGCATTCAACGGCGCCATCTTCCGATGGATAGCCAGCAGGCAAGTACGCAATTAGGGCTGCACGATTTTCTGACTTAGCGCGCGCAAATGCCTCGTGCAGCAAACTCATAAATCAATTCCAAAATATTTGGCGGCGGTTTCCACGTCTTTATCTCCACGCCCGGAAAGGTTAATCAAGATGATCGCACCTTCGCCTAATTCCTTGCCGATTTGAATAGCGCCGGCCAAAGCGTGTGCGGTTTCGATTGCTGGAATGATGCCTTCAGTTTCGCAAAGTAGTTTGAATGCAGCCATGGCTTCGACGTCAGTGACTGAGCGATATTCAGCTCGGCCGATATCTGCAAGGTAGGCATGCTCTGGGCCAACACTTGGGTAGTCCAAACCTGCCGAGATTGAATGACTTTCGATTGTTTGCCCATCATCGTCTTGCATTATGTATGAGCGCGCACCGTGAAGAACTCCGACGGCTCCCCCAACGATCGTTGAAGCATGACGTCCAGTTTCAATTCCGTCACCACCAGCTTCAAGTCCAAGTAATCTCACGTTTGCATCTGAGATAAACGCGGTAAAGATACCGATTGCATTTGAACCGCCACCGACACAGGCTGCAACCACATCTGGCAAACGGCCGTATCGACTCAACATTTGCTCGCGAGATTCATCACCGATGATGCGATGGAAATCTCGAACCATTTCTGGGAAAGGTGCCGGGCCGGCAACAGTACCAAGCATGTAGTGAGTATTTTCTACATTCGCTACCCAATCACGCATCGCTTCATTGATTGCATCTTTAAGAGTTCGGCTTCCCACCGTAACTGGCACGACAGTTGCGCCCAAAAGTTTCATGCGAGCCACGTTGAGCGCTTGGCGCTTTGTGTCCTCTTCGCCCATGTAAACGACGCACTCAAGTCCAAGAAGCGCAGCGACAGTTGCAGTTGCCACGCCATGTTGTCCCGCGCCAGTTTCTGCGATGACTCGGGTCTTGCCCATTCGCTGAGTCAACAAACCTTGTCCGAGGACGTTATTGATCTTGTGAGACCCGGTGTGATTCAAGTCTTCGCGCTTAAGCAGAATTGTTGCGCCACCAGCGTGTTCGGCAAATCTTTTTGCCTCAGTGATTGGACTTGGCCGACCCGTGTAATTAATCTGCAGTTCGCGAAGTTGCTTTAAGAATCCTGGATCTACCATCGCTTTACGAAAAGCTTCATCAAGTTCATCGAGAGCTGCCATTAAAGCTTCGGGTACAAATCTGCCCCCGAATTTGCCAAAATGCCCGCGCAGATCTGGCACCGATACAACATCATTTGCTGTCACTTTTGCCAGTCCTAAGAACGATTCAATAAAAATTTCTCGCGAGATTGAATTCCCGCTTGCGTCCATTCTCCGACAGTTTCGGCTGGAGTACCACCTGTAACTAAAGCTTCGCCCACCAATACGGCTCTGGCGCCACTTAAAACTAAGGCTTCTACCTGCTCGGTGCTCGAAATGCCAGATTCGGCAATCGCCAAAATCTGATCTGGGATTTGTGGAATCAAGGTATGGCACACATCCAAACTGACATCCAGAGTCTTTAGGTTGCGGGCGTTAACTCCCAAAAGCTTTGGATTTATGGCCATCGCTCGATCTAATTCCGACTCATCGTGGATCTCAACTAGCACGGACATTCCGAGATTATTTGCCAGTTCGTTAAGTTCTAAGAGTTGGTTGTCAGATAAGCCAGCAACAATTAGCAAAATCATATCAGCACCGTGGGCCCGGGCTTCCCAAACTTGGTATTCATCAACCATGAAATCTTTTCGCAGAATTGGAATTGAAACTTTGCGTCGAACTGCATCAAGGTCGGCAAGGCTTCCGTTAAATTTTCGTTCCTCTGTCAGCACACTGATGACTTGGGCTCCTCCAGTTTGGTACTCAAGTGCAAGTGCAGCTGGATCTGGGATATCTGACAAGTGACCTTTGCTCGGACTCGCGCGCTTGACTTCAGAGATAACGCTAAATTGCTGGCCCAAAAGTAACTCGGCCGCAGGCAATGCCCTTGGCACTTGATCTACTAACACTTTTAATTCATTCAATGAAACTAAAGTCTTTCGGAGGGCAAGGTCTTCTTTAACCCCCTGGATTATTGAATCCAAAACAGAAGTCATGATGAACCTTTCAAAAAAACCTGCAAAATCTGCGCATTAGTTAGACAACTGAAAACCTTTACTTGTGCTTTCCGTAACCCATAAGAGCCAGGACCTTGCCTGCAATACCGGCAACTGGCAGCAGTGCTATCCCAATCCAAAACACCATTGGAGATGCAATAACAACACCGATGCAACCAACTAGGAACGCAATCATGGCAATTCCCACAGCAGTCCATGCCGCAACTGTATGACCGTGATCTGCATGTGTGTCTGACATGGGTTCTCCCTTAAGTAATTCTTTGCTTAGTCTAACTGCTGGCCAGCAGGACTCTGGATTGTTGGGTCAATTCCTTGATCCAAGGCTTGCCAAGGTGTTAACTGACTATCCTGTGACGAGCTTCGCTCATAACGTTTTGAAATCCCAGTATCAAATGATTTCAATGCAATCACGATCCCACACAGCGCAATAAGAAACCCAGCTAGCAGGATAAGCAGGTCGTAATGGGAAGTTTTGGTAAACCAGCCAGTTACTTGTCGCCCTACTGCTTGTTCAAGCTTCACGTTGGCAAACTGGTCGAAGTTGTTCCTCAAGTTAGTCGTGATGACGACAATCCCAGAGCCCAAGAAAGCTATTACTACTCCGACGATCCGTCGGAAAACTCCTCGAGTCGCAATTGCACCCAAGGCAGAAGCAATTACAGCCAAAGCTAGTCCGCTAGGTGAAGAACTCAATTGATTGGCACTCAAACTCAAAGTGACTGAAGGAAATCCGGTTTCAGAATATGTTGCATTCACCCATGGGCGACTCACCGCGATGAGAACAATGACAGAACAGATAAGTTCAAGTGCAATTAAATTTCGTAGCGTCAACTTATAAAATATCAACTTCATGTTTGATTGCTAACTAGAGAATTAGCAACAGCTACCGCATTTAAAACTGCCATCGCTTTGGCCTGACATTCTGCATCTTCGCTTTCTGGCACAGAATCCGCTACCACCCCAGCACCGGCTTGAACATATGCAATTGAGTTTTTAATTACAGTGGAACGAATTGCGATTGCCGTATCGATGTTGCCCGCAAAATCAAAATACCCGACGCAGCCGCCATAGACTCCACGCTTTGATTTTTCAAGTTCTTCAATAATTGTCATTGCCATTGGTTTTGGAGCGCCAGAAAGTGTGCCAGCTGGGAATGTTGCTGCAACTAGATCAAAAGCGCTGACGGCAGGATCGATTTTTCCAATTACAGTCGAGACGATGTGCATTACGTGACTATATTTTTCGATACTCATAAAGTCAGTTACTTCAACAGTACCTGGCAAGCAGACTCGACCTAAGTCATTTCTGCCCAGATCAACAAGCATTAAGTGTTCTGCGCGTTCTTTATTGTCAGCAAGTAGATCGGCCGCGTTTGAGTCATCAATTTGTGGTGTGTCACCTCTAGGTCTAGTGCCAGCAATCGGATGAAGCACGGCTTCGCCATTTCGAAGTGTCACTAAAGCCTCAGGGCTTGAGCCAACAACGTCAAAGGCGACTTTGGAACCTAATTCTTCGCCAGGTCCAGTTAACTCTGGGATTCTAAATAAAAACATGTACGGACTTGGGTTAGTTGCGCGCAAAACTCGATAGACATCTAACGCAGATGCCTGGCAATTCGTTGCAAAACGTTGACTTAGAACAATTTGGAATGCATCCCCAGCTCGGATTCGCTCTTGTGCGATTCTGACTGATTCCTGATAATCGGCACCGGTTGTCTCTCGAGTAAATTCTGCTTTTGCGGTGCGATCAAAACTGGCAGCACTCGATGGAGCTTGACCGCCTAAAGCTATTTCCATTGAATCAAGTCGTTGTTTTGCATCAAGCCAGGCTTCATCAACACGTTCATCAGAGTTGTCGTAGTTGATTGCATTGGCAATTAACGTGACCGTTCCATCTTTGTGATCCAAAACTGCTAGGTCTGTGGAGACCAACATTGCAAGTTCGGGAAGCTCAAGTACATCTTCAGTGTCATTCGGTAACTTTTCCAGACGTCGCACTATGTCGTATCCCAAGTAGCCCACAACACCACCAGTCAGTGGCGGCAATTCTTCGTCAGTAATACCGTCATTCACTCCCGGAGTAAAAAGTACATCTAAAGTTTCCCGCAATGCGGTTATTGGATCGCCATCAGCTGGAACGCCTTGCGGAACTTTGCCAGACCATAGCGCCTGGCCATCACGCTCTGAAAGCATTGCTGAACTTGCTACGCCCACGAATGAGTAACGAGACCATGATCTACCGTGTTCGGCAGATTCAAGTAGGAATGTGCCGGCACGTTCGTCGGCAAGTTTTCGATAAAGACCTAGTGCAGTTTCGCCATCTGCTAGTACCTTACGAAATACCGGAATTACTCGACGAGTCTGCGCCAAATTGCGAAATGATTCGAGGTTGGGAGTTGTCATCCTGCACCCTTGGGATTCGTTTTTGACTCATCAAACACCTCGGGATGGGTGACTGCATCATCAAAGCAAGTTCGAGTGCCCGTGTGGCAAGCCGATCCGGCTTGATCCACAGTTAGAAGCAAAGTATCGCTGTCGCAGTCTTTGGCAAGAGAAATTACCCGCTGCGAGTTGCCAGAAGTTTCACCTTTAACCCAAACTTCAGATCGGCTGCGACTCCAGTAAGTGGCTTTGCCAGTTTGCAGCGTTTGTTTCACAGTGTCGGCGTTCATCCAAGCAACCATCAGGACTTCTCGGGTATCTGCCTGTTGAACCACAACCGGAATAAGTCCTTGGTTGTTGAAGACTAAGGTTTCAACAAACGGGGAACTATCCATGGCTCTATTGTGCCTTGATTAAAGAAAGTAGTCGAAATTAGGCGATGGAATTAGCGAACTGCTTGCCCGCTTCGGGCTAGTTCTGCTTTAACTTCTTGAATTGAAATTTCGTTAAAGTGAAAAACGCTGGCAGCGAGTACCGCGTTTGCGCCTGCTTTCACTGCCGGCGCAAAATCTGAAAGTTTGCCAGCACCACCACTTGCAATCACTGGAATCTCTACGACTGCGCGCACTGCGGTAATCAACTCCAGGTCATAACCATTCTTGGTACCATCGGCATCCATTGAGTTGAGCAAGACTTCACCTGCACCCCGCTCTGCAGCCTCAATGATCCACTCCAAAGCATCGCGACCACTACTGTTTCGACCACCGTGAGTAGTTGCTTCAAATCCACTTGGCGAATCTTGATTCCGGCGCACATCAATGGAAATCACAATGCATTGATCACCAAATCGCTTCGCAGAGTCCGAGATCAATTCTGGGTTAGCAATGCCAGCAGTATTGATTCCAACTTTGTCGGCGCCCGCTCGCAGCAACTGGTCAACATCAGAAACACTTCGCACGCCACCACCTACGGTCAGTGGAATAAATAGTTCATCGGCAGTCTTACGAATCATTTCGTAAGTTGTTTCGCGATTTGAACTCGATGCCGTTATGTCAAGAAACACAAGTTCATCTGCACCTGATTTTCCATATCGACGAGCTAGCTCTACTGGGTCGCCAGCATCAGTTAGGTTTTCAAAGTTGACGCCTTTTACAACTCGACCGGCATCGACATCCAGACATGGAATTACGCGAATTGCAACGGTC
>Ga0136641_1000236_pt1 | contig 23391 bp, 21 predicted proteins | sample EliLak1302023Y_FD_115312 | JGI IMG/M metagenome (GOLD analysis project Ga0136641, IMG submission 115312) | Freshwater microbial communities from Elizabeth Lake, Yosemite National Park, California, USA - 13020-23Y | ecosystem: Environmental > Aquatic > Freshwater > Lake ...
AGAGGAAATACTACCTTTGTAAATGCCGGAACTATGATCGCATACACAGGCTCAAAATGGATTGCGGGTGGTACATCATATGGGTCTGGAACTACTAATCTAGCTTCGAGCACCGATGGAATAACGTGGACTCCTATCTCTGCCCCAATTAGTACTCCTAAAAGCTACGGAAATAAAACCATTTCCTTACCTTATACCGGCTACTCATCAGCTGCTGTTTTGGCGGCTATAACCGGTGTAACAACAACAACTGCAACTCTAACAACTTCAGCGGTTGCGTCTACTCAGCAAGCAGCTCAAACCGCCGCGGACCAAGCAGCAGCGGCAGCAGCAGCGGCAGCAGCCTTAGCAACTAGAAATGCAACCAAGGCTTCGGCGGCGGGTTATGTCGTTGAGTTCTTGTATTGGAAACAGATCATAACCGCGGCATATACTATCCTATTAAATCCTCCAGCTGGAAACGCTTTTGATTCGAATATATATAAGATAGATTTTGCTAATACAAGCTCTACTCAATATGCCTTTTTAGATGTACAGGCACTTTATTATTTATTGAATGCTAAGAACACTGATATCTTAAACTACTATACTCGTGTCTTGGATGATACACAACCTCAGGTTACCTTAAATAGTAATTTGCTCGCAATAATTAGTGTACGGGATGAATACAACCCCCAATTATTAGCTTTTTATGAAGGTTCGAGAGTCTTGTATGACAGTTTAATTACCACCATCAAGACATTTTTTGATAACTATTCATTCAGTAATCTTCTTTCAAACTATGGTTTTACGTCTAGTACGGCAGCCAGATATAATGGTGGGTACGGAAACTTTACTAGTATTTCAAATATCTTAAGTTTGTTAAATACTTATTGGGGAAATCATATTTCAGTAATGGATTCTTCATACACCACACCTCATTCAGTATTTACAACTCCAGTTAACACTGTAAGTATTACAAGTATTAGTGCTCCGGTTAATAATATTCAGACTATAACAGTCAATGCGATTGGAAAAATTACGGTGGATACGTATGTGACAATAACAAATGCAACAGATACTATAAACAATGTTATAGCTAAGGTTTTAAGTGTGAATGGTAATACTTTTACAATTTCAAACTCAACGGGAGTTTCTGGTACAACGGCCACCTGCCAATATGTATCATACTATATTGGCGTAACAAATGCAAACTTAGTAGGTATAACCGATATCAACGCGACATATAGTAATTCGTATACTAATACAGTGGCTGTGCCCCCATCTACATTTACGATTACAGCATTCAGCGCACCTTCAAGTGGCATACAGATTATCACAACATCGGCAACTCAGGTAGTGTACGTAGGTGCTCAGGTAATTATAAGTGGAAATTCCAACTCAGGTAATAATGTAAGTTCTAAAATAGTCTTAAGTGTAACTGGAAATATATTCACAATTTCGAACTCCACGGGTGTTGCTAGTAGTAGTGGTGCTAGTGGTTATTGCACGGAAACAAGTGCAATATCACAGATATCTTCAAACGCGCCAGACCTTCCGACCCAATATAATCAGTTCAACTTTTCCGATACTCTATATTATTACACCTCGTTTAATACTGCTTACAAGTATAAGTTACAAGCCGACGCATATTACAACAACTCAATCTCTATTGCCATAAAGTGGACGTCAGCTGTTGTACAAACAACAACCTTATCAATCACAACGTTCAGTGCATCATCAAACGGTATTCAAACTATAACTGTAAGCTCAATTGGAAATCTTCAAGTAAATTCGGTTGTCACCATTTCGGGAGCCTCAAATACTCTAAATAATGTAAGTTCACCAACTCTAGTTCTTTCGATAAATGGAAATACATTCACTATCTCAAAAACAACGGGTGTTTCAGGTACGAGTCAATCGGCAACCGCTACATATAGTACCGCAACTGTTCCAGTAACAACCATAAATAGTGATTTCAATAGCCTTTATTATCAATATTATTTCACATTCGCGGTTCCTAGTTCTTCAACTCTAGGTTATACTCCTTACTATACAACGACTATCCCTATAAAGTATTTCAAGGCGGCTTATAGCAATTATACGCATCCATACACATATCCCGCTCAGTTCAGTGCTTTATATACTCAGCTACAAGGTGTTGTAAATTACGCCGATGCTCTAAAAACCGCCGCAATAAACTATGCAAACAACAGATTAAGTGACGTTCTCGTTGAAAAGAATTATTTTGAGACAATTACTCGTGAGCCATATACGGGCTCGACCTTTGGTATTCAAACACAACTATCAACCTTATTAAATTTATTATTTTATAACGATTCGAATTATGCTGGGGCTGCTCGATTTTTAGATAAGATTCGGCTTGGTGCATCTATATATCCAGACTTATATCCATTAATACATGATGTTGATACCTCAATAGCCATTGCAGAAGAAGATGGGTGTACTCCCAACATCAACGGGTGGGGCGGCCCAACCTCGGTTTCCGTATCAACTTCTACCGCACAATTTCGTATATCTAACACATATACTTTATCTATAACCACATTTAGCTCAGTTTCCAACGGTATTCAAACCATAACGGTAACATCAATTGGAAATCTTCAAGTAAACTCTTATGTAACTATTTCGGGTGCCACGGATAGCGGAAATAATCTAAGTTATTTTACCCCCGTTCTTTCGATAAATGGAAATACCTTCACAATTTCTAATCCAACTGGAGTTTCGGCTACAAGTCAGACAGCAACTTTGACAGTGGCAAAAGGTGGAGGTGAACGTCCTAGTGGTTATTCTATTTACGCAACCTTTCCTATGATAAGTGTGATACGATTTGACAGTCCTGATCCTAAGACATCTTATCAAAATTTAATTATTCAAGATTTAGCTAATAGTTTAGGTTCATCGAACTTAAAACCTCAAAATGATATTATTATTACCGGTTCATCAAAAAGTGGAAATAATGTTTCAACTAAAATTGTTGCTGTAAACGTCTTTGGTGGAACGATTACTGTTTATAATCCTACTGGTGTTCCTATTTCTGGAGAAAATGCAACTATTAGTGTAAGATTCGTTGTAGCTCTTATCGGCACAGTTCCTGCTACTTCCGACTATGATATTACTCTTAACAGTTTTAATGGTTACAGTGTACCTGTAGGATCTACGTTAAGCATAACCGGATCCATATATAGTGACAATAACGTATCAAACGTATCTGTAAAATCTGTTGCATCTCAGACATTAATATCATATCCAGTTCCCGGCGCTCAACAAGGCTTTCACGGCTGGGATTATTATAATAATGTATACTATGCCTACCAAAAACTTGCGTATTTCAAGCTTCTTCATACAAATGGAAACTATATTACATTCACAGAACAACCAACACTTACCATAACCGGTGCCTCAAATAATGCAAATAATGGGTCGTACAGTGTAGTAGCCAAACAAACCACAACTCCCTATGGGTTTAGTATAGCAAATAGCAGTGGTGTTTCGGCCAGTAATCAATCAGCCACAGGAACCTGTCAGTTTTTAATTTCGTATATAGGTGCTCCCGATGCCAGTAATTATCAAATTATTACTGCCCGACCTTTTTGTCTTCAAATTGGCGGAACCGTAACAATTACCGGATCTAGTAGCAGTGCAAATAATGTAACAAATGCAACTATCACAAGTGTTGATGAGTACAATGGAACCTTCACAATAACAAATTCTAGTGGCGTAATTGATTATTCTGGAAAAGCTAAGGGAACAATCACAATCTCAATCAGTACCTTTGGAACACCTTCCGGTGGTAATCAATTCATAACTACCTCTAATCAGAGCTTAGTGACAGGTTATTCGGGAATTTATCCATACTCGCGGGGAGCAGTTAATACCACCTGGGCATCGTTTATAGATTATTCTAATACCACAACCTATGATGATATTGTAGGAGCTACCAACACGTTCTTAGGACAGATGAACACGGTAACCTCAAACAACGGATTTACTCAATCATATATGAATACCCTACGTGATAATGATATTTCTGCAATTCAATCACAATATGTAACGGCCGGACAAACGTACTTGAATTTCTTAAGTGGAGGGGTGGCAAACAATATACCAAGCTCATCGACACTAACTATTACTGCCTTTAGCGCACCATCCGGTAGCTCTCAAACGTTAACTGTATCTTCTATTGGAACACTTCAAATATATACAAACCTTAAAATTACTGGAGCGGGAAATAGTAGCAATAATGTGACCGCGCTTATTACTAACATAAGTGGAAACACAGTTACTATCACAAATTCCGGAGGAGTAGTAGCTACCAGTCAAACGGCGACCGGAACATATGGTGATTTAATTGATTTTGGATCAGTAACCGATCCTCAAAACACGTATGCTGGGACCTTACAATCGATGGTAAACACTATAAATACAAGCTATTCTTCCTTACTATCACTAAAAAATACCGGAATAACGAGTGCAATAAACTCAACGGCAAGTATAACGGCATTTAGTGCAGTTGGCTATAATCAGAATGCATCAGACTTCACACTCTTATCTAATGGAACGTATGTATCAAATTCTAATATTCAAACTGTAACCGTTTCATCAATAGGAAACATCATTAAATATCTCACAGTTCGCATTACCGGATCGTCTAATAGTGCAAATAATGGAATATTTACAGTTCTTTCAGTCAGTGGAAATACATTTACTATTCCAAATCAGTCTGGTGTATCGGCAACCAGTCAGTCCGCTACAGCAACCTATTCGTCAGTTGATTATATCCTAACACAGTCCGAAGGGTATGTGAGGACCATTAATACGACAGTAAATAGTGATGCGTACAAAAACATTATTGCTGCAATTCCTGTATATCGTAAAGGTGTTAATAACGGTCTAAAACTTGTAACTCGAATGGAATCTGATATTATTCGTTGGACAAATATGAGAAGTATTGCAGCTACATTTGCACCCTACTATATAGGAGAACTATCTGATGGAATAGGAAATCCATTTATTATGAGTATTCCTCCAACGCAAACAGGATATTGGAAACTGATTAATGGAACACCCTTTACAGATATAGAAACAGGAACGAATTATTATACAACCTTTAATAATGACGTACCTGTAACTCTTCCAAAAATCGATCCAACCACGATTGGAGCATATTCGTCTACTGAACTATATACTGTCTATAATAAGGTATCATATAATGGTCACGTATATACTTGTATAAAAGACAATAGTGATTTATCATTGTTAGGTATTAAGGGTGTTAGACCAACCGTGCTTAGTAAATGGAAAGTTATAACTTATCCATATGTAACTGATGAAAACGGCAATTCGGTCGAAGCAGATCCACTTAATTTTCCAGCCTATGATCCTGTCAACTATGATCCGTATCAATCTACTAAATTTTACAGTTTAGGCGACTTAGTGTCTTATCAGGGATATGTGTACAGATCAATATTCAATTTTGCAGTCTATAAATATGTAACATATATTACTCCTGGTGATAATAGTTATTACTGGCTCAGACGAACATATACTGTAGTAAAATACAACAGTCAACGTGTTGAAGCTGATCAATCCTTATTTCCTACCTTTAGTAGTCTAGCCAGTGCTCCAGCCTACAATAATTCATACTCATACTCTCGTGGAAATTGTGTTACCTTCGGTACTCCTACTAAATATTACATTTTAACCATAAATAGTATAGGACCTCAGGCTACTACGTTTCCCTCAACTGATTTTTGGAGAGAGATCATATTTCCTCAAGCATATGCCTCAACTAAATCGTATGGCTTAGGATCATACTTATCTTACCAGAACAATTATTACTTTCTTTTTATAAACCGTCAGGGTAAGACTATAACTGGTATTACACCTGGATCGTATATTTCTGATGAAGATTTTTGGCTACAAATAAGTCGTCCAGTCGTTCAGGTAGGAATAAGTAGTACTACAGGGGGATTTGTTAACGTAGATAGCCTCGGATCGTATAGTAACTACGTTGAATGTAATAGTTCTAATAATATACCTGCTCTAAATATTAATGATTATCCCGTTTATGCTAACGGTAACAAAGGGCTTTTCAACGGTACATTTATTCAGTATAGTGGTTACATATACGAAGTTGCCGTACAAACAAACTATACCGTAAGTATTTCTCCAGATAATAGTTATTACTGGCAAAAAGTATTTTATCCAACCATAACATATGCAATCGACACAGTAAAGGTAAACAGTAGCGAAAAGCTACCGTCATACACCATAGATAAGAACAGCAACGGTGTGACCAGGGAATATACTCCTGGATTAATACTTCCTTTAAGTGTTACTGATTATCCGCAATATTCTGATACCACACTTTATAATTTAAATACTATAGTGTCTTACCCACTAACCGGTCTTTGTTATATATGCGTAAGCGACTCGCCATCTGGTCTTCCAATTTTAAATATTCCTCCCACCGTTTTAGCACATTGGATTCTAACTGATTATCCGTTAGTAATGCTTAAAGGGGTTGAAGTTCCTTGCGATCCGATACTTGGTCTTTTTACAAAATTGAATGAACTGGATTATGCTGTTTATGAAAATAATTGGATGTACAATGTTGGTAATTTGGTCTCATATAATGGAAATGTGTACGAATGTATAAATGTAGATCCTGCTAATGTAAGTCATGCAATCACAATAACCGGAACCTCACCCTTATCATCTACAGGGTACTGGACGGACACAACACCAGTAAATAATGGAATTATAAATACGTATTATACTCCAAATGGTATAGTGGTATGGAATCCTAATCAAATCAGGGTTTCTAATGGAGAAATAGTCTCTACCAACGCAAAAACATACACAAGGGGATCCTTTGTCGTCTGGAAGGGATTAATATACCAATGCCAACAAACAATTTCTTACCCTGCAGTAACATACAATTTAGGGTTTTATTATACGAACTCATATACAAACACTGGAACTGATAGTATTCAAGATGAGACAACTGTTTTAGCCTTAGCGCCTCCTAATGATCAACTCACTTGGAAATTAGTAGATAATAGTTATTTTACCTCGCCAAGCATACCTCCCTTTTATTCAGATACCTATATGTACGGTCAAGGAAGTGTAGTCATGATAAATGACTTTCCATCTATAGAGCTGCCTGGTGTCAGCATTCAAAAACCTTATAGATTAAGAACTTTTCAATTAACTGCGGTTGATTTGTATAGTCCGGTGCCCTACAAATATACACAACAAGTGCCACTTGATAGCTTAAACGAATACGGAACTTTTCAGATTGGCCAAGTCTTAGGAAATTATAATACACATGGCTTACCCAGATACGGTGAATCCAACGATGACCCTTTTGCCTTGAAACTGTTTGCATCCGACCTTAAACGAGGTGTAATTATGACTATCCTTTTTCCATATCAGCACATATTCACTAGTACACAAAACTTTGCCAAGGTGATGGCTGATCCCGCATATACGTTTCATCTAGTGGGAATACCCACGTCATTTGCCCAAACAGTCTACAATGCTATAATGAGTAGAGGTAATACAGTTATTAGTAAATTTTTACAACTAGAAGGGGGGGCTCCCGATTTAAATTCAGCTATAATAACCGATTCTATCAAAAGTTTATTGGGGTCTGTATATGGAAATGTAGTATCATATTTATTAATTTTAAAGACAGATGCAGTTTCATATCAAACTGAAATAAATAAAATAAAGACACAGTATTTTAACAATCCAGCGATTCAGAAACGAATCATCGATGATCCGTATCCATATTTAAATGTAGTAGGGCTCGCACAAGATCCTCCTGAAATGTATTTCAAAGATTTAGGGGTTGGAGATATTGATGAAATTAGCCAAAACTTAGATGTTGCTGGGGGGGATAGTATAAAATACTCAGAATACGAAAGACAGTTTTACTATGAACATACTGATCTGATCGACGATTACAACTTACAAATGCAGCAAACGTTTTATCTTATGAAATACCTTGTTGGACATGATGTCATGGCTCATTATTCGTTGAAAGGTGATGCCGGTATGATGGGTAATGATATTATTTTACCATTCGAATATTATGATCCTAGTGTCGCTAGAATTATATATCCTCGTTCCATAAAGGTTACAAACTTTATTACAGGCGAGTATGATGCACAGGATCCGGGGCTACTTACGGGTAATTTTAGATACGTAGATAATGGTCCTAAAGTTAATTTTACGATAGGAAGTATATCTTCATCAGATATAACTTCGGGTAAGGTAACCTTTAGCAATGGAACAAAGGGTCAAACTGGAACTATAGGAATAAGTAAAGTAGATGTAAATAATGTTTCAAGTTCACCTTGGTTAGCCATATTTAATGCGGCGTATACTAAGTCAATATTGATAGTGACATCTAACGCATCGGCTGCAAATTTTAGTTCGTTTCAAGTAAAGTCTGTAACCCCATCTTCAAATGGTATAACTATAGAATATGTTCTAGACGCTTCAATAGGAACGCTAGTTTCAGGAGATTCAGTAAATCTTCAATACTCTGTAACGGGTGACTTGGGAGGATCGAATGCATCGGGAGTACTACAATCAGCAAAAGACGACGTTTCTATATTTGGTCTCATAAATTCTGCCTTATTAGCTACGAATGAAGTACCTAAGTATACCTTACCAGGAGGTCCAGAAGCTAGAATAGCAAGTGCTATAACATATGAAACTAAAGTTCCCGGCTTACAAGGATTTAATAAATTTGTCAAAGGCTTAGTTGGATGTGTAGCTGCTGGATTCCAAAATATTATTACTGCACCCTTAGACGGAATAATGCTTGTTCAACTTATAGGAAACCTTTCGGCTACCGGTAAGATTGACGGTGAGGCAGATCGTAGTACACCATTTGGTACAGGAGTTTCTTACCTAAATTCAGTTATACCTCAGATTAATTGGCCAGGCTTTGCCGAACAATCGGCAAGCTTAACAGCGGTAAAAGGTAGTATAGTTGCTTATAAGCTTGCTAAAAATGCTAATCGAAGTGCAAGATTATTCACTCTAGAGGAATTGCAAGCGATGAATTTGAGAGTACTTGCGAATCAAATAGCTAACGAAAATAATTTTAAATCTATACAGCAAATTTTTTTAAATAATGATGTATTTTTAGAAGCGCGTACAGTAGAAGTAGTACAAAGTTTTGCTATTCCTCCCTTACCGAATACTGTTCCGGTAAAAAACCCAATACCACCAGTTAAACCACAACTAGTAGCGGTTGAGCGATCTCGAGCAATTCGCGATCGTCTTAATCAAGACGCAAAAGATATACAAGACAGGATAAGAGTACTCGAAGGAAAGGATCCAATAAATTTTGATCCAGCAGAAGATAAAATAAGAAAACTTAAACTTCAAAGATTGAACATTGCAAGAGAAATGGAGCTTGATTTTAGTAGACAGCGACAAAGGATATCTATTAATCAACAATCAAACGATGCTTTCTTGACTAAACCAAGATCGTTGTTTAGACCACCGCCCAACAATTTCTTAGGTGGAGCAGGGGAGGCACTAGCTAGAGCAACCGATAACCCGACACAAGCAGCATTAAGACTAGCACAAAGCGATGCAGCCGTGAGAGCAACGCGTAATCTTAGCGGTTATAGTACTACTAGACCGCCGCCATCATTTGTACCAAGAAATGGTTCTAATGTTATACCTGTACCAGATGGTCAGCCTTTAGGACCGCTAAGAAATGTCGACTTTATTGAAAATCAAAGTTTATTAGATCGATTGGCCCAAACTGATGCTGATTTACGGAGGGCCTCTGCAGAACTAAATGCTCTAAAAAATCAGGCTTTATTTGATCAGGCACAAATAGCCTTTTTAAAGGGACAACACGATGGTGCCATAAGTAAGGCTGAAGCTCAAGCTACAATAGTAAATAAAAAGGAGCTTAAAAATGCGGCATTAAAAGCCGAATACGATGTTAACTTTAAGAAGTATACAAAAGAAATGGCTGCAGCTCAAGAAGCAGCAGCTGCTGCTGAGGAATTGAAAAATCTTGCGTACGCTAAGTATTTTCAAGCTACAAGTTTCGCACGGACGGCCCAGTCTGTAACTGATGCAACCAAGGCTGCTCTTGATGTACAAAATGCCTACACATTTTTTACAGCAGCAAACTTAACCTTTGAGAATAATGTAGCTACCCTAACATACAAAAAAACAGTTTTTACTCAAAAACTATTAGAAACACCTTCATTCTCCAGTCTTATTAAATCTAGATTACCGACTAGCATCGTAGCACAGTATGATACCATCATTAATTCGCTAAGTAGTGCGCTTTCACCGGTACTGCGAGCATACCAGAATTTCATTAGTGCCTTAGCTGGACATGTATACGCTAGTCGTCTTTATGACGAGTATCTACGTGTAAGATCAAATCTTAAAGCAATATCTAAAAAACCACGTGTAAAAGCGATTACCAATAAATTCAAATATGCAAAGGGATTACCGGTCGCTGATATAGCAGTTGCGGCATATATGTCATATTCAGATTTAGACGCCCAGCAAACTATTAACTAATATCTTACACCGTACCTGTGCCAGTGATTACATGCTGGCTTTGAACTCCACCATCAGATACCCGAAGAGCATTTGTAGGAATAATTATAGATTGAGAATCAGAACCACCCTTCTTCCGATAACGACGGCGAAGGGTGGTTTTCGAAGTTTTACGCGAACGCTTGTGCGAACGCTTGTGAGTTTTCAGTGGCATTTTCTTGCTTTAAACCAAGGAAAGAATGAAAGAGGACCAGTATTTATTGTCAGCCCTGGTTATTCTCTTAGTACTGGTTGTGTGGGTCACGTACAGTCACAATACGACTGGCACTGAGTACATGACAAACAGCGATGTTTCTTCGATGCTACAGGCGCATGCTCTACCTGACAAGAAGAAGCCAGGTCCTAAGGAAGTGAATGACTTACCGATATACGGACCCAGTGCTCCTCAACTTGAACATCCGTCTGGCTCTAAGAACGGTAAGCTAGTACCTTCATCGGGACAGTATCCGGATATTTATGGTCCAGAGTATACTACCGGTCCAGGTGTGAAACCTAAGAAGCCTAAGAACGAATCTGATAATCCCAATGACGAGACTTACCAGTTTAATCCGGATTTACAAAAGGCCTTTCCGACTGAGGGTGAACCATCACCGTTTTTAACGGATTTCGCTAAGTTTCAACATTAGATAAGGAGAGGATGTTTGGACTTCATAACTTTCGAGGAAGTTGCTGGGTAAACGCGTGTCTTCAATCAATCTTTCGTTTACCTGAAGTCCAAGATCGTTACACAAAATCTGAATTCGATGAGACAAATATCATAGATTCAGCCTTAAACGATATTTGGAAAACGAAGGGTAAGTCAGGTCTACGTGATTTTTTTGATACCGTGAAGACTGAAACGATGCCAGCTGGTCATGGTATTGGCGATACACATGAACTCCTCGTTCATCTGTGCGACAAGCTTCCGTTTCTAGATAAATTATGTCGGTTCAAGAATGCTCAGGTTACAAAATGTAATACCTGTGGCAAGACCGAGACTCGTGAGGATACTACGATTGAATTCCCTCTAGCCTCAAATGAAGCAAACAGACCCTTAACTCAGTGTATTCAGGATGTAGTCACGCCAATTCAGGTAGATGATTGGAAGTGTGAAACTTGTAATAATAAGGGATGTACGCGGCAATACCTGATTGGTTCATTTCCTCGAGTTATGATGTTTAATATGACATCTAATTCTGGAACAATTGGATATTCACCTATTCTAGTACTAAATTCGAAACAGTATGCCCTAGTTTCAGTAGCTTGCTATAATGGATTTCATTGGTGGTCTTTTGGTCGTAATCCTCCTCCGGGTAATTCATGGTATAAGTTCGATGATCAGCACATCCAAGATTTTGGACCAAAACAGTTTCCTCTGTCGGCAAGTATGAGAGTATTAATTTATTATCGGCTAGAAGAGTAATATTATGTTGCCTACTCCAACCCTACTCATGATTGCCATCGTTGGCGTCTTTGCTGTCTTGGTTATAAGTCTGTTTAGTGGTGGAATTACTGCGAGCCTCGTAATTTTAGCTCTGGTCGGTGTTCTGCTCTATCTCCTTCACAAGATGGGAATTTTTAATGTTGAAGTTACCAATAACGGTCTTGATATTCAGTTTCAAGAAACCGCTGCTGTTCCGCCATCTTCACTCAGCAAGCAGAAGCTACCGGCCGTCTCAATTGAGAAGAAAGAGGTCTTTTATGTGAGTGGAAACAACTATACCTACGATGAGGCTCCGGCAGTTTGTGCGGCTTATGAGTCTGATCTAGCTACGTATGATCAGGTAACGCAAGCTTATGGAAATGGAGCGGAATGGTGTGGATATGGCTGGACTCAGGGTGGAATGGGTCTTTTCCCGACCCAGGAAGCAACGTGGGAGGCCTTACAGCACGAGTCAGATCAGGCTAAGCGTACCTCGTGTGGACGTCCCGGTGTGAATGGTGGATACTTTGATACGGCTACGAAGTTTGGTGTGAATTGCTATGGTGTAAAGCCTGGAAACAAGGATGTGAAGCTACCTGTGCCTCTGCCTGGAACGGACACGAACGAATTCAATAAGATGGTTCAGAAGTTTAAGTCAATGCTGAACAAGATCATTGTTTCACCTTTCAATCGTAATACTTGGTCGGAATTATCTTCATCAGTAGACACAAATGAACTACGCCTTGGACAGCCCAATAAGTCGTAAGATATATGTTCCGGAAGAAAATGAGATCCCATTTGCTCCGATCTCGTATCCTCCACTTCAATCTGCTCAGGATCAGAGCCACCGTCAAATGTCCTGGCTCTTTCATAAACCTCAGGATCATGCTATCTTTCCAGTTGCTCCGAAATCTGGTAAAATAGTGGGGAAGGTGCCCGAGAAGAAAAAGTAAGGTGAAATACAAAGATGATCGAAGTTGCTCTTTTATTGGGCCTAGGTGCTGTGGGCTACATGTTAGCCGTCGATCAACCCACTCATCAGCTTGAAGGTGCCGGTAATCGCGAAGATTTTACCATGCTTCCTCCTCGTCCTACGGAGGAGCACGCAGACGAAATCGGCCACAGTCAGGCCTCAAATGGTCACAATAACGAGGTCCCTTTCTTCGGTGCGCGGGTCACTCAGAGTATGTATTCGGGAGCCACTGAGGGAATCCTAGATACGTGGACGGGTGCGGGTAAGGAGTATACCCAGAAGCGTGAGGTGAAGTCGTTTTTTGATGCGAAGCCGGGCACGGGTCTTCCTTTTCGTAGCAAGGTTGAGACTGAGTTTGAGCAGTCTCGTATGGTGTCGGGCCAGAACATGAAGAACGTTTTCCCGATTCAGCAGGTTCAGGTTGGTCCGGGTGCCAACGATGGATACACCAACGTTCCTAAGGGCGGTTTCCAGCAGGATCAGCTCTATGACTACAAGCTTCCCAAGACGACCGATGAGATTCGTATTGCGACGAAGCCTAAGCTATCTTTTGAACCTGATCCGGTTCCTGGTGTGAACTTCATTACTCAGCCGGGAATTCAGGCGGCGGTGAACAAGAATAAGCCGGACAAGTTTGCGGTGTATGGTATGGATCGGGCTAATACGGCTGTTGGTGCTCAAACTGCTCCTCGCATTTATTCCGAGCAGCCGATTAAGGAGCAGGCCCGTGAGACTACGAGTGTAGATTACAATGGCGGTGCCCGTGGTAATGCGATCTTTACGTCGTACATTCGGGCATTCACAGAGCCCTACCAGGAGTTCATGAAGCTCACAACGGAGGGTCGTCCGGGTCCCGCTGGTGCGCAGGGTACGGGCTTCTCGATTGGTGCCGATAGTTATTCAACTCAGACCAAGCGTGATGAGACCGTTCTGTCGGATGCTACTCGCATTAATCCTCCCATACAGATCATCAATGCTCATGCGGACAGCCTAGGTTCTTACCGCTACAATGAGCCCTTACCTCAGGATGCTCTTGTTTCCCGCAATACTCCTGATATTTTATCTGCTCACCAGAACAACCCGTATACACAGAAGCTTACATCCTATTAAACAATTAGGGTAATGGATGCAATTCGTGAACAACTCATTTATAAGGAAGGAAGGGTACGTGTGTGCCTTAAAGATTTAACTATACAAGAACAGTATGAACTAATTCGTCTTTTGTTGGCAACTCGCACAAAAGACGTAATTATATGTAAACACAGTTCCGTTAATATGTATATTAATATTCTTTTAGATGATCTGAATTTAGAGACGGCGGATTGTTCTCTTTCCAAATGAAACCTTACGAGATGTCTTTCCACCTGTTTTCACAGCAGGTTTAGGCTCCATTTTTCCATTTATAATTGACTGTTTTATTCCACGATTCCAAGCCTCATCTAAAAACGTCTTTTTTTGTTTTTCTGTAAAATCTAATTCTTCTGAAATCTTTGCTAGCTTTACATTGTTATCTGTTCTAATCAATTTTATGATTTTTCCTTTCTTATCTGGGGTGATAAAAGATGGCCAATTCCATTTACCATCACCTTGATTAGGGTTGTTGTCTTGTTGAATTTGAATATTGTATAGAGTTGGATATGTATCCTTAAATAATTTATCAAGTTTATCTGATTTTTCCTTACTTAATTTTGCTCCTAATTTCTTTATAAATTCAGGATTCTTAATGAGCTCTTCCTCTGAAGGTAAGGTCATTCCAACTTCATTAACAATACGTTTCATCTGTTCTTCACGCTTTACTTGTTCATACTCCGCCTTGATTTTTGCAGATGGTGTGTTTTTCTCTTTTTCAATTTCATCTTTTACTAACTTACGTAATTCTAGTATTCTAGCTTTCTCAGAAACACCGGCTTCACTATTTACTCTATCACGAATATCACAGCTAATCTGATTCAGAAGCTCAGTGACTCCCTTCGCAGCTGGAACAGGTGCTGGAACTATATCAGGTGGGGGAGCAGATTCTGAAATAGGTTTTAGCTTTTTCTCGGGAATCACAACATCATAATGATCCTTATCATCAAATACTAATTGAATAACTGGTGTTTCTTTAGTAAAATTGTCAGGACAGAAAATCTCATCCTTATTTCCAGAATCCGAATACACCGCAATAATCGATCCCACCAGATTTGCGGTAGCCGGGCCCATAACATTAATAAAAAATGCCTTCTTATCTTTCACCGTAACGGTAACTAAATAGTCACTAAAATTTTTAAAGTCATTTTTCTCTTCTTCAGGAATTGCTTGATATAGTATTGTAAATTTTTCAAGGTTTTCTGGTTTTAAAATGAACGAACGAATTTTCTTGGAAAACGCTTGCGCTTCATCAATCCCAATTGATTTATCTTGAGATGCTAGAATTGCATTATAAAACGACCACTTATTGTTCTCAATTATTATTTTTTTGCCTTCTGGTATTTCGGGAATTAGGTCTTCATTGCATTTTAAATTAGAACGGGGTCCTGAAAAAAACTGTCTAACTGTTTCTTCAACAGTTGTTGTAACGGTGGGTGCTGTAGGTGCTGCAGGTGCTGCAGGTGCTGCAGGTGCTGCAGGTGTTGGAACAGGTCCTGTAACAGGTGCTGGAACAGGGGGGCGTCGTCCGCGAAGGTGAGGAGGTATAGGAGTATTCACAACTACAGGTTCAGGAGCACGCTCAGTGACGGACTCAGTCACGGGTTCTGGAGCAGGAGCAGGAGCAGGAGCACTCACGGGTTCGGGAGCAGGTTCGGGTACGGGTTCTGGAGCAGGAGCAGGAGCACTCACAGGTTCGAGAGCAGGTTCAGGTACGGGTTCTGGAGCAGGAGCAGGAGCACTCACAGGTTCGGGAACAGGAGCGGGTGCAGGAGCGGGTGCAGAAGAAGTAGGCTGTGTAGCAACCTTTATTAATGCCGCATTCTCAGATGAGAAAGGATTGTATTTTGATAACATATCTCCCAAATAAGGAACAGGTGCAGGTGCAGGTGCAGGTGCAGGTACAGGTGCAGGCTCTGGAAGAGGAGCGGGTGCAAGAGCAGCTCTGGCATCTTTTCTACGCTGAACTTCTTCAGGTGATCGGTTTAAACGTGCTGCTTCGCGAGCCCTCTTTTGAGCGTTTGATAAACTCTTAATACCGCCACCTTCCTGATTTACAGGAGTAGATTCTGAAACTGGAGCAGTAACTGGAGCAGGAACTGGAGCAGGACCAGTAGACGCAACCGGATTGAATTGTTGAGCTAAAAATGCCGAGCCCATAGCAGCAGCACTTCCTGCTACCATGGCAATTCCATAGACTGCGCTCAAAGCCGCCATAGAATCCTATTATAACTAGCAAAGATGTTTCATTTAGTTAAGGACAACGTAGAGCGCATTGAAAATAACCTTTTATGGGTAAAATCCGTAAGAGCCTCTATTGTATCTTGGTGGTTTAACGTCATTATCTTCATAGTTGTCGTAGGGTCCTTTGGATATTTCTTATATGCCAGTTATGGGACTGCGCCCTCCGAAGAGTTTAAGAAAATAGAGTTTGAGCCTCGTACATGGAATAACGCCGTAAGAAATGTTCCCATTACAGATTATGGACAGACTCCTGAGACTGAAGCTGGATATGGTATTTCGGGGCGTGCCCCTAGATCAAGCGCGTCGGCGTTTTGAAGAGATTAAAGGAATGACAGCTATTCCGACCACCGATGCTAGAATAGCGCGCAGACGGAAATTAAAACTTGATAGACCAGATAATAAATGAAAACGGCATCAGCCTACACAAATTATCGTAGAGTCAAGGCGGAGGCCACAAACTTAAAGGTACAATATCCCGGACATCTTGCTAATAATTTTGCCCCTATTCAGGGCTCAACGGGCTGCCCCTTACCTATTTTTGATAATGTTAAGTATGTGAGTATTGATAAGTGTTTGAAACCGGGTAAGACTCCTTGCATACCAAAAACGAATTGAAAACACTGATAACCTAAGCATACCAATACCATGGAGACATCACCGGTTATTATGCTTGTTGGGGGTCCAAATCAGTCGACGAAGATTAAAGACTTTTATTACGAGTTTACCAGAAGCTTTGACAATGGAGAAATTACTGAGGTTCGGTGCAAGAATACGGTGAATACCAGACCTACTCTTGTCTTAGCAGTAACGCCATGTGAATCTTATGACCGTGATCTCTCTATGTATTCATGGAAACTCATATTTTGTCAGGCTACGATTATTCTGGATTTTGGAGATTGGACTCTTGATGAAATTCATGGGACCAAACCCGAGGTTCTTCCTCATCTTATCACGTGGTCTGGAGATAACCAGGAAACGATGGAGAGAATTCTAGCATATGTAAACAAGAGATGATATCTGTCTTATGGTTATTTATAGGTTCGATCGTTGGTTTACTTGTGGTATCAATTTTTAACCCTCCGATGCGTGATCTGCCCAAGGTCCCTGTTCCCGGTGAGGAGAACTTCTTTAACACCAAAACAGGATGCATAAAATTAATCACTACGGAAGTACCTTGTACAAACAAAGCGACCTCGCTTAATTTCGTCGCAGCTCAACACAAATGATTCAGATTCAAAAACTGCTTCATAATGAGCGGAGTCTCTCATTTTTCTCCTTCTTAATTGGAATGGGACTGATTATCATGATGTTTCACAAACCCTTACGGTCAAAGATAACCTTAGCGGTTCCCATTGAAGAAATTCATGGAAAAATGGTAACTCATAACGGGAAGTGTTATACCTATCGCGCAGAAGATAGAGCATGTGAAATATCGTCCTCTAAATAAATGCAAGATAGTGGGGCGACGGATTTAAGTGCTCTTCTGGGTAGTGGTCCTGTTCAGAACCCTTCTTTACCGCAGTCAACGACCTTTGCGCCGATGGTGACGGGCGGTGGTGATCCGTTTATTAGCCCTATTAATACGACGCCCCAGCAGAAGCCGGCTACTACGGTATATAATCACGATGCGACCTTTAACAGCATTCGGTATGCGATAAAGAACCTCATGGTTTATTTTGGGTTCTTTGTGGCCGCCGTGATTATTTCTCTATCTACGCCTCGGTCCCTGCTTCTGCAGTACATTCCTCATACGTATACGTCTGGGGGAGTAGTGTCCTACAGTGGGGCGGCGGTCCTAGCTGGCGTTGCGGTTGCGATTGCTTATGTGATTGGTACTCTAGGTAGCAGCCTCATATAAAAAGTTTATACTTAAGAATACTCTACTCGACGAAGACCCCACTTCTCCATACACTTTTTAAGAAATACCTGACAATCGTGACACGGCTTTGACTGCAAGATTTGATTACTCTTGCCGAGACGAAATACAATAAGCACACATCCACGAAGTCGTGAAAGATCACCAAGACTTTTCACGACTGCGCACTCAGCATGCATAGTTTGGTAATTGCAGCCGCATCCACTTGAACGACTACCAGCTCGATTTCTGGCTTCAGCTATTACTTTTCCTCGTAATTCAATGCGAGCGAAATGCTCGCTAGTATTCATACGGTTTGTATAGTGGCAGCCACGCCTGTGATCAACGATCATCATTTTACCTTTTTGTTAATCATATCGGTAGCCGAGGTAAAATACGTTTTTACGCAATAATCGTAATTTAATAAATGGTGGACCGGTGGCTGGGTTACCGGATAAACTCACGGGGGTGGAAGCTTGACCAGCCTGCCACCGTGCACCCGTCCATGATGTTTGGTGCCGGGTTTACACTAACTCCCCAATTTGCTCTAAAGAATAAGATCACTCACGTTATTAATTGTGCATATGATGAAGATAGTCCAGCGTGGTTCCGAACAGTTCATCCTGATAAGTATGTGTCTCTAAAGGCTAACGATAATTTTGAAGAAAATATTGTATCAAAGTTTTCGGAATTTGAAACCTGGATGAATAAGTTTTTTCAAGATTCTTCTTGCAAGATGATTTACGTTCATTGTCAGTGTGGAATTAATCGTAGTGGATACCTGACGCTTCTGTATATAATCAAAAAGTTTGGATATGAATACGATGGAGCAGTTCGGGCTATTCTACGACAGCGTCCTTGTGCACTAACGAATCCATCCTTTGAAAAACAAGTTATAAACTATATAAGAAGTAATGGGAGACCTGAGTAAAAATCCACTATGGTCCAACGTAAATCCCAATAAGGCATCGTCATTTATGGGACCTGACTATAGTTATGCTGATAACGTCCCAGGACCCTCATCCTTGGGCGTTGGATCAAACGGGACCTTTAGTCAGGTTTATAGTAATCTGAATGCGGTTACCACTTACGTCAAGGGTATGATTTCTGGCGATCCTCCTCTAGGTAATCAGTATTTCTTGAATACGGGTGGAGTGTGTACGGCATCGGATGGCTCAACTCAGCCTCGATGGAATTATATTAATAACATTCCGGGAGGTGGAAGTCCGCCAGCTGGAATTCAGGATCTAGCCTTCTTATCGAACGATATGCGTGGTCTTATTCCAGGTATTGTTCAAGATGTGGAGGGCTTGAATCCTTACTATCTATTCTCGGCTCTTACTTCTGATGGCACTCCAGCTTGCGATTGTTACAAGTGTGTAGTAACCACGGGCGGAGATAGTTATTTTTTAACGCCGGATTTATCGCCAGATTTCGATCCGGATCTTTGTACGAAGGTTGATGTATCTCAATGTAAGGCGTCTTCTTCAGAGTCATTTTCTAACATAAATATGGCTTCAAGTCCTATTCCAACTATAGTAGCTGCGCTTGGTATTTTATATTTTGCTTGCAAATAGTTTGCTGCAAGTAGTATTTTCAGAGTATTAAATTTAAGACATTAATAATCGATGGACAATATATTTCGAGTGAAGAAAGTCCAGGAATCTGGTCAGTCTTCAAAAGCCCAAGGAACCTTGGATGCGGTCCATCAAACGATTGTGAACACTATTAAGGAAGATTCTTTGAATGTAGAAGATATTCTGGAAGAATGTCATACCTTAAAAGAAAAGATCAAGACGCTCTTATCAACAAACCAAATTGCTGATATTCTTGAAGCCTCACGACTCGAGAAAGAGATCACTAAGTTACAGAATAAGATAAAGTCAGATAATCCGCTGGAAGATTATTACCTAAAGAATGCCGATATCATGCTTTCGTATTACGGTAATACCGACAAGTCCAAACCAACGACCACTTCTTGTATGGATGAGAATACCTTTATAAAGTATTTAGTCACAAACAAGGGTCCTGACTTTGGAAGTCAGACTAAGAAACAGTTATTTGAGGAATACGCGACTCGGATGAAACTAGTGGGCTTAGAAAATGTGGAAACCAAGCAGGTAGTGACGGAGCATTGTGAGACCTGTAATATTGCGAGGGAAGAACTATCGTCGGAAGGTGTACTGGTATGTCCCACGTGTGGATCAGAGGAATATATGATGGTAGTTTCGGACTTTCCTTCGTTTCGTGATCCTCCTAAGGAACGAAATAATTATGCGTACAAGAAAATCAATCACTTGAATGAGATTCTGAATCAGTTTCAGGCCAAGGAATCTACGATAATTCCGGAAGAAGTTACGAATGAGGTTATTTGTGAGCTAAAGAAACGTCGCGTACAGAATATTGCTCAGCTAACTGAGAAAGATATACGTGAGATTTTAAAGAAGCTCAATAAATCTAAGTATTACGAACATGCTGCACACATCCTTTCCCGACTTAATGGAAACCCTCCCCCAACAATTACACCGGAAATTGAAGAAAAAATTCGAACCATGTTCCAGGAAATCCAAGCACCCTTTTTATTGTACTGCCCCGATGATCGTACTAACTTTCTATCTTACTCGTACATTTTGTTTAAGTTTTTTGAATTATTGGAACTTGATGAATACAAAGCCTATTTCCCCTTACTAAAATCACGTGATCGACTCATTGCTCACGATCAAATTTGGAAAAAGATTTGCGAGTATTTACGTTGGGAGTTTGTGCAATCAGTATAATATTTTCACAAAGGTGACCGTATACTAGTAATGGATGAGTTCAAGCAAAAAATCGACATTGTGGATTCTCAAGTTCGTAAGACTGTCTTGAAAAATGTGATTGGATTTTTGCGTCAGAATAATCAGCACGAGATAGCCGATGCCTTTTATGATATTCTATCTTGTTATCCCGAAATTCCGTTCAGTAAGGAACAACGGGAGTTTCGGCTATTTATGGCCTGGTCTAATCTAGAAAAGTACGAACGTAATCATCTTGTCCGTCAGATCATTAGTCAGCCATTTCAATAAAAATATGAGTGTTTACGCCGTCTTGTACTTAATTGCCTTACGCTTAAGGATATGAATATAGGGAATAGGATTGGGAACATTGCGATTATCACAAAAGGTTCCTTCCCAGCAGTATCCAGTATGACCGCTCCACTGAGAACACGGTCTTGATTTGAAGTCTTTATACATCAAATCTTGAGACGGATCGACACTTATATTTATATGTTCACATTCTAGCATATCGACCATCACGTGACGGCCACAGTACTCTGCTAGTGCATCCTTGTATCGGTGCCAGTTATAAATATCATCTGACTTAGGAAGTTTCCAGTCGAAAGTCTTTGCGTAGTCCCGAATATATTTACGAAATAGCATAGGAGACTCAGGGTTCTCAATAAGATCACGTACAGCCGTACGCACCCTAGTTTCCATGTAGTTATTTTCATTAGAATATGAACGAATACCAGTGGCTACTTCAGTGTCTACTTGAGCCGCAAACTCAGCGGCCATACGTTCTGACACAAAATCAGCATCTAAGGGTAATTTCAAATTTGTTCCAAGTGTCTCATCAACCCAGGTGTCAAGACTGGTCTTTTTCAGCTCTGACATCCAGAGATTTGTAATAGAATCCATCATCTTCGTTGATCTTCGATAAACTTCGATTTAATAAATTCGTTTTTATAGGAATTTACATGGTTACTGGAGTTCGTGATCTAGGAATGGTATAATCCGCATAACAACCTTGCCAGCCTTTTCCGCGTTTTTGTACTACGATGTACACGTCGGACTTTAGACGATTTTGCAAGAGATACTTGTCAAAAATTGATGGCGTCAGAGCAAGTATTCTCGTATATTCCACATCAGGATGAACTAAATCTTTTGAGTATATGTGTTTCTTACGATAACACACATATTCATGCTTCTTGTTCATGAGACGCGGTACACATAAGTACAAGCGATAAAAAGGATCATCTTCAATAGCTATTTCTTTGTTCCAAACCGTCATTGTACATAAAAATTAAATTATTCTTATTAGGGTTTCTGTTCTAGTTCTACAAGACGGGAATCTAAATCCACAATAATATCCATGAGTGTTTTCATCAACACTAGTTTTTCATTATCATAATACGCAGCGAGAGGAACAGATTGAGAATATCTATTGCGGGTCAAGGCATCTTGTTTATCAATAATAAGTTTCTCAAGAATCCCAATTGGATTTTGTTTTCGAACCTCGGGCTTTGTACCATGATTTTCAATCTTCTTCTTCAAAATAGCTAACTTTGACTCAATAACTGTGACTTCCATCTTTTAAGACAAAAATGATTATTATACTTATGATTCGTTTTTATTATAATTAAGTTTCTTAAAATTTTTGAACTACAATCCAATCCACTTGTGAACCAAATAGTAAATCAACATATTTAAATCCAAAAAATTTAGTAAACGAAATGCCAGACTGTTCTGTTTGCATGCATGATATGGATATGGAAGAATATGATGACCCAAATGAATCGACACGTACATGTGTTCGTTTGGATTGTAAGCACGCATATCATACCAAGTGTGTTCTGAAGTACATGAAGGAAACGAACTTTGAATGTATTCTTTGCAATAAACATCGCAATCCAATTGAGCTAAATGGCTTAATTGAACAAGCAATTAATGAAGTTAAAAAAGATAAAGGATATCGTGAGATTAAAAGAGAACTCAAATCTGCAGAATCTGAATTTACTCAAAGTAAAAAGGTTATGAAACAAGCAGTTCAAGAGTTTATAGATTTACATAGAGATGAATGGCAAGCAAATACACATAGAAAAAATGTTCTATCGATTGATGCAAAACTTACTCGATATGTTAAAAAATTTGTTCTTGCTAAACCTATGCTAGCAGGAGCAATTATGCCAAAGTTATATAGATACGGTGCAAATGAGTTAGTTCACATAAAAATGTGGAAGTATAAAAGTGACAGGATTTATTTTAAGTATTAGTTTCAGGAACTTTCTTTTTAGACCCTCTGGCATTTCAAACCGGCATAAAATTATCTAAATTTTATTTAACTTCAATGGTAATCCGTGTCCGAATAATATCATATATATTAAAACGAATGATGCTATTAAAATACTTCTAC
>Ga0136641_1000237_pt1 | contig 23382 bp, 19 predicted proteins | sample EliLak1302023Y_FD_115312 | JGI IMG/M metagenome (GOLD analysis project Ga0136641, IMG submission 115312) | Freshwater microbial communities from Elizabeth Lake, Yosemite National Park, California, USA - 13020-23Y | ecosystem: Environmental > Aquatic > Freshwater > Lake ...
ACCCCGCCCATGAAGAAGATCGCCAAGTTGAAGCTGAACCCGGGCAAAGGCCTCAACCCCATGCAGCGCCTGGGCCCCGGGCTGATCACCGGCGCCGCCGACGACGACCCCAGTGGCATCGCCACCTATTCGCAGGCCGGTGCGCAGTTCGGCTATTCGATGCTGTGGACCATGATTTTCACGCTGCCGCTCATGGCCGCGATCCAGATCGTCAGTGCGCGCATCGGCTATGTCACCGGCCACGGCCTGGCGTCCAACATCAAGAAGCGCTTTCCGCGGCCGGTGCTGCTGGCCATCGTCGGCATGCTGGTGGTGGCCAACACGCTGAACATCGCCGCCGACATCGCCGCGATGGGCGAGGCCTTGCGCCTGGTGGTGGGTGGCTCGGCCCACGTTTATGCCGTCACCTTCGGCCTGCTGTGCCTGGTGCTGCAGGTCTTCCTCAGCTACGCCACCTATGTGCGCTGGCTGAAGTGGCTGACGCTGGCCCTGCTCAGCTATGTGGCCGTGGTCTTCACCTTGCACGTCGACCTGAGCGATGTGCTGCACCAGGTCATCCACCCGCAACTGGTGCTGGGCCACGAGGTGCTGCTGATGGTGGTGGCGGTGTTCGGCACGACGATCAGCCCCTACCTGTTCTTCTGGCAGGCAGCGCAAGAGGTGGAAGACGTCAATGCCGGCCCCGAACACCCGCACCCGCCGGCCGAGGTGCGCGGCCACTTGCGGCGCATCAAGTGGGACACCGTCATCGGCATGACGTTCTCCAACCTGATCGCCTTCTTCATCATCCTGTCCACCGCGGCCACGCTGCACAAGGCCGGCATCACCGACATCCAGACCAGCGCCCAGGCCGCCGAGGCGTTGCGCCCGCTGGCCGGCGACCTGACCTTCGTGCTGTTCAGCCTGGGCATCGTCGGCACCGGGCTGCTGGCCGTGCCGGTGCTGGCCGGCTCGGCCGCCTATGCGGTGGCCGAAGCCGCGGGCTGGGAAGGCAGCCTGAGCCTGCGCCTGGAAGAAGGCCAGGGCCGCGGCTTCTACGGCGTGGTGGCGCTGGCCACGCTGGGCGGCGTGGCGCTGTGCTTCTCGCCGATGGACCCGGTGAAGGAGCTGTTCTGGTCGGCGGTGCTGAACGGCGTCATCGCCGTGCCCATCATGGTGGTGATGATGCTGCTGGCGACGCAGCGCAAGACCATGGGCAGCCACGTCATCGGGTCGCGCTTGAAATGGCTGGGCTGGGCGGCCACGGCGGTGATGGCCGCCGTGGTGGTGGCGATGTTCGCCACGCTGTAGGTCGTGCGCCTTTGCCGTCTCGGAACTGGGCTGGAATGGGCCCCCTAAGATCGCCGCTCAGTCCGTAGAAAGCCGCCCCGCCGATGTCGATGGTCACCCTGGCCCTGCGCCGCCCCTACACCTTCATCGTGATGGCGCTGATGATCGTGCTGGCCACGCCGTTCGCGCTGCTGAACATGGCCACCGACATCTTCCCGGAGATCAACATCCCGGTGATCAGCATCATCTGGAACTACAACGGCCTGTCGGCGCAGGAAATGGGCCAGCGCATCGCCGGGCAGAGCGAGCGCGGCCTGACCACCACGGTCAGCGACATCGAGCACATCGAATCGCAGTCGCTCTACGGCGTGGCGGTGATCAAGGTCTTCTTCCAGCCCAACGCCAACATCCAGACCGCCATCGCGCAGGTCGTGGCCGCCGTGCAGTCGCAACTGCGGCAACTGCCGCCGGGCATCACACCGCCGCTGGTCATCAAGTACTCGGCGTCCAGCATCCCGGTGGTGCAACTGGCCCTGTCCAGCCCCACGCTGCCCGAGCAGGCGGTGTTCGACGCGGCCATCAACGTGCTGCGCCCGCAGCTCATCACCATCCCCGGTGCGGCCGTGCCTTTTCCCTATGGCGGCAAGCAGCGCCTGATTTCGGTGGACCTGGACATGCCGGCGCTGCAGGCGCGCGGCCTGTCGCCGGCCGACGTGGTCAACGCGCTGAACGTGCAGAACCTGATCCTGCCCTCGGGCACCGCCAAGCTGGGCGACACCGAATACGCGGTGCGCATGAACGGCGCGCCGGAAGCCATCGCCGGCCTGAGCGACCTGCCGGTGCGCACCTCGGCCGGCGGCGCCACCACCTTGATCAGCGACGTGGCCCAGGTGCGCGACGGCTTTTCGCCGCAGACCAATGTGGTGCGCCAGGACGGCGCGCGCGGCGTGCTGCTGTCCGTCCTGAAGAACGGCGGTGCCAGCACGCTGGACATCGTGGCCAACCTGCGCGCGCTGCTGCCACGCGCCGTGCAGGTGATGCCGCCCGACATCACGATGACCCCGCTGTTCGACCAGAGCGTCTTCGTCAAGGCGGCCATCAAGGGCGTGGTCATCGAAGCCCTGATCGCCGCCGCCCTGACCGCCGCGATGGTGCTGCTCTTCCTGGGCAACTGGCGCAGCACGCTGATCATTGCGCTGACCATACCGCTGTCCATCCTGGCGTCCATCCTGGTGCTGAAGGCTTTGGGTGAAACGCTGAACCTGATGACGCTGGGCGGGCTGGCGCTGTCGGTGGGCATCCTGGTCGACCAGGCCATCGTGACCATCGAGAACATCGAGCGCCACCTGCACATGGGCAAGCCCATCACCGAGGCCATCGAGACCGGTGCCGGCGAGATCGGCGTCGCGGCCTTCGTCTCCACGCTGTGCATCTGCATCGTCTTCGTGCCGATGTTCTTCCTCTCGGGCGTGGCGCGCTTCCTCTTCGTGCCGCTGGCCGAGGCGGTGGTGCTGGCCATGATCGCCAGCTATCTGCTGTCGCGCACCCTGGTGCCCACGCTGGTGCTGCTGCTGATGGCCAAGGCCCATGGCGAACCGAAAGGGAACTCGTGGCTGCAGCGCAGCTACCGCGCATTCGACCAGCGCTTCGAGCGCGTGCGCCGGGCCTACACGCTGGCGCTGGCCGTGCTGCTGACGCACCGCCGGCGCTTCGCGCTGACCTTCCTGCTGTTCTGCGTGCTGTCCTGCGGCCTGGCGCCCTTCCTCGGCCGCGACTTCTTCCCGACGGTGGACGCCGGGCAGATCCGCCTGCACATGCGCGCGCCCACCGGCACGCGCATCGAGGAGACGGCGCGCATCGCCGACGCGGTGGAGAACGTCATCCGCGAGATCATTCCCCAGTCGCAACTGGAGACGGTGCTCGACAACATCGGCGTGGCCAACAGCGGCATCAACCTGTCCTACAGCAACGCCGGCACCATCGGCACGCTGGACGCCGAGATCCTGCTGTCGCTGAAGGAGGGCCACGCGCCGACCGAGGACTGGGTCAGCCGGCTGCGCGCCGAATTGCCGCGCCGCTTCCCCGGCATCGAGTTCTTCTTCCAGCCGGCCGACATCGTCACGCAGATCCTGAACTTCGGCCTGCCGGCGGCCATCGACGTGCAGTTCACGGGCGCCAACGTGGCCGCCAATGCGGCTTTGGCGGCCGAGCTGACGCTGGCCATCCAGAAAATACCGGGCGCCGTCGACGCCCATGTCCACCAGCGACTGAACGCCCCGGCGCTGGCCCTGCAGATGGACCGCACGCGGCTGCAGCAGGTCGGGCTGACCGCGGCCAACCTGGGGCAGAACGTGCTGATCGCGCTGTCGGGCAGTTCGCAGACGGCGCCGGCCTTCTGGCTGAACCCGGCCAACGGCGTGGTCTACAACATCGCGGTGCAGACGCCGCAGTACCAGGTGGACAGCCTGGACGCGCTGCTCAACCTGCCGGTGGGCACGGGCCTGGGGGCCAGCGGCATCGCCAGCGCCATCCCCAGCACCCAGCTGCTGGGCAACCTGGTCGAGGTGGCGCCCGGCCAGCAGGTGGCCGTGGCCTCGCGCTACAACATCCTGCCGGCCATCGACATCTACGTCAGCGTGCAGGGCACCGACCTGGCCAGCGTCGCCGGCCGGGTGCAGGCGCTGGTCGATGCGGCACAGGCCAAACTCCCCAAGGGCAGCCAGCTGGTGCCGCGCGGCCAGGTCGAGACCATGCAGGCGTCCTTCCTCGGCCTGGGCGTGGGGCTGGCCATGGCCATCGTGCTGGTCTATCTGCTGATCGTCGTCAACTTCCAGAGCTGGATCGACGCCGCCATCATCGTCGCGGCGCTGCCGGCGGCGCTGGCCGGCATCGCCTGGATGCTGTTCATCACCGGCACCACGCTCAGCGTGCCGGCCCTGACCGGCGCCATCATGACCATGGGCGTGGCCACGGCCAACAGCATCCTGCTGATCAGCTTCGCGCGGCAGCGCCGCGAAGACGGTGTGCCGCCGCTGGCCGCCGCGCTGGAGGCCGGCGCCACGCGCATCCGGCCGGTGCTGATGACGGCGCTGGCCATGGTCATCGGCATGATCCCGATGGCGCTGGGCCTGGGTGAAGGCGCCGAACAGAACGCGCCGCTGGGCCGGGCTGTGATTGGCGGGCTGATCTTCGCCACGGTGTCCACCCTCTTTTTCGTACCGGTCGTGTTTGCCGGCGTGCACCAATGGCTGGCGAAGCGCGCGGCGCCCGGCGCCGCAGCGGGCCTCACCCCGCAATCCCAGGAGTCCTGACGCATGACCGAAAAGACGCACGCCGCGCTGGGGCTGCATGCCATCGAGGCCCTGCCCGGCCAGCCGCCGCTGGACCTGCTGCAGCGCCGCCAGATCGTGCGCCGGCTGCTGTGGACGGCCGTGGCCATCCTGCTGCTGCTGGCGCTGGGCGCCGGCCGCACGATGTGGGCGCGCGCGGCCAACGCGCAGACGCTGCAGGCCACCAGCGCCGAGCAAAGCCAGCTTTACGTCAAGGTGACGACGGTGCAGCGCGGTGACAAAGGCCAGATGCTGCTCCTGCCCGGCACCTTGCAGGGCCAGGTGCAGGCGCCGATCTCGGCGCGCGCGGCGGGCTATCTGAAGCGCTGGACCAAGGACATCGGTGCCAGCGTGAAGCAGGGCGAACTGCTGGCCGAGATCGACTCGCCCGAGATCGACCAGCAACTCAGCCAGGCCGTGGCTGCGCGCGAACAGGCGGCGTCCACGCTGGCACTGGCGCGCAGCACGGCCGCGCGCTGGGAAGGCCTGCGCCAGCAGGACGTGGTCTCGCAACAGGACCTCGAGGAAAAGCGCAGCGCCGTGGCGCAGCAGCAGGCCAATGTGGCCGCTGCCGAAGCCAATGTGCAGCGCCTGCGCCAGCTCGAAGCCTTCAAGCGCGTGGTGGCGCCCTTTGCCGGTGTGGTGACGCGGCGCAATGTCGATGTCGGTGACCTGATCGACGGCCAGCGCGTGCTCTACACGCTGGCCCAGGTCGACACCCTGCGCGTCTTCGTCTCTGTGCCGCAGAGCGTGGCGCAGCGCGTCCAACCCGGGATGTCCGTGGTGGTGACGCAGGCCGAACTGCGCGGCCAGCGCTTTGCTGGACAGGTGGTGCGCACGGCCGGTGCCATCGACACCGCGACGCGCACGCTGCAGGTCGAAGTGGCGCTGCCGAATGCCGACGGCCGCCTGCTGGCCGGCGCCTATGTGCAGGTGGCGCTGCCGCTGCCGGCCGGCGCTGCGCTGCGCGTGCCCACCAACGCGCTGCTGATCCGCGGCGAGGGCACGCTGGTGGCGGTGGTCGATGCGCAGGGCCGGGTGTCGCTGCGCAAGATCGCGGTCGGCCGCAACTACGGCCCCGATTTCGAGGTGCTGGACGGTCTGTCCGATGGTGAACGGCTGGTGCTCAACCCGCCTGACGGCCTGGCCCATGGGCAGACCGTGGTGGTGGTGCCGAATGCGCCGCCGGCTGCGGCAGCGTCCGCCGCTTCGGGCGCGGCCAAGGGGCGGGCGTGAGCGTGCGTGAGCCGCGCGCGCCCGCCGGCCTGTTGCGGCTGTTCGCCTGCGCCGCTGCGGTGGGCACCTGTGCCGCCGGGCTGGGCGGCTGCGCCACAGGCCCCGACTACGTCAAGCCCGCCACCGACCTGCCCGTCAGCTGGAAACTGGAAGCGCCCTGGCGGGTCGGCCAACCCGACGATGCCGCGGCCAAGGGCCCGTGGTGGCAGCGCTTCGGCGACGCACAGCTCAACGCGTTGCAAACCCAGGCCCAGGCCAACAACCCCACGCTGGCGCTGGCCGGCACGCGGCTGGCGCAGGCCCGTGCCACGCTGGCCGGCAGCACGGCCGGCCTGTTCCCGCAGATCGGTGTCAGCGAACGCGCCGCCCGCCAGCGCATCTCGGCCAACCGGCCGCTGTCCAACTACAACAGCGCCAACTTCTCGACGCTGCAGAACGACGTCGTGCTGCAGGGCACGGTCAGCTACGAGGTCGATCTGGCTGGCCGCGTGGCACGCAGCATCGAGGCCGGGCAGGCGGCGCTGGCGCAGTCCGCGGCCGACTTCGAGAACACGCGGCTGCTGCTCAGCGCCGATCTCGCCAGCGCCTATTTCAACCTGCGCGCCACCGATGTCGAACTCGACGTGCTGGCCCGCTCATTGGCCTTGCAGGGCCGCGCCCTCGGTCTGGTCCAGGCGCGGCGCGCGGGCGGTGCCGGAACGGGTCTGGAAGTGGCGCAACAGCAGGCCCTGCTGGACAGCACGCGCGTGCAACTGGACCTGTTGAAGCGCCAGCGCGGCGTCTTCGAGCACGCCATCGCCGCGCTCGTCGGCGTGCCCGCACCGGCCTTCTCCCTGGCCGTCGATCTGCGCCCGCTGCAGCCGCCGGTGGTGCCGCTGGGCGTGCCGTCGGATGTGCTGGAACGCCGCCCCGACATCGCCGCGGCCGAGCGCGCCATGGCCGTGGCCAACGCCCAGATCGGGGTCGCCCGCGCGGCCTTCTACCCCAGCATCGCGCTGGGCGGCGCCTTCGGCGTCGAGAGCCGCGCGCTGTCGGCGCTGTTCGACGCGCCCAGCTTGTTGTGGTCGCTGGGCCTGTCGGCGGCCCAGGTGCTGTTCGACGGCGGCCGCGTGCGGGCCACCGTCGACTTCGCCAGCGCCGCCCACGCCGGCACCGTGGCCAACTACCGCCGTGTGGTGCTGGGCGCGATGCAGGAGGTGGAAGACGGCATCACCGGCCTGAACGCGCTGGACAGCGCCGCCGCGCAAGCCGCCACCGCCGTGGCCAGCGCCCGCCAGGTGCTGACGATGTCCACGGCGCGCTACGAAGGCGGCGCCTCGACCTATGCCGACGTCATCATCGCCCAGCAGGCCCTGCTGGTGGCCGAACGCCAGGCCGCGCAACTGCTGGGCCAGCGCCTGCTGACCACGGTCTTCCTGGTCAAGGCCCTGGGCGGTGACTGGTCAGCCGCCCAGGGCTGACCCGCTGCGCATCAGACGGCGCGGACCTGCACCTTGCGGAAGCGGATGGTGCCGGCTGCCGACTGCAGGGCGATCGGCCCGCTCTTGAAGCGGCCGTCGCGTGCATCGGCGGTCTGCACGCCGTTGAGCACCACCAGCAGGCGGTCGCCCTTGGCGGTGATCTCGTAGGTGTTCCAGCGGCCGGCGGCCTTGGGCATGGGCGAGATCTTGCTGACGTTGACGATGGCGCCGGTGCCGTAGCTGGGGTCGGGCCGCTTGTCGAAGATGTTGACTTCGTAGGCGTTGTCGGCGGTGACCTTGCTGCGGTCCTGGCAGCGCAGGAAGAGACCGCTGTTGGCGTCTTCGTCGGCCCAGAATTCGGCGCGCAATTCGAAGTCGGTGTAGCTGGCTTTCGTCACCAGGTAGCCGTCCTTGCCGCCCTGGCCTTGCAGCGAGCCATCGACGAAGCGCCAGTTGCCGGCGCCCAGCTCGGTGTAAGCGCCGAGGTCTTGCACCGTCGCGCCGTCGACCAGCGTCGTCCAGTTGCCGCCCGTGCCGGCGCCCGGGCTGGCGCAGCCGCCCAGGGCGGAGGCGGCGCAGGCAGCACCGGTGGCGAGCAGGGTTCTGCGGTTCAGGTCCATGGTGATCTCCGGCGGGTTGTGGATGCGGCGGGCGCGACTGTGGGGCGGCGGTCGGGCAGCGTCAACGGTAGATACACGCAGTTCGCACAACCCCCGCAGATGGGCGTTTCGGCGGCTCACCCGGCCGTGGGCGCAAGTGCTATGGTGGGTTCACCACCGAGACCGATTCCGAGGAGACCACTGCGTGACCTTGACCGCTCATAAGCCCGCCACCTTGCCCCGCGACACCTTGATGGGCGCCTTGCTGAACACGGCGTCGCTGATCGAGCAGCGGCGCTGCGGTGAGATCGCCGACGGCTATATCGACGGCTATGTGGCGCTGAACTGGATCGAATGGAACGGCGGCAGCCTGCGCCTGACCGAGACCGGGCAGAACATGCGCAAGCAACTGAAATCCGGCCAGGGCTGAATCGGGCCTGACCCCAGGGCGCGGGAGCGGTGCCCGGGCTTAGCATGCTGGCGTCGCTTGCCACCGTTGTCGCCGCCATGCTCACAGATCGCAAGAACCAAGCCCCGGGCCAGCCCGCCAAGGCCTTCGCCAGCCAGGCCGACCTGGTAGACAAGGCCGTGAGCTTCACGAAACTGTCGGACCACGCCTACGCCTACACGGCCGAAGGCGACCCCAACACCGGCATCGTCATCGGCGACGACGCGGTGATGGTCATCGACACCCAGGCCACACCGGTGATGGCGGCCGACGTGATCCGCCGCATCCGCGAGGTCACCGACAAGCCGATCCGGTACGTGCTGCTCAGCCACTACCACGCGGTGCGCGTGCTGGGGGCCAGCGCTTACGCGCCCGAACACATCATTGCCAGTGAAGACACGCTGGACCTGATCAAGGAACGCGGCGAGCAGGACAAGGCCAGCGAGATCGCCCGCTTCCCGCGGCTGTTCCGCAATGTCGACAGCGTGCCGCCCGGCCTGACCTGGCCGACGCTGACCTTCAGCGGCAAGATGACGCTGTGGCTGGGCCGGCTGGAGGTGCAGATCCTGCAACTCGGCCGCGGCCACACCAAGGGCGATACGGTGGTCTGGCTGCCGCAGGACCGCGTGCTGTTCAGCGGCGACCTCGTCGAATTCGACGCCACGCCCTATGCCGGCGATGCCTATTTCAGCGACTGGCCGGCCACGCTGGACGCGCTGGCGGCGCTCCAGCCCTTGAAGCTGGTGCCGGGCCGTGGTGCGGCCTTGCAGGACGAAGCGCAGGTGGCGGCCGGCCTGGCCGGCACGCGGGCTTTCATCAGCGATGTCTATGGCGCCGTGCAGGCCGGTGTGGCCGCCGGCCAGGACCTGAAAACGGTCTACCGCGAGACGCTGGCGGCGACGCGGCCGAAGTACGGGCATTGGGTGATCTTCGACCACTGCATGCCCTTCGACGTGTCGCGTGCCTTTGACGAAGCCAGTGCCCACCGCGACCCGCGCATCTGGACGGCCGAGCGTGACACGGCGATGTGGAAGGCCCTGGAGAGCTGACTCCCGCAAGGCGGGTCGACCATGTTGCAGACCTACACCTGGCCGCGCTACACCGCGCGCCGCGCGCCGGAGATCGACGCGGCCGATGTCCGCCGCCTGCCGCTGGTGGTGGTGGGGGCCGGCCCGGTCGGCCTGTGTGCCGCGATCGACGCCGCGCAGCGCGGCCAGTCGGTGCTGTTGCTGGACGAGGACCACACCGTCAGCATCGGCTCGCGCGGCCTGTGCTACGCCCAGCGCACGCTGGAGATCTTCGACCGCCTGGGCGTCGGAGACGCCGTCGTGGCGCGCGGCGTGACCTGGAACGTCGGCCGCACCTTCCACGGTGAGCGCGAGGTCTTCAGCTTCAACCTGCTGCCCGAGGCCGGCCACCGCCGGCCGGGCATGGTCAACCTGCAGCAGTACCACCTGGAGCAGATGCTGGTCGAGCGGGCGCAGGCGCTGCCCCTGATCGACCTGCGCTGGCAGAACCGGGTGCAGGCGCTGCGGCCCGACGACAGCGGCGCGTCGCTCGACATCGAAACACCCGAAGGCCGCTACAGCGTGCGCGCCGACTGGGTGATCGTGGCCGACGGCGCGCGCAGCCCCATCCGCCGCCAACTCGGCCTGGACATGGAAGGCCGGGTCTTTCAGGACCGCTTCCTGATCGCCGACGTGCTGCTCAGCGAGCCGCCCTTCGACGCCGGCCGCACCGAGCGCCGCTTCTGGTTCGACCCGCCCTTCCACCCGCAACAAAGCGCGCTGTTGCACCGCGAGGCCGACAACGTCTGGCGCATGGATTTCCAGCTCGGCTGGGACGCCGACCCCGAAGCCGAAAAGCTGCCCGAACGGGTGGCCCCGCGCATCCGCGCGGCGCTCGACAGCCAGGGCTTCGCGCACATCGACTTCGAACTGGAATGGCTCAGCGTCTACACCTTCCAGTGCCGGCGCATGGCGCGCTTTCGACATCGGCGGCTGCTGTTCGCCGGCGACGCCGCGCACCAGGTTTCGCCTTTCGGCGCGCGCGGTGCGAACTCGGGTGTGCAGGACGTCGACAACCTGGTCTGGAAACTGGACCTCGTGCTGCGCGGGCTGGCACCCGAGGCCTTGCTGGACAGCTACGACGCCGAGCGCGGCGCCGCGGCCGACGAGAACCTGCTGAACAGCACCCGCAGCACCGATTTCATGACCCCCAAGAGCCGCGCGTCGCAGCGCATGCGCGACGCGGTGCTGACGCTGGCCGCCGAACACCCCTTCGCGCGGTCCTTGGTCAACAGCGGGCGTTTGTCGGTGCCCACGACCCTGCAGGCCTCGCCCTTGAACACCCCGGACGCCGACGCCTTCGAAGGCTGGATGCTGCCCGGCGCGCCGGCCGACGACGCCCCGCTGCGCAGCGGCCGCTGGCTGCTCGAGCTGCTGCCGACCGACTTCACGCTGCTGCTGTTCTTCGATCCGTCGAACGCCGCCGACTTCTTCGCCCACGCCCAGCCCGTGATCGACGCGCTGGCGCGCGATGCGCTGCCGGTCTGCGCATGTCTGGTGCCCTGCGAAGGCGTGCCGGCGCTGCGCTACGACGCCCGCCCGGGAACCGCCTACCTGCTGCGGCCGGACCAGCACGTGGCGGCACGCTGGCGCCGCCTGGATCTGGCCGGGGTGCGTGCCGCCGTGGCCCGCGCGTCGGCGCACACGGCCGGCCTGCCCGCATGAAGCACCTCAACACCCAGCCCAACTTCGGCACGCCCGGCCTTCGCCACCGCCAGGCCTACACGCCGGGCGACGATTTCTACGACCTGCTGATCCAGGGCCACGCCGGTCTGAGCGACGACGACAGCGAACGCATGAACGCGCGCCTGGTGCTGCTGCTGGCCAACCACATCGGCGACCTGCGCGTGCTGCGCGAGGCCATCGCCGCGGCCCGACCGGATGCCGCACCCGAGGAGCCCACCCCATGAGCGAGCGTCCCACCCTGCACGGCTTTGGCAACCAATTCGAGAGCGAGGCCGTGCCCGGCGCGCTGCCCATAGGCCGCAACAGCCCGCAGCGCGCGCCGCTGGGCCTGTACGCTGAACTGCTGTCGGGCAGCGCCTTCACCGCGCCGCGCGCCGAGAACCGGCGCACGTGGCTGTACCGCCGCCAGCCCAGCGTGGTGGCCGGCGCCTATGCGCCTTATGCCCAGCCGCACTGGAAGACCGGCGCGGCCGACGGCGAACACGCTCCACCCGACCCGCTGCGTTGGCACCCCATCGCCATCCCCGACGCGCAGAGCCAGCCGCAGGACTTCATCGACGGTCTGCGCACCGTGCTGGTCAACGGCGACGCCGATGCGCAGACCGGCGTGGCCGTGCACCTGGTGCTGGCCAACGTCCCGATGCAGCGGGCTTTCGTCAATGCCGACGGCGAGCTGCTGCTGGTGCCGCAGCAGGGGGCTTTGACGCTGACCACGGAGCTCGGCGTGCTGCAGGTCGCACCCGGCGAGATCGCCGTGTTGCCGCGCGGCCTGGCTTTCAAAGTGAGCGTCACAGGGCCGACGCGGCTGTACGTGGCCGAGAACCACGGCGCGCCTTTCCGCCTGCCCGAACTGGGCCCCATCGGCAGCAACGGCCTGGCCAACGCGCGCGACTTCGAAGCCCCGCAGGCCGCCTTCGAGGCCGCCAGCGGCCCGGTCGAAATCGTCCGCAAATTTGGCGGTCGGCTGTGGCGCACCGTGGCGGCCAGCTCGCCCTTCAACGTCGTCGCCTGGCACGGCAATCTGGTGCCGGTGAAGTACGACACCGCCCGCTTCATGACCATCGGCAGCATCAGCCACGACCACCCCGACCCCAGCATCTTCACCGTGCTGACCAGCCCGAGTGACACCCCGGGGGTGGCGAATTGCGATTTCGTGATCTTCCCGCCGCGCTGGCTGGTCGCCGAAGACACCTTCCGCCCGCCCTGGTACCACCGCAACGTGATGGCCGAATTCATGGGCCTGGTGCACGGCCAGTACGACGCCAAACCCGAGGGCTTCCGCCCGGGCGGCATGAGCCTGCACAACAGCCACGTGCCGCATGGACCCGACAACGCGGCCTACGCGCAAGCCAGCAAGGCCGTGCTGGCGCCGCACAAGCTGAGCGACACGCTGGCCTTCATGTTCGAAAGCCGTTGGCGCTTCAAGCCCACCGCCTGGGCGCTGAACCACGCGGCGCTGGACCGCGGCTATGCCGGCTGCTGGGCCGATTTGTCCGACAACTTCGAGGCGCGACCATGAGCGATACCGAAGCGGCGGCCCTGCTGCTGTGCGATGCCACCCACGACCCGGCGCTGACCAGCTGGGTGGTGTCGGCCCAGGTGCCCGGCTGCGACTTCCCGATCCAGAACCTGCCGCTCGGTCGCTTTCGCCCGTTGGCGCGCGACGCCGCCCATCCCGAGCCCTGGCGCGTGGGCGTGGCCATCGGCGACCAGGTGCTGGACCTCAAGTCCGCCGCCTCGATGTGCCCGTGGGCTGACGACATCCACCCGCTGCTGGAACCGCTGGCTGCCGGCGACCTGGCCGCCTTCATGGCGCTGGGCCGGCCGGCCTGGCACTTGCTGCGCGCGGCGCTGTCGCAGGCGCTGGCCGAGGGCAGCGACCAGGGGCCTTTCCTGGAGTCCTGCCTGCTGCCGATGAACGAGGCGCAGATGGCCTTGCCCTGCCGCATCGGCGACTACACCGACTTCTACACCGGCATCCACCACGCCCGCACCGTGGGCGCGCTGATGCGGCCCGACAGCCCGCTGCTGCCCAACTACGCCTGGGTGCCCATCGGCTACCACGGCCGGGCCTCTTCGGTGGGCATCGCGGGCGGCGTGAAGCGCCCGAACGGCCAGACGCGCAGCCAGAGCGGCACGCCGCATGTCGGCCCCAGCAAGCGGCTGGACTACGAACTGGAACTCGGCCTGTGGATCGGTGCCGAGAATGCGCTGGGCGAGACGGTGGCGATGGACCAGGCCGAAGACAGGCTGTTCGGCGTGACCCTGCTCAACGACTGGTCGGCGCGCGACATCCAGGCCTGGGAGTACCAGCCGCTGGGGCCTTTCCTGGCCAAGAGTTTCGCCACCACGGTGTCGCCCTGGGTCGTGTCCTTCGAAGCGCTGGCGCCTTTCCGCAGGCCCTACGTGCGGCCCGCCGAACAGCCCGAGGCGTTGCCCCATCTGCAGTCGGATTTCAATGCGGCGCATGGCGCCCTGGATATCACGCTCGAGGTGTGGCTGCAGACCGCCGCGATGCGCGCGGCGGGCCTGGCGGCGGTGCGCCTGTCGCAGTCCAACGCCCTGGACGCCTGCTGGACGGCGGCGCAACTGGTCACCCACCACACCAGCAACGGCTGCAACCTGCAGGTCGGCGATCTGCTGGGCACCGGCACCTTGTCGGGGCCTCTGCCAGCCCAGGGCGGCTCGCTGCTGGAACTGAGCCGCGGCGGCCGCGAGCCCTTGACCCTGCCCAATGGTGAGCAGCGCAGCTTCCTCGAAGACGGCGACACGGTCACGCTGCGGGCCCACTGCAGCGCGCCGGGTGCGGTGCGCATCGGCCTGGGGGCTGTCAGCGCGACGGTATTGGCCGCCTGAATAGACGGCGCTCCATGCCGCTTTTGCGCGGCTGAAGGGCGCTGGCGCTGCGCAAAATCGGCCTCAACCATGGACGATCTGCGCCTGCAAGCCGTGGCCGCCCGCGTGGTGGCCTGGCACAACCGACACCCGCTGGCGCGCCGCATCCGCGTGCAGCAGGTCAGGTCGGTGGGCTATGTGGCGCTGGGCGCCGCTGACCCTGAAGCTGCCGCGCCGTCGGCACCCGAGGCGCAGGCCCTGGCCGTCATCGCGGCCCTGGCGGCGCGCCGCGAACCGGCTGCCGCAGCCGTGCCGGAGTCGGCCCTGGCCGCTGCCGCGCCCGCCGAGGACGACTACACCGCTGCCTTCGCCGCGCTCGCCGAACACCAGGCCGGCGAGGCTGCGCCGCAGGCCGCCGGCGCGGATGGGGTGCCGGCTGCCGCGACTGTCGTCATCGACGACGATCTGAAGGTCGAACGCGATGCCCCGCCCGAAGGGCCTGTCGAGCCCCCACCGCCGGCCGCCATCGCCGCACCGGCGGTGCTGCCGGCGCACACGCCGACGCTGCGCGACCGGGTGCTGGTTCGTGCGCAGCAACCCGCCGTTCAGGGGGCGCTGCTGGTCGACCATGGTGCCTACAAGCCGGCCCACCATCGCCACGCCGGGGCGCCCGGGCCCGCAGCCGACGCCGGCGAAGGTGACCGTTTCATGGCGCCGCTGTCGCCTGACGAGTTGTCCCGCTGGGTCTTGCAGCACGGCCGAGAACGGCGCCAGCCGCCCGCGGACGGACCCATACGCCGCGTTGCCACGGCCGCGGTGGGCGGTGTCCCGGTCGTGGGCACCACCTACGTCATGACGGCGGCCATTGCCGGCGGCGGCCTGAGCAGCCGCGTGCTGGTCGGCGCCGGCAGCGCCGGCCCCGTGCTGGGCACGCGCTTGTGGAGCATGCCCCGCGTGGCCGCGGCCGCCGCGCTGCTCGGCGTGCTGCTGCTCGTGGCGGCTGTGTCCACGGCATGGGCCTTGCGCTCCGCCGCTGCGGTGGTCGCGCCCGGCGGTGAGGCGCTGGGTGTGGCAGCGGCCGTAGCGGCCTCGGCGGCCTCGGCGGCTTCGGCCCCGTTCGCGGCGGCCTCGGCGGCCTCTGCCGCTGCAGCGGCGACATCGGCTGCAGCCGTTGAGGCCGCTGCCCCCGCTGAGACCGCCGCGTCGGCTGCGGCGGCGGAAACCGAGACCGCCCCGCCAGCAGCCGCGCCGGCCGCCGTGGCGGCCCAGCCCGATGAGCCGCTCACCACCGCCAGGCCCTTGCCCGCCGCGGCGAAGCAGGGCGGCGCCGGCCTGCCACTTCGCGGGTCGCCGCTGAGCGAAGAGGACAAGGCCGCCGCCCGTGCCGCCGTGGCCGCTGCACGCGCTGGCCGTGGCGCCGCGGCGCCGGCACCCGCGACCGCGACCGCGACCGCGACCGCGACCGCGACCGCGCAGCCACCGGCTGAAGACGCCCGCCGGACCGCCGGCCCGGCGCCCGGCAGCCCGGCCTTCGCCATCGCCACCCGCAGCCTGCGGACGCGGGCCGAAGGCGAACAGCTGCAGGTGGCCATCGCGGCCGTGCTGGGCAAGGCCGGTTCGGCCGCCCGCCACGTCGACCTGCTGCCCGAAGGCGAAGATTGGCGCGTTGTCGCCTGGCCCTTCAGCGGCCGGGCCGACGCCGACCGCTACCGTGCTGTGCTGGCTGGCCGCGGCATGAAAGTCGAGGTGGTGGGGTTCTGACGGTCTGCGGCCAGAATGGACGGCCCGACTTGGGCCCAGCTCCTCACGTTGCCCATGCCGCTTGCCGACACGCCCCCTGCAGCCCCGCCGGCAGCCCCGCCCGGGGCTTATTGGCAAGCCGCGCCGCAGTTGCCGCCCGCGTTGCCGGTGGCCGTGCCCGTCTCGACGATCGACATCGCCCTGACTGCCGAACAGGTGGCCGTGGCCGACGGCCCCAGGATGGGTCTGGTGGGCCTGCACGCGCTGCGTCCGGTGACGCCCGGGCTGCGCATCGGGCCGTCGGTGTTCGGTGCGGTAGCGGGTGACCGGGGCGGTTTTTTCGGCTGGGGGCTCAGCGCAGCCTACCGCTGGCGCCAGGGCGCGTGGTCGGCCGAGGCCGGCCTGTTCGTCGGTGGCGGCGGCGGCAGTCCGGCCTGGGTGGGCAGCGGTCTGATGCTGCGCCCCAGCCTCACCCTCGTGCGCGACATCGGCCCGTTGCGGCTGGGGCTGGGCGTGTCCCAGCTCCACTTCCCCAGTGGCACGGTGCGCAGCACGCAGCCCGGCGCCAGCCTGAGCTGGACCGGCGACACCCTGGTCGGCCCGGCCGGTGGCGGACCCGGCTGGGCCACCGAGAGCTGGTCAGACCGGGCCTGGCCTTATGAAGTCGCCGCCAGCATCGGGCAGTACACGCTGCAATCGGGCTCGGCCCGGCGCGATGGCAGCGGCAGTGGGCCGCCGCTGCGCGTCGCCGGCCTCGTTGTCCGCCGCGATCTGCCCGGCGACGCGGCCGGCATGCGGCCGTACGGGCTGCTCAGCGTGGCCGGATCACTCAGCGCCGAGTACGCCGGCCATGCCGAGTTGCTGGGCGGTCTGGGCCTGCGCTACGCCCTGCCTTTCTTCCCGGCGCTGGCCGTGCGGGCCGAGGCGGCTGTCGGTTCGGGCGGCGCCGGGGCGGCGCTGGACACCGCAGGCGGCCTGCTGCGCAGGCTGGACCTGGGGCTGTCCTGGCCCTTCAGCCGCCCCTGGAGCGTGACCGCCGTGGCCGGGGTGACCGCCAGCCAGGGCCGCTTCAACGCCCGGCAGGCCCGGCTGGAGCTGGCCTGGCAGGGCTGGGACGTGGTGCCTGGCGCGGCGCGCGTGCCCGATGCCGGCGCCGGGGACGCCCCGGCGCTGGCCTGGCAGCCGTGGACGGCCTCCGCGGGCTGGGCCCAGACCACCCGGATGCGGCGCGACGGCGGCGGCGACGCGGGGCTGGGCCTGGTGCTGCTCAAGACCGAGCGCGAGATCGGTCCGCAGTGGCGCCTGGTGGGCCGGGCCGGCATTGCTGCCCACGGCGCGGCCGGTGGTTACGCCACCGGGCAGCTGGGTGTGGGCTGGCTCGGCCGGGCGCTGTTCGACGAGCGCTGGCGCTTCGGCGCCGAAGCCACGCTGGGCGCTGCCGGCGGCGGCGGCGTGGTGGTGGGGAGCGGGCTGATCGCTCAGGCCCAGGCTGTGGCGCGCTACGCGGCGACGCCGACCTGGGCGCTGCAGATCGACGCGGGCGCGTTGCGCAGCCGGAACGGGCAAGGCGCCACGCCTTGGCTGGGCTTGAGCAGCGTGGTGTCGTTCTCGCGCCTGCAGGCGCCCTGAGCCGGGCTCGGGTTGCCGCCGCGCCGCGCCGGGCACGGGCGCGGGCACGGGCACGGGCAGCCGCTTCAGCCGGCCTCGAACTGGTCCGCGTTGCGCCCCTTGATGCCGGCGTAGAAGCGCTTGATCTCGGCCATGTCGGCGTCGACATCGCCGGTCGGCTGGAACACCGGGCCCAGGCCGCTGACCTTGCGTTCGTAGTCCATATAGGCCAGCACGATGGGCACCTTCGCTTCCAGGGCGATGAAGTAGAAGCCCGTCTTCCAGTGCCGCGTCTTGCCGCGCGTGCCTTCGGGCGGCACCACCAGCTGCAGGCTGCCGTCGGCGGCCACCAGCGCAGCCGCCGCGGCCGACACCCGGTTGGTCGATAGGCTGCGGTCCACCGCAATGCCGCCCAGCCAGCGCATGACCGCGCCGAAAGGCCAGCGGAAGAGGCTCTGCTTGCCCATCCAGTAGACGTTCAGGCGCAGGCAGTAGGCCACCATCAGCGTGTAGGGCAGGTCCCAGTTGCTGGTGTGCGGTGCGGCGATCAGCACGCACTTGGGCATGCCGGGCGGCAGTTCGCCCTGCACGGTCCAGCCGGTCAGGCGCAGGAAGGCGCGCGAGCCGGCGCGCAGAACGGTGTTGACCAGCGGGGTGGTGAAAAGGGTGCGGTGCATGGGGTGCTGGACAACGGTCCGAAGCGGGGCAAGGCAAGGGCGGAGCGGACATTGTGGCCGCCCGACCTGAGGCTACGATCCGGGCCGAAGTTGGTGTCCCATGTGTGTTCTGCAGGAGCTGCAATGTCGTCCGGAAAAATCCTCGTCGCCCAAGGTGGCGGCCCCACCGCCGTGATCAACCAGAGCCTGGTCGGCGTGATCCTGCAGGCCCGCCGCCATGCCGACATCCGCCGCGTCTACGGGGCCCGCCACGGCGTGCGCGGCATCGTCAACGAAGACTTCCTCGACCTGACCGGCGAGACCCTGGCCAACCTGGAAGGCGTGGCCGCCACGCCGGCGGCCGCCCTGGGCAGCACCCGCGACAAGCCCGACCTGGCCTACTGCCGCGAGATGTTCAAGGTGCTGGCCGCTCACGAGATCGAGCACTTCTTCAACATCGGTGGCAACGACTCGTCGGACACCGTGCGCATCGTGGCCGAAGAGGCCGCCAAGGCGGGTTACCCGCTGCGCTGCATCCACATCCCCAAGACCATCGACAACGACCTGGTGCTGAACGACCACACGCCCGGCTTTGCCAGTGCGGCGCGCTACGTGGCGCAGGCTTTCGCCGGGGCCAACCTGGACAACGCGGCGCTGCCCGGCGTCTACGTCGGCGTGGTGATGGGCCGCCACGCCGGCTTCCTGACCGCGGCGGCGGCGATGGGCCGCAAGTACGTGGGCGATGGCCCGCACCTGATCTATTTGCCCGAGCGCGATTTCGCCATCGAGCCCTTCCTGGCTGATGTGAAGGCCGTGTACGACAGGCTGGGCCGCTGCGTCATCGCGGTCAGCGAAGGCATCCACGACGCCTCGGGTCGCTCCATCGCCGAACACCTGGCGCCCACCGTGGAGCGCGACGCCCACGGCAATGTGCAGCTCAGTGGCACCGGCGCGCTGGCCGACCTGCTGTGCAACGAGATCAAGGCCCGCCTGAGCATCAAGCGTGTGCGCGGCGACACCTTCGGCTACGTGCAGCGCAGCTTCCTGGGCTGCGTCAGCGACGTCGACCAGCGCGAAGCGCGCGAGGTCGGCGAGAAGGCCGTGCAGTACGCGATGTGGGGGCAGAGCAGCGGCTCGGTGGCCATCCAGCGCGTGGGTGCGCTGGGTGGCTATGCGGTGGACTACCCGCTGCTGCCGCTGGCAGCGGTGGCCGGCAAGACGCGCATGATGGAGGCCGAGTGGATCAGTGACTGCGGCACCGACGTGACCGCGGCTTTCCACACCTACCTGCGCCCGCTGCTGGGGCATGGCTTCCCCGAAATCTTCAAGCTGCGTGCGCCGCCGGTGCCCAAGGTGCTGCAACCGTGAACGGGGCTCGGGCGCTGGATGCCGAGCGTTTCAGCTTCGAGGGGCTGAACGTTTATGGGACGGGCCTTGGGCCGCCGCTGCTGCTGGTGCACAGCATCAATGCCACGGGCTCGGCGGCTGAAGTCAGGCCGCTGTTCGAACATTACCGCGCCACGCGCACGGTGTTCGCCATCGACCTGCCGGGCTACGGCTGCAGCGAGCGCAGCGACCGCGACTACAGCCCGCGTCTGATGACCGATGCCCTGCATGCGGTGGCCAGACAGATCCGCAGCCGCTGCGGCCCCGGGCCGCTCGACGCGATGGCGCTGTCCTTGAGCTGCGAATTCCTGGCCCGCGCGGCGGTCGAGCAGCCGGCGAACTGGGGCCGGCTGGCCCTGGTCAGCCCCACCGGTTTCATGGGCCTGAAGCCGCGTCGCGGGCCGTCCGGCAGCACGCGCGGCATGCCCTGGCTGCACCGCACGCTGAGCGCGCCGCTGTGGAGCCAGTCCTTGTTCAATGGCCTGACCAAGCCCGGCGTGGTGCGCTATTTTCTGGAGCGCACCTGGGGCGGCAAGGCCATCGACGAAACCTTGTGCAGCCACGCGGTGATCACCGCCAGGCAGCCCGGCGCGCGCTACGCGCCGCTGCATTTCCTGGCCGGCAAGCTGTTCAGCGCCGACATCCACACCGTCTACGAAGCCCTCACCCAGCCGGTGTGGGTCAGCCACGGCGTGCGCGGCGACTTCACCGACTACCGCGGCCTGCGCATCGTCAGCGGCCGGCCGAACTGGCAGATCCAGGTCTTTCAGACCGGCGCCTTGCCCTACTTCGAAGTGCCGGTCGCATTCAATGCGGCGATGGACGGTTTCCTGGCGGCTTGATGCGGGCCGCTCGAATCCGTCAGGCCAGCACGCCGCCCATGTCGATGGCCATGCCGGGCAGCGCCAGCGGCGTCAGGCTGCCGGGGGTGGGGATCTCGGCGCTGTCGGCGTAAGCGCCACCTTGCGGCCGGCTGAAGCAGCGCAGCAGGCCGGCGTCGAGATCGACGATCCAGACTTCCGCCACGCCATGGCGGGCGTACAGCGGCAGCTTGATCTCGCGGTCGTAGCGCGCAGTGCTGTCGCTGACCTCGATCAGCAGCAGCACGTCGGCCGGGCCGGGATGGGCGGTGGCGTAGTAGTCGGTGCGGGGGCGTAGCAGCATCAGGTCGGGTTCGGGTTCGCTGCGGTTGCTCAGGCGCAGCGGCGCCTGGACCGACACGATCGCCTGACCTTGACAAACCACGTTCAAGAGTCGATTGAGCCGCAGTACCGCACTGCCATGCCGCGTTCCGATCGGTGCCATGTCGATGATCTCCCCTTCGATCAACTCCACCCGCGCATCGGGCGCCAGCACACCGGCCTCGGCCATGCGGTGGTACTCGTCAACCGTCAGGCGGTGGCGGTTGAGCAGTTCGGGAGGTTCGATCGGGCCCATGGCGCGATCTTAGCGAGATGCTGCCGGCGCCCCAAGCGCAGGAAAGGTGACCCCGGCCCAGGGTCTCGGGCACGTCGATCTGAACGGGGTCGAGGCGCAAGGTCTGCACAGAAGACCTCACACAGCTTGCGGTTCAAGGTCGCCGCGCTGGCCAGATCGGTGCCGGCCATCAGGCCGATGCAAGCCCGAAGGCTGCATCGGCGGTGCCGCTGTCTTACTTGGCGGACTTCTTCAGCGCAACCTTCTTGGCGGCGGCCTTCGGGGCGGCCTTCGGGGCGGCCTTGACGGCGACCTTCTGGGCCACTGCGGCCTTGACCGCCACCTTCGGGGCGACCGGCGCCTTGGCGGCGGCCTTCTTGGCCACCGGTGCAGCGGCCTTCTTCGCAGCCGGGGCCTTGGCTTCGACCTTCTTGGCGGCGGCCTTGGCCTGCATGCCCAGCGCCTTCTTCATGGCGGTGGCTTCCTTCTCGATGGCCTTCTGCAGGGCCTTGGCCTTCTTCTCGGCGCTGAGTTGCAGCGCAGCGAGTTGCTTGCCGGTGCTGCGCTGGGTGGCTTCCAGCTTCTTCTCGGCGGCCTTCACCGACTTCTCGGCGGCTGCGCCGGCCTTGGACAGTTGAGCCTGGGCGGCGGCGAGTTGCTTCTCCGCCGCCTTGACCAGGCTACCGACCTTGGTCTTCACCTGGCCGCCCTTCTTCATCACGGCCTTCTTGGCCTTGCCCATGCTGGACGACACGGCGTCACCCATGGCTTCGATCTTGTGGCCCACGGCGGTGCCGACTTCCTTCGCGGCGGCGCCGAGGTGTTCGCCAGCGGTTGCGAGTTCAGACTTCTTGGTGGTCTTGCGGGTGGCCATGGTCTTCCTTTGGATGTGAACGGTTGTCTGCGAACAATTGCAGTGCCCGCGAATCTACGCTGTGTGCGCCGCGTCGGCTGTGTGCCAGCCCCTGGTTTGCAGCGCGCCCGCAACACAATGTGCTTCCATCGGGTCGGTTCTCAACGAAGCAGCCCTTCAACACGGAGTTCACCCATGCCTGACACGATGCCGCCGCTGCAGTTCGCGCCGACCAACGGTATCCGCATGGGCTACTACGAAGCCGGCCCGCAGAGCCCAGCAGCGCCGCTCGTGCTGTGCCACGGCTGGCCTGAACTGGCCTATTCATGGCGCCACCAGATCGCTGCGCTGGCGGCCGCCGGCATCCGCGTCATCGTGCCGGATCAACGCGGCTACGGCGCCACCGACAGGCCGGCTGACGTGCTCACTTACGACCTCGAACACCTCACCGCCGATCTGCTGGGTCTGCTCGACCACCTGCAGATCCCGAAAGCCGTCTTCGTCGGCCACGACTGGGGCGGCTTCGTGGTCTGGCAGATGGCGCTGCGCCACGCGGCGCGCGTGGCCGGTGTGGCCAGCCTGAACACACCGCACACGGCGCGCGCGCCGGTCGACCCCATCGCCATCCTGCGCCGGCGCCATGGCGACGCGATGTACGTCGTGCAGTTCCAGGCGGCGTCGCGCGCGGTGGATGCGGTCTTCGACAGCCACGTCGAACAGACCTTCGATTGCTTCATGCGCAAGCCGATGCCCGGCTCGGGCCTGGCCGGCGCTGTGGCCAAGGGCGCGAGCAGCCTGGCCTTCGCGCAGACCATCGCGGCCTATGACGCCAGCCAGGACCGGCGGCTGCCCATCCTGACGGCCGCCGAGCGGCAGGTCTTCGTCGACACCTTCAGGCGCACCGGCTTCACCGGCGGCATCAACTGGTACCGCAACATGACGCGCAACTGGGAGCGTTCCGCCGGCCTCGACCCCACAGTGCGCGTGCCGGCGTTGATGGTGATGGCCGAGAACGATGCGGTGCTGCCGCCGTCGGCGGCCGACGGCATGGCAGCGCTGGTCCCGGACCTGGAGAAGGTGCTGATCCAGGATTGCGGCCACTGGACGCAGCAGGAGCAGCCGGCTGCGGTGAACCGGCTGCTGATCGACTGGCACGGCCGGCGTTTCGGCTGAGTGCTGGCCATCAACCACCGCCCCTCCCAAGGCTGCCGGGGTGGGGGTGATCAACCCGTGGCGGGCCTGAAGGCACAGTGCCCTCAGCCACGCCGCCGCGCCGTCCACCGTGATGGACACGCTGTTGACGGTGCCCCGCACCTTGTTCGCGATGGCGCGCAGGTCAGCCTCGGTCTCGGTGTTGTCGGGCCAGGCGAGGACGACCTGGACATTCAGGAGCCGCGTCTGGTCGGGCCGCACGGTCACGTTGCGCACCAGGGGCGTGCCGTCGAAGGATGGCCGCGGGATAGCCCATCCACCACTGACTGAACTGGGCCTGGAGGGCGCCTTGGCGGTAGCCGCCGACGGAGACTGTGGGCGCGATGAATTGCTGCGCCTGCGCGGCACCGCAGGAGACCATGGACCTGCTGAGCAACTGGTGCAGCCTGATGTTCGACGCCCAGCGCGGGTCCGACGCGCCCGGTGCCCTCACCTTGGGCATCGGCATCGCGCGCAGCGCCGTGCTGGCGGGCACGGCCACCACGGCCCGGCGCTGGGCCTGCATCCTGGCCGATCCACCCCATGGAACGTGCGCCGTCGCGGCCATGGCACCACAATGACCCGTGTCCAGTCCAGGAAGCC
>Ga0136641_1000238_pt1 | contig 23296 bp, 17 predicted proteins | sample EliLak1302023Y_FD_115312 | JGI IMG/M metagenome (GOLD analysis project Ga0136641, IMG submission 115312) | Freshwater microbial communities from Elizabeth Lake, Yosemite National Park, California, USA - 13020-23Y | ecosystem: Environmental > Aquatic > Freshwater > Lake ...
GCTGAAGCAAAATGGTATCGTAGTCAAGCTGATAAACTAGCCAAAGAAGCTGCTAGCTATCGCCGTAAAGCAGAGGAATTGGTTCCTACCAAAAAAACTGCTTAAATGACACGAACGGGAAGACCTCTTCCCAAGGATGTTATAGCAAATTGGCCAGAAGTATTCGGTGAAGTACATTTAAATGTGGTACCTTTAAGGTATCTCCACACCGTACTGGTCAATTTTAAAGATGGCAAAACTTGGGAAATCAAAATCACAGCTCAAGCTAGACGAGAAGGTTGGCTAGCCTTTGAGCAGAGTCTTTCAGAAATGGTAAAAAATTACGAAGACAGCATAGACAATGTGGATTTTAAATTGGATGCGCTGCGTGTTCGCAAAGATGTTGAGCGTAGCACAGGAAAATTTCTGCGCAAAAAGAAATTATAAAGTACCTGTGTTAGAGTCTTGTTGTTGCCAAATCTTATGTAACCAATCAAAATTATTAATCTTAGCGATTGCTTCCTTATCGGAGGCATTTTTTTCTCCATACTTCCGTCCGCTCTGAGCACCCATGTGTGCATAAAATCCATATGGCACTGAGTCATTTAATTTACACCAGATGTTAAGCCTGGTTTCACTTTCACTATTCTGCTGCCTTAAAATACTATTGCTAGCCAACTTGCAACATTCTCTAAAAGCACTCTTCCATGTGTTGAAAGGATCGGTATTGAATGCAGTGATATTACTGATTTCCGGAAGTGGCATGAATTTGCTACTTATGCTTGTGGTCATGTCCGTGCTCGAGCAATCCATTTTTAATGTGAGATTTTTTGGCAATAATTTTACGCCGCCATACCCATAGCTCAACCCATTCACTGGATTTTGACTTCTATAAACATACACAGTTTCCAAGTCTATTTCTTTGTATGCGCCATCAAAAACAAAATTAAAAGAATCCAGAATTTTAGCATCACCGTCTACTACCCAAAACATTTTAGTAAAACATTTCTTGGCCGCGGCAATGTGTGCTTGATGTATGCCCTTTACTCCAGACACTCTTTTCGCCAACGGAAAACGCCTTGTTAAATTATTAAAATTTTCATCTGCATTAGGTTCGTTATAACTTATAAAAACCAAATCGTACATTAGCGTTTCCTTATAATCCTAGGAGAATTATTATAAACTGATTTAAAAAATTTACTACCATGAGAGTCCAAATCTGCCAATTCTAAACCGCATTCTTCTTGCAATGTTTCTCCTAGGCCCATAATTTCGTAAGCCAGCATCTTTTCAGTTATTTTACTATACTTTGTTTCCCATTGCTCAGTGAGCCATTCAAAATCTCGCACATTGGTATAATCCCAATCAGTGCAATTGGTGAGATAGGCACCTTGTCTAGCACCGTACATGCTCCATTCACCGTTTTCAACATCAGCACCCACATTACACCAAATAAGTAATCTATCGTAATTTTGCCACCATACAGTTTTCAAATCTTGTACCTTTGCACCTTGATTCAGACTCATTTTAACGCCTTCACGAAAGCCTGCTCTCCATGCTTGAAACGGTGAGGCATTGGTAAAACTCTCACTGTAGTTTTCATTAAATTGATAATACCTATCGTCAAAACAAAACTCAACCAGTCCTTTGGTATCGGCAGGATCGCTATTTTCGTGCGTACGCATTTCGGCAACAAATTTGCGTGTCCATAGTTTCAAACCGCCATTGCCGTACATAAGCCCATTCACATGTACTTGGCCGCACCAGCTGAACACATGGTCGGTACTTAAACCTAATTTGTCTAGATCTATTTCAACTTCCAAAAATTTTGCATCAACAATATTGTCAGCATCCACCGTTACAAAGTATTCAGTATCACTAAGTGCAGCACAGGCTTTGTGTGCGTCATCTGATCCCTTAACTCCGTGAACTCGTTTGGCCCACGGTGCCTTGATCAGCAGATCTGCATAGTTTTTTTCAGCATTTGGTTCATCGTAGCTGAGGAATATAATGTCTTGTTCTATGATTTTAATCATTTATTTTCAACCCATAATTATTAAATAATTTTTTTGTTGTTATGGCTATACTGTGTATATTTTTTTCCAACTGGCCTTCAAATTGAAAGGTAATCACATCTTCTCTCAGCAGATCATGCACCCGGATATAAAATGTTCTTATTAAAAAATCAAAATCAGTTTCTAAGGTGGCAAAAAATACCATGGTTCTGTCATAAAGATTGTCAGTAAGTAGATGTCTTCCAGCATTGGTTATATGAAAAGTCCAATTTTGATTGTTCCAAGTTATCAATAATTCAGTGGATTCGTCAACCTTGGTACTTACCCATACCAAAGATCTATTGTTGAATTTAAATTCTCCGCTGACTGATTTGGTCAAGATCTTGCTTTCAACTTCACCGTTTGGGGTGACAAATCTATCGATCACGCAGTCCTCATATTTCAATAAGCCCAGATGAAAATTTTTAAACTCTTCTGAATTAATCACAGCATAGTGTTTAAATTCATGATGTGGAACATTGGTTACTGCTATAATTTTTTCAGTGGCTGGATCAAAATATGCGCGATATTCTTCTTGAGCAGTGTAGTCTATGGGTCCAAATTTTCTTCGTTTAACCACGACACAGCTCCTCTAATCTTGAAATAATATCATCTGTTAAAAATTCTTTGTCAATGTAGTGAAACAATTTGCTTTGTTTTATGTTGCCCACAATCAAATCTCCTTTGGAATTCAACACATAGTTCACTGTGTTGCGCCAGTTTACTTGTGTTTCTTCCCAACCCTGAATGGCACTTCGCATGTGAATAAATTCCATTGGATTGATCTTATCCAAAACTTTATCATGTGCTAGCATGATCTCAACAGTGACAGCAATGGCCAGGTCCATGCTGACACATTTTTGATATTCTTTTGGTGCATATTGAGTCCAACACCATTCCCAGTTCTTGCAAACAAATTCTAAAACTTTAAAAAACTCCACAGCAAAATCGCATTTTTGAAAATAATGACATGCATAGTAAGGGCTGGTCAAGTTGTTGGCTATAAATGTTTTTCTACTGGTGGTATCAGCCACTATATCTAGCTTGTAGTTTTTAATTCTATTACAGAATCTCATGTCATGATTGCTGCAATATTGCCACCAAGTGGATATGTCTTCCAACAACAGCATATCAGTGTCCAATACCATGGTTTCTTGATAAGGAGTCACATGGAACAATTTCCATCTATGTTCAGCCATGTATCTACTAGAAACTTTGTTATCAAACCAAGGAATAGCAATTATCTCATCAAACACCGCACGATATTTTATCGGTACTGGATTATTGGTCACAATAGAAATTTTGTCTACCTGTGTTTGACTGTGTTTGATACTGAGTGCCAAAGCATAGGCCTGTTTGACATAATCCACAGTTGTTGTATTTTGTGCGAATACTACAAATCCTTTAGACACCTGAACCTCCGTCTATGTAGCGACTCAAGCTGTGCTTGTTCATGACATGTATATCCAAGGCATTAGTTTTGACCACTATATACTGTCCAGGATAATCCTTTTTTTCAACTAAAAACTTCATAATGCCATCCTGCATGTTGATCAAGAGATCCTTGTCCTTGGTGTATATCATCTTGCCCGGTAGCTCGATAGCAAAGCCGCCGTTGGTTTTTCCATTCATTATGTGTATAGCTATGCTGAAAGCAAAATCATTTCTAAATGTGGTACTTTCTATATGGTATAAATTTCTAAAATATAACCAGTTGCTTTTTACATAAGATACAAGATCAAACAGAGCCTTTGTGATATCATTCTTTTCAAATATAAACACGGTGCCCCAATAAAACGGAATACTGAATTGATTTATTCTAGTGAATTCCTTCGTGGGTCGCCATTCAGCAAGATCCATACTGGATCGATATACTTGAAAATCCCACTGATTTTTCAATGCTGACTTTAGTATGCTGGAATTTATTATGTAGTCGCTGTCAATTACCAATGTGCGTTCATAAGGGCTGAGATCGTATATTTGATCTCGAATAAAATTTTTCCACTCCAATCTCTTAACAGTTAGTACTCCGTCGTTAAAGTTTCTCAATTGTGTAGTGTCTTTGAAATCCACTGTGATAACTTTATCAAAAGGATGATCAGGATAGCTACCTTTTAACCATCCTGGACTGTCGGTAACTATGCTGACAGGAATATCTAAATACTTGATCAACTGCCTAGCTGAAAACACAGCTAGCTTGATGTAATCCAAACTGGCATTGTTTTGAGCAAAGATCACTGCACCTGTGGTCATAGATCCACGATGTCTGAAATTTTTCTTTTGCTTTTGAGTGTAGTAAACTTGGCAGAATAGTCGTTGGTGGATTCAAAGTATATGGCGACTAGATTGTCAAAAAATTCTTGCACATCAGTGATCAATACAGGAAAGTTGTTCACATCAATAAATGCCACATCACTCGAATACCCAAGATCCAACACTGTTTTTGTGAAGTTGATTAGTTCTGGTCCGACCCGAAATGTGGCTCCGTTGATGTAGTGAACCAATTTTTGTTCGTATTCTTCCAACATGACTCGCCGTTGGTTAGACAGTGTTGACATGTAGTTGGCCACTGCAAAGGCCTTTTCAATTCTTTCATCCATAGCAATCTCCGTAGTTTATAATACACTACAGTAATTAGCTTGTCAATACAATTGAATGATGTGATTAAGGACTGAACGGTTCTTGAGTTGTGAACACATTAGTGCTCAATGTGGGCAGATAGGCTGATACATCTATAGTGAAGCCAGTTGGTCCTCCGCTGGCGTAACTCATGCTGCTGTTACTGGTTAGCAGGCCACCAACAGGTTCGTCAATAGTGAACAGGGTAGCACTGCCTGATCGATCTTCAAATTCAACATAAAATGTCACTATGGCACCAGTAATATTGGCATAGATATCATATTGGTTGGGGCTGTAGGTAGACGCTTCTGTTAATTTTTGATACACCAGTTGATTGGTGGAATTCAAACTATTGAATCCCATGTATCCGGTGCCAGGAGTGACAGCGCCTGCCAATGTGGTGCAACTGCCGCCCGAAAATGCAATGGTGCCCATATGGGATAGCATGCTTGCCCAAGAAAAATCCTTGGTAAGAGGCGTAGCAGTTTGGCCGCCGCTCATGTCCGCTGAAAAATAAACGGTTCCGCCACTGTTAAAAAAATATCCAGCAGCCGCAGCACTGGGAAATGTTAACGAAATTTGATGTCTCACTGTGGTACTTACTGTTTTCAAGCCCCATCCTGCAGCTTGAGTTTTACTAGTGAAACTTTGACTTGACTTATAGCCAGAGTTAAACTGCAAATAGTTGGTCAGTATGCTGGTGCCCATGGTGTCATATGCTTGGTAGTCGATATAATATATCGTATTTGTACTTACGGGATAAGTCAAACTACCATTTGATGCATTTTGATGATTGTAACAAATCAAGAGATCAGTATAAAGTTTTTGCCATTGCAATGCAGTTATTTTTGTGGCATTCAACGTGGTTACTGGTGTAGGAATCGCTTGACTATTCACAGTCTGTCCATAATAGGTGCCTAACACCTGCTGCACTTTTGTTTGTATAGCATTGTAATCAGCTGCAAATATAATGGGATTGGTGGCCATGGGTTACCTTTGTAGGATATTTATGATTATAGAATTACACATTCGATCAATTTGACACCTTCGTCAGCACTGGTTTCCAATGCCTGAGCAAACACTGCCGGTGTCCATCCTGCTATGGATGCCTGAGCGGCACCTTCATGATAAGCAATCAACGGTTGCCCTTTTGATACACGGCCATACACTAGCACTGGCACACGACCTTTTAGTGCAATGTAAGTGCCGCCTTCCAGTTCACTGTTCATCATGTAGGCTGGATTGGTACTGACCACGCCCAAGGCTCGATCACCAAGTTGACTGGCTGTGACTTCTTTTTCTCCGCCTATGGAAACCACAGTACCCGGCCCGTATTCTTTGTCGGCCAAATATTTCTCTGCCAAGTCCGCATATCTAGCTTGTGTAGCTGTGCCTTGAAACAGCACTGCTGTCATGTTTCCAACCATGGTCAAATTGCCATTTGTTCCAAAAGCTCCACTATATACACCATTGTTGCTGATATTGATGCTGCCATTGGTTGACCAATAGAATCCTGAATTGGAATTACTGTCACTGATAAAATTAAGACTAGGCGATACTGCAGAACCATCACCCAAAGATATGGAGTTGGCTCGCATTTTGCCCGTTGATGCATCTATCAAAGATGCACCTGATGTAATCTGGTTTGCGGTAGCACTGGCTTTGACGTTGCCAGTTACCGCACCAGTTACCGCACCAGTTACCGCACCAGTTACTGCGCCTATAAATGTGGTTGCATACACTGTTCCAAAAGTGTTACCAGATGATCCTATGTTTCCTGTGCCGGTGTTTCCAGCCTTGATAATACTGGACACAGTGGCAGCTGAGACTGCAATACCTCCACTTACATCTCTTGCCACAATAGAGCTCGAGCTAGCCAACAAATCTGCCGGCAGATAAGTTGTAGTGCCAGTTAATTGCAAGGCGGCTGCTTGACTAGCTGTACCATTCATAGCTGTTACATTTATAGTGCCTGTGGCATCTCTAGCTACAACACTGGCTACAGAAGTGTTATTGGCAATACTTGCAGTTACATAACCTATGCCAGTATCTGTTAATCCTACCTTATCAGATTGCTGTGCTGTGGCGTACACATAATTGGCATACACACTGCTCCATTTGTATGTGGTGCTGCCTATGTTGCCGCCAATTATCTGCCCAGGAATTAGGTCACTACCGCTGAATATCAAAGGTGTCAAAGTGGCTCCATTTGGATCTGTGGTTTGTATCTTGAGTAGATTGCTATTAACTGTGCTTCGTATGATAGGTGTTTGTGTTCCATCCCCAAATATTTTCAGTATGCCTGGTGTGGCCACGCCGATTTGCAAACCATTATACACATCAAATTTTACTGTGCTGGTAAAACTGGCATTACCTGCCTGAATAAAATTGCTGGCAGATAGGCCACCCAGCAGATCAGCATTGCTTGCTGTACCCCAAAATCTTTCTGGTCCTTGAGCGTTGGTAACTCCTGCATTGGTCTGACCAGCTCCCGGTGTGTTTACCAAAGTGATACCCGGCATTATAAAACTAAATCCTGATATAGGGTTAGTCACAGAATCTAATTGAAATCCAGCGGCATCAATATCAGCACTAATTACATAAATGGTTCTGCCATTCACAATGGCCTTGATAATGTTGTGTTTAACTTGGCTGGTGTCTACCACAGTCACTGACACCATCTGAGTATTTTGTCCAGTGGCCACACTGCCGCCCACCAGTGTAAAACTGGCTCCATTCCATACATTTACCTGATTGTGATCAGTGTCATACCATAAATCACCAACCACGAGATTAGTGGGCTTATTGGTATAGGTAGTTGCAGTAGTGCCGCTTAGACTTCGCCAAGTTTTACCACTGTCATAAAATTTAACTTTGTTGGTTAGACTGTCAAACCATATCTGTCCTGGAATTGGCTTGCTAGGAGCCACGCTGTTAGCAAAATTTTCTAGCAGATAAATGAAATTTTCATTTTGCGCCAAGCCATAGCCGGCATAGCTCTTACCAATGATTTTCAAGTCTAGTGTTGTGTCAATCGTGCCGTCATTCACCGCGATTGCGGGTGAAAAAGCTGATCCATTATAATGCGTTATTGTGTATGACATCTCTAGCGTTCCTTGTTTGTGTATTTATTGTTTCGATTGACTGGTCCAAGCTGTAAAAGTAGCCAGATCATGTGGTTTGTACGCATACAATTCAGGGTACACAGACAGCCACAACGTGGTCAACTCTGGAATAATGACCTTGAATCTGATAGTGGCCCGCCCTTGGTCCAGCATGTGAAGTGTCACAGCATTATTGTTGGCAACATTGGATTTGTAAGTGGCCGCATCTTGGCCGTTTATGCTTAAGGCAAAATTCTTTTTCTCCATATTTTTAATATCTATGTTGCTTACATCGCCCCAAACAATGCCCATGTCGTCCACGCACTGTGGAATCAGTGTGATTGTGTTGTTTAGTCCCACTATTGCGTTTCTTGTATTGTCCAGATAGGTGCCGTTGGCTAGATTAACAGTTAGTCTGCGTATTTTAACAGTTTCGTCCGGCATCCAAAATGCCAAACAATGCGGATTGTTGATGCTTTCAACTATTACCTTATATCTATCATGCGTGATTGACCCTATATAATGCACCTTGATACCCGTGTTTGAATGCGATATGTCCTGAAAAGGCACAGGAGCTCCATACAAACCATTGATCAAACGGGTATCAATTGAAAATGCTATGCTGTAAGTATTGTCCGCACTCCATCCTGCTGTCATTGTGGGTATACCCTGTATTATTGATTCCATTATCCAAAATTCCTTATAAGTCCGTCGTAAACTTTGTCACACTTGTTGCATTCAATTCCACACACTGATTTGCAGTTTTTGGTAATTTCATTGAATCCTAGATCGGACAATTGATTTACCACAGTGCCGGCCAGCAACTGATCACCCTTGGTACTGAGCAACTCGCCTAATCTTATATTGCCACTGCGTTTTTGGTAACTGTCAACTACCCGAGTCCAGTGGTCTATGGGAAATCCTCGACCAGCCAGTTTTATAGTGTCAACTAGTCCATCAAACTTGCCAATGTCATTGGGCAAGGTAAACGCAGTTTTTAACCATTCGCTGGGTTGACTCTTGAAATAATTTACACATCCCAGTTCTACATATATCTTGTCAGTAAGTCGCCTATCATCGCCCTCTTTGGTCTGACTTATTATCAAATCATCCCACTGCTTCCATTTGCAATCTACTATACAGCCTTCATTTACTAGCATAGTTATCTTGATACCATGTTGATCAGCATAATCTTTCATTTTCTTCAGTGTGTCCAAGTCTCTATTTAGACTTCTATCCACTATTATGCTGGTAAGCGCCAGTTCCTGATGCATGAACACAAAGTCTTTGAGTGTCCTAACCAAATTATTCACACTATTTTTTAATTCAAGTTCAGGCTTGCTCACATGAAAGTCTTTTATTATGCCAGCTCTCAACAAATAGGTGTTGTTCAATGTCACAATGTCAACATCTATTTCACTCACATAGTTTATCAACTGGGGCACTTGACTGTAAAACTCATTTGTATAGGTGCTTGGATTTATCAAATAGTGCATCTTGATGCCATAGCGTTCCCTTACAGCATACATTTCATCAAACATCTCATCACCGTTGAAAATACTTCTAGCACTGCCAAACTTGTTATCACTGAAAAACACATCACTTATGGTGCTGGTATCCAATTTTTCCAAGGCATTCAGTATACCTTGAGTGTAGGGTATGCTGAATTTAACCGGCATATACATTTCTAATCCTACTTGATAAGCCAATCCAACCAGCACTAATACCAGTACCATGATACGGATGTCCTTGATCCACAGCTTGCACGACTATGGTAAAAACCCCATAACTGGAATTTGTATTGTCTATAGACACTGGATAGGACGAAATGCTCCATACACCTGTACCAAAGCTGTAATAAGCATTTCTATTGTCATACACTCTGGTCAAACTTGGAGAAAGATTAAAACTGTAATTACCCCTCCAGTACAGACTACTAGAAACATTGCTAAGCCCTAATATACTGGCCACATCCACAGTGAATGTCACAGTTGGCGCACCATCTGTGCCTGAGAGACTGCTGCTCCAACCCGATCCATAGGATATGCCTTGGCCATTGCTGCCTCGAACACTTTGAACCACACTACTGGCCGTGGTCAAATCAATGCTGCCTATAATACTATCAACGATACGCGACAGGTTAGCATTGAGATTATTAACATTGACCGCCGCCGGAATACTAGGAAGGTTATTCAGGTCGTTGTAATTGCCACTAGTAGCCACTGCAGCCAGAAGAGGGGTATACAATACTCCAGTTGAACTGTTGTATGTCAACCCGCCTGACACACCGATACTGTTTCTAGCTCTAGCGACTGTAAAATACAAGTTGGTAGCACCTTCTGACACCGTGTCTGTGTTGCCTTGCGTATAGCCAAACACGCCAGTGGTGCTATTGTATGTGAGCGCACCTGAGGCACCAACGCTGGTCCTTGCCCTTTGCTGCGTGAAGTACAAATTAGATCCTTCATCCACACTGGATGTGTTTATCGAAATGTCACCTGTGCCGTCAAAGTATGAGCCATTAATATATCGGCCAATCTGCAATTTAGTTGCAGTGGTGGCATTGCCAGTAACATTGCCAGTAACTGGACCACTATGGACACCCGATGTGTTGCCGGTCACATTTCCAATCAAATTGCCAGACACATCACCTGTCACATTACCTGTCACACTACCTGTCACATTACCTGTCACATTACCAGTATGGACTCCAACAGTATTGCCAGTGACATTCCCGATAACATTGCCTGCTAAGTTGCCGGTTACATTGCCGGTTACATTGCCGGTTACATTGCCGGTTACATTGCCGGTATGAACTCCAACAGTGTTGCCAGTTACATTGCCAGTAACATTGCCAATTGCCGGGCCAATTACTGCTCCAGTATGCACTCCAGTTGTATTACCTATCACATTCCCTGTCAAATTACCTGTAACATTCCCCAACACCGCACCAGTATGAGTGCCTTGACTATTACCAATAATACTAATGTTGTATGTTAGCTGATCATTGAACACAAAATTATCTGGCTTGTTACCTATATTACTCCAAGCAACATAATTTGCTACAGTCGCTGTGTTTGCTAATGATGCAACATCTGCTAACAATGCATGATCGCCATTTACACTATAAGTTGCAAGGTCTGCAATACCGTGAAATGCACCATAAAATGCCGGAGAGGAAATAGCACCATTGGCGTCTCTTGCCACAACTGTGTTGGGTACAGTGCCGTCTACATTTGCCGAAAGATACTGGCCGTTTACACTCAGAGTAAGACTTTTTGTAGCCACGCCATTGAATGTATTGGCATATACACTATACCATTTATTTGCATTGGTTCCCAAAGTGCTTGTGTTGGATCCAGGCAACACATCTGACCCTGATAACAGCAAAGGTGTAGCTACTGCTCCGTTTGATCGTGTTACAAATGATATGTTAGAGCCCACATTATTTGCCAAAGTTGGCACCGATTTCACATTACTTATGGTCAACGCCGATCCCACATTAATTCCAGAATCAGTTGTTCCTATACTTGATGTGAATACAGGATTACTAATAGGTGCAAAATAGCTGGATGGCAGATTATTCAAATTGTCAGCATTAGTTGCTGTGCCATGCAATTTTACTGTGTTCGCAAGAGTTATACCTGTATATATAGTTGGAAGATTGACCAGTGTGCTGGAATTAATCTGTGTATTGCTGATTGTGAATATGGTATTGCCATTAACCATGGCCTTCTGTATTGGTATACCCTGCTGATTAACACTTTGCATCTGTGTGTCAGCAAAACCATTTACACTTTGTGGGCCTATAATGGTGTACCCTGATCCATTTGAAATATTCAGTTGGTTGTTATAGGTATCCCACCACATGTCACCCACTGTGAGAGGCGCTGCCACAAAACTGCCACCGGACGATGATTGAGGAAATATGCCCGATGGCGTTGTTCCAACATTCAAATTGGCTACCGATTTCCAGCCAGATCCATCATTCACATTGAGTTTTAAGTTTGTAGATGTGGAATCAAACCATACTTGACCAGAGATGGGAGCAGTGGGTGGATTCACATTGCTGAAATTTTCCAACAAGTATACAAAATTTTCATTCTGGGGCAAGCCATAACCAGCATAATTCTTACCCACTAATGTAATATCCAATACAGTATTGATTGTGCCGTCGGCCAATGCAATAATGGATGTGCCGTTGTATCTCGTTATGTTATATGACATGTTGCTCGCCCCTTTGATCTCGTATTTATTTGGTTATAGATTGGTTTGATATACCCAAGTACCTGAGGTCAACTTGAACTGCTTAATAGTGCCATTGGTCACATCGCTTGTTATGGTTATCACATTGCATAAACAACCTTCATTGTGGTCAGTATTCAAGAAAATTTTGCTTAAAAAAGTGCTGGCTATGGTGCTATTGGATAAGCCAGTAGTGGGCAGACCAACAGACACTGTAGCTGTTTTCACAGTGCTGTCCACATAATTTTTGTTTGCAGCATCTGTTCCGATTATAGGCGTGGCCAAATTTATAATTTTGTTGGTGGTAACATCCACGCTGCCGTTCAATGGAGACAATCTAATATTACCAGTAGTCTGCCCTGAATTAACATAACTGATAGTGTTATTTTGTATATTGAGATAAGCAGCTTGCAAACTCAGTAGACTGCCAATAGTCTGTAAACCTGTAGCTCTAGTTATACCTGAGCCCAATTCAGTTGCGCTGATCACTGTGGCACCGTTGATCTTGTATGTTTTTCCAGTAGCTAAATTGATATTTTCACTGCTGTTAAATGCTGTTGTGGCACTACTGTACAACCATGTTTTATTTGTGGATCCAGCAACTATCAAGCCGGCGCCGTTGGCAGTCGCATCGCTAGGGCTTGCTGTATTAGCCAAAGTAACTGTGTAATCAGCCAAACTGACATTTAGAGTGCTGGTGCTGGTAGTGGATCCTTTTACCGTCAGATTGCCTTCTATGATTACACTGCCAACAGCCCCTCCATTGGTTCCGATATGCAGTGTGGCTTGTGGATTACTGTTGTATATTCCCACGAAATGTGAGTTGGCGGTAGCGTGTATGGCATCGTTGGTACTGTTATTGCCATCTTTGAGTTGTAACAGAAAATTTTGATTAGGAACCAATGACTTGATAACTAATCCATCGGTGGGCGTAACATCAAACTCTATACTGCCAGATGTTCCCAATTTCAATGGTGCTGTATTAGCAATGGTTAGTGCGCCAGTCATGATGCTGTTGCCAGTCGTAGTTACAAAATCGCCGGCTGTTTTTAACGATCCGTCATTGGCAACTAGAGATTTTGATCTACTGACCAGCTGATCAAACAAAAATCCTGAAATTCCGGCAGCAGTGAAACCCTGTCCTACCGTAGCCACGCCATACAAATTATTGCTGCTGGCGCCAACAACAAAAGCCGTATCTCTATTGTAAACGCCCAACAATACACCACCTAGATACAGACTCAAAACAGTGTGGCTCAAATTATTAGTGTCAATTACATCCTGTACCTGGAATCCACTTAGACCTTGACTGGCGGTATATATGGGTCCTGCCAAAAGAGTGTTCAATCCGTCGCTGAACTTAAGTTGTTCATTCAAACTGTCAATCCAGATATCACCTGCAGTTAGTACAGGTGAACTGGGGCTAACTATGGTTCCGCCACTAACTTTCCATGCCTGTTGCGCTGCATCAAATACCTTGAGTCTTCCTTGATTGGTGTCATACCACAGTTGTCCAGTCAACGGTTTTCTAGGCGAGTTGCTGTTGGCAAAATTTTCTAACAAATACACTAGATTTTCGTTGAATAACAATCCGTATCCTGAACTGTTTTTGCCTATCAGCGTCAAACTGGTGTTCTGATCTATGCCGCCATCGGGTATAGATGTAAGTAGCGTAGCATCTGATTTGGTAATTGTGTAGCTCATTATATCACACCTGTGAAAATTATGTAGTTAATGGTTTGGTAAGGATTCATAGTGTTCACTGGCTGACTGCTTGTACTCGAAATCATGCTACCACTGTTTGATAATCCAAATCCTTGCCCAGTTGCGCTGGTTTGAGTAAGACCAAAACCAGGCTGTGTGCTATCGTTAGTGATGGGATTTGGAGCACCCACAGCGTAGTATTGATTCCCTGCATTATTTAGACTGTGTTTGTGATCTGGCAAATTTCCTGTAGTAAGGGATACATTTTGCACTCCACTACCTGCGCCAACTATGGCTGCTGTTGCATCACTCACTCGATTGACCACACCGCCGCCAGCACTGATTGTGCTGAGGGGATTTGTCTTGCTTATCATCTCAAACCCATTGCTCATGTTGTCAGCACCAAGAGCAAAGCGTCCCCGCAAGTCAGGCAATGCAAAAGTAGAAACACCATTCAACAGTGCGGCAGTTTTGTATGTGTATAGTATCACATTGAATAATGAGCTGTAGGTGGATGTAGACACTTCGCTACCATCGCACAGCAGATATCCTGAAGGAGGTATTTTGCCTGCGAATGGAAATATTGCACCCACTGGCACTGTAGCCACATGATTGAGCAGAGTGGCTTTGCTCATTTTAAATAATTGGCTTGATCCTGGTCTGTTTATCAGCAACTCATCTGTGAAATTGCTATCGGTCAGGGTGGTTTTTGTTGTAAATAATTGTGTGCTCAATGTGGTCAAAAACTGTGCAGTGCCGTTAGCACCATTAGTACCACTAGCACTTTGCCCATCAAAAAGAATAATTTGACTGCTTACATCGCCTGCCATGCTGAACTGGGTAGGACTTGCCAACTTGGCAGCACTGCCATTCACGCTGCCTGCCAAACTGCCTGCAAACGTTCCATTGAATGACCCCACAAAAGTGTTGGCATAGATATTTCTAAATTTGGCTGTAGGACTGCCAATATCAAATACACCGCTCTGCGGAATATCAGCAGTGCCAGGCAGTATGGCAGGGCCCACCTCACCATTGTTCCAATTAATATAAACCTGGCCCTGCGTGGTAACATCATCTCCCAGTATAGTTTTCTTACCTACACTAAGCCCACCTGCAGTAGCCACGCTGGCTGTAACTGGGTCAATTGCATCCTGTGTACTAGCTATCGTTAGACTGCCGTTAATCACGCTGCTGCCTGAATTGCGTATGTTCACTGCTCCGTACACATTTAAATTAGATTGCAATGCACTAAGACTGCTGCCCCCTACCTGAACTATGTTTCCATTAGGATTTATTGAAAGCAAGGGCACTATAACATTTGAGCCGTTGACAGCATTAAATGCAATACTGTTACCCTGAGTGCTACTTGTGAATGTGGTTGTTCCTGCAAGTGTGCTGATCTTGAAGCCGTCACTTATGCCAAATGTGATACCACCATCACTCTTGATCTTGATAGGAACATTTATGGTACCATCACTAGCACTGTCAGTTCGTAAAAAATTATCCCCACTATATTGCACACCTTTTACTAATAAACTGGCTGAACTGCTGGAGGTACCCCACAGGGCCGAAGTGACACCTGTGATAGGAGTCTGCGTCAATGCTGTCGGAATATTAATACCACTATTGAGAGTTTGATATCCCTCGAGGCGATTTTTAGGTATAAAACTGTCTGTACTTATTATGGCCACTCGAGCAGGAATTCCTGTAGCTGCCGAACTTGCATAAAGCGATATTACTGCATGACTTACATTAGCTGTATCAATTATATTTTCTACCACTGGGCCTGATGTTTGTCCTAGACTGTACTGCGGACCCACGAGAAGCCAATTGCTACCACTGTAAAGATACAGCTGACTGTTGTCAGTGTCTACCCACAAGTCACCTGCTATACTGCTTGCAATTGTGGGAGCACCGGATGACAGAGTACTTTTTCCAGCTTTTTTTATTGATCCAGCTTCTACCCAAGTGGTACCGTTCCATACTCTCAGCAGATTGGTTGAACTGTCGTACCATATCTGTCCTTGTATAGGATTAGCTGGAGCTGTAGTGTTGGCAAAATTTTCCAACAAGTGTAAGAAATCAGCAGCAATAACGGGACCATATCCTGTGTAATTCTGACCCACAAATGTGAGACTGGTCTGAGTGTTAAGACTTTGATCCTGAACAGTGATAGGCACTTTGGCTGGGTTGTTGGATTCAGTAAATTGAACTTTGTAAACCATGCGTATCTCCTTATACTGCCACTAGGCCAGTAAGGCTTTGTATTCTTACTGTGTAGTCAATCTGTATCAAACGGTTCAAACTTTTTAATACTGGATGAAAAATCACATGCGTTAGCAAACTAGTTGTTCCGTCTGTATTTAAGGATTGCAATCCCAACTCGTCAAACACATATGCAGCACCTGTACTGGTCACTGTGTCATAGGCATCTTGTCCGCTGGGCTCACCATAGTCTAACAAACAAGTTACAAAAATGTCTGTGTAGTTGTTACCAGTGGTATGGCGTGTTTCAATAAAATTTCTAGTGGGATCAAGATTGGTGCTGGAGTGCTGATTCACTACTTTTTGATAGGTCTGACTATATAGGCTGGCATTTGTTCCAGCAGTATTGGGTGTGAGATATGTAATAATCCCAGTGGGATCTATGTTAGTGCCACCGTTACCAAAGCCCATTTGGTATATGAAACCGTTGCCAGCATTGGCCAAACTGGTGGCCATTGCTATGCTGATATTTTCATAATGAATGGCATTGCGTTTGTTTATGTAGATCTCATGACTTGAAGGATCATATATCTTTATATGTCCCTCTATATGGATGCCTGTTGCGTCTTTTGTCTGCATAATTCACTCTCTTTATCTTGTATTTATCAATGGTTATAATGTGCTAATTTTATCGGGTACCCGTTGTTTTACGAGGATAAACAGGGCCTGTAGTCCTGAATCCGTAATTCTGTTTGGGGAAAACAGTCCCGTTACGAATTATTTTATACACGGATATTCCAATAGGTGGACCCAGTCCTGTAACCGCATCCCAGCCGCTTGTTCCTGCATACCCGCTGGTTATTACAGTATTGTTAGTGCCAACCAAAATATCGTAAAAAGCATTTGGATTAGCATAGGCTATAGCATTCCAATCAGCACTGGATCGGTTTATACCAGTTAGCTGTTGATATCTGGCAAGTATGCCGGCCAATATTGGGCTTGCAAGACTGGTACCTCCAAATCCATAAACAACACTATTATAATATAATTTATAAACATTCATTGGGGCAGAAAAATCTGGTGCGCCACGCATTGACAACGGAGTAGGACTACCAGTAACTCCGCTGGTGATTGGAGTATAATACAAACCAGTTTGCCAAGTAGGCAAAGAAAATGTTGTACTGACTCCACCACCGCCACCCCATTTGCTACCAAAAGCAAATTCTCTGTTGTCATCTGATTCTGCTGCTCGATTATTATTGCCGTCTAATGTAAGTTTTGTGCCGCCAACAGATATTACATTTGGGCTGGATGCTGGATAGCAAAGTTGCAAAGAAGTGCCGGCATTGCCCAGTGTTGATCCCCAATCACCTGAGGCAGCAAGCACAGTAATTTTTGCATTGGCGGCGGCTGTAAAATATTGTTCGTCCGATGTATATTCACTGGTGGCCCAACTAATAGTAATAATGTTCATGCCATCCGCAATGGCTCGTGTAATCATACTTCCGTAACTTCCACCAATATAGATTGTGATACTGGCTTGGGGCGCCATTGTGGCGGCACAGAAAATATCCACTGTATTTTCTGCGCTGTACCCTGGATCGATCGAACTAAAAAATCCGGCTTGACCATCAAGTAATACTTTTGTAACGGTTGGAGGAGAATATGCCGTAGACATCAGCCCAGCTGTTTGTAGATCTGCCCAAGATTTATTGAGGTCTGCCTGTAGGAATCCTCCACCAAAACTTAAAATTCCAATTTTTATACCCAGTCCGGTTGCATTTGGAATATTATAGGCTTTGGCAATTGTAGGCCCGTTGAGTTCCCCGTTACCAGCTAATGCAGACGGTAATTCTCCTGTTGCAGGATCTTTTAAGTCTACTGAAAATAATTGTACGGACTGGGGGTTCATATTAAACCTCTAGTTTCAAGTATGTTAATGTTACAATAATTGCAGTCGAGCCGCCACTGTTGTTATATATCTTCAAATAGGCATTAGTACTTACGGACACATCCGCATTGAATCCCATCACTGCTGGAGTAAAGTATGTGGTAGTTGCTGTTGTAGTAATTGCTTCTGCTACCACTCCACTACCAGGAATCGGATCTGTTGTTATCGCTCTAGCACTGTCACTGCTTTGTGCAGTTGAACTGGTATAAACAGTGATCCATGCTCCTGCGCTAACTTGTATGCTGTACAATGCATATCCTTTAGACATGACCACTGTGGCATTGACGCTAGCTTGATTAGCTAATACTGTTGTAGTAGCGGAAACTGTGGCTCTAGAAGTACCACTAGTTATAACGCCGTTGTTGATAGTAACGGTACTACCATCAACCTTTACCCCTCCCAATGCTAAGGTTGTTGCCACAGGTAATGAGTAAGCTGTGGCACTTATTATACTGTTGTTAATTGTTATACTGGTGCCATCAACTTTGACACCACCCAATAGATTGGTTGTAGCAATTGGCAATGTATAGCCTCCGGCGGCGGCGCTAATCACACCGGTGCCAGCATTTATAGTTATGGTAGTTCCATCCACTTTCACGCCACCCAAGGTGAAGATTGAGGCCGTGGGCAAATTGTATTGTGTTGCGGAAATAACACCAGTGCTAATGGTTATGGTACTGCCGTCTACTTTTACTCCACCCAACTGAGTGGTAGTAGCAGTGGCCAATCCCAAAGTACCCAATGAGTTTGTGATGCCGCTGGTAGCAACTGCAGGAATAATCACGCCGCCTAATACAGTTGTGGTACTTGCAGGCAATGAGTAACTATAGGGAGCACTAATCACACCAGTGCCAGCATTTATGGTCACAGTGGTTCCGTCCACTTTGACGCCCCCCAATACCGTTGTGCTGGCAGTGGGCAAGGTGTAGCCGCCTGTGCTGGTTATGACTCCGTTGCTGATAGTTATAGTGGTACCGTCTATCTTGACTCCACCCAACTGAGTGATACTGGCAGTGGCCAATCCCAAAGTACCCGATGTGTTTGTGATGCCGCTCGTGCCCACAGCTGGCACAATCACTCCACCTAACGCACTGGAGGTAGTGGCAGGCAATGTGTACGATGCTATGGGTGTGAATCCCAATGCAGTTGTCACTTGGCTGCTGGTCAATGTGTTACCGCTGATGCTGGTCACAGTGCCAGCACTGCCACTCACACTGCCTGTAATGGTATTGGTCACTGTCAAGTTAACCAGTGTGCCTACAGAAGTCAAACTGCTGGCAGTCACTGCGGGATTGAGTGTTACGCCAGTCAAAGTGCCAGCGGCGGCCACGGTGGAACTGGGTATTCTCTGCCAAACTGTACCGTTATATATTACAAAATCACCTGCTGTATATGTAATTGTACCAGAACCCAAGTTGACTGATCCACCTACACTGACCGCGTACTCAAAACCTGCTGTGCCCACACCGTCAACCAAAGACGGAGTGTTGGTGCTGGCATTCCATGTGCCTTTAAAGATCACCACGCCAGTCAAACTATTGGGAATCTGACTGGCAGATAATTTGCCATCAGAACCCAGTGTAGCAATGCCGTTTATTAAGCCTAATGTTCCCACACTAATGGAACCGTTGCCTGATATATTAATTGTTGTTCCATCCACCTTTACTCCACCTAATATGTTTTGGGTAGCTGTGGGCAAACTGTAGCCACCCGGAGTGGCTGATATAGCACCATTTCCATTTATGGTAATGCTTGTTCCATCAATCTTGACACCGCCCAACTGAGTGGTACTGGCAGTGGCTAGACCAATAGTGCCTGATGTATTTGTGATGCCACTGGTGCCAACTGCTGGCACTATCACTTCCCCCAATGCACTGGAGGTAGCTGCTGGCCTTACAGCACTGATCACTCCACTGCTGATTAGCACAGTGGTTCCGTCCACTTTGACGCCGCCCAAGGTGGAGGTCGAGGCCGTGGGCAGACTGTACACTTGTACACTAATGGTGCCATCGCCTGTGACATTTACTCCACTTCCAATCTTGACCCCGCCCAACGAGCCAGATGCAGACACAGGCAATGTGTAGGTTTGAGCACTTATTGCTCCATTAAAAATAGTTATAGTCGTTCCATCTATTTTGACTCCACCTAACACACCAGTGCTGGCAGTGGGCAATGAATAGGTGTTTGCTCCACTGATAACTCCGTTGCTTATGGTTATAGTGCTACCATCCACTTTGACTCCACCCAACACACCAGTGCTGGCAGTGGGCAATGAATAGGTGTTTGCTCCACTGATAACTCCATTGCTTATGGTTATAGTGCTACCATCCACTTTGACTCCACCCAACACACCGGTGCTGGCAGTGGGCAAATTGTATTGCGAACTGATGACTCCAGCATTGATTTGAATACTTGTACCGTCAATTTTGACACCCCCCAATACACTAGTGGTGGCAATAGGCAATGAATAGGTTGCTGTGGGAGCACTAATCACACCAGTGCCAGCATTTATGGTCACAGTGGTTCCGTCCACTTTGACGCCCCCCAATACCGTTGTGCTGGCGGTGGGCAAACTGTATGCCCCAGATGCCGCTTTGAGAATTCCCGAATTCACTGTGATAGTGGTGCCGTCCACCTTTACTCCGCCCAACTGAGTGGTACTGGCAGTGGCTAGACCAATAGTGCCTGATGTATTTGTGATGCCACTGGTGGCAACTGCTGGCACTATCACTTCCCCCAATGTACTGGAGGTAGCTGCTGGCCTTACAGCACTGATAACGCCACTGGCCACTGTGATTGTTGTCCCATCTGGTTTAGACACGCCCAGCTGACTGGTAGTGGCTGTTACTACACTCAAAACTCCATACTGTGTTGTTGTCACTGTAGTGCCGTCTGGCTTGATTCCCCCTAGTATAGAACTGGTGGCATTTGGCAAAGAATACACACTGTAATTGGCTTGTATGACTCCGTTGCTGATGGTTATGCTAGTTCCATCCACTTTCACGCCACCCAATGTGGAGATTGAGGCCGTGGGCAGACTGTAACTGAAAGACGCTGATATTACACCTGTGCTGTTGTTAATGGTTATACTTGTACCATCAACACGCACTCCACCCAGGGTTCCCATTGAGCTAATACCTGCTGTGGGCAAACTGTAGGCAGCAGGTGTGCCTACCAACTTGGCATAGCTGAGACTGTTTATCCATGAAGGATCGCTGTAACTGCCAGTGGTTAATACGCCATTATTAATAGCTACTGGTCCCCAGTACACATTAACTCCATCATTGAACAGCACCTGTCCTGCACGGCCATTCCTATTGGGCAATGTGTTTTGTAGTTGTACAGCATATACCTCTGAAAAATTAGCATTTATTTTAATAGCTGCGTTGCGCAAGGTATCGCCAGTCTTGTCTCCAATAACTGTACCTACATTGATTAATTGTTGTGTCATTACTTTATCCTTGATCCATTGTTAAGTCGTCGTTATCTGTGCTGGCAGACAAGCCGTCAAATGTGGCTGCACCTGTGGTATTGGCTCCAGGTGCCGGTGCGACTGTTACTGTACTTATTTGATTGTATGCACTGTACCATGTGCCCGGCTGTGATTTTAAAAATTGAGAAATTTTGTCAGTTCCATTCAATAACACATTACTGGTAATCAGGTTGGGCAGGCCATCCCATGGAACAAGCGACCGCTGTATCACAGTTATAGTAGTGCCCAACTTGAGAGGAGTGGTCAATCTAAGAGCCTGTGACACACCATCTACGGCAAAGTCAGCATCCAATTGCTGATCTCCCAATGGACTGTATGGAGCCACATTGACATTGTGTACCTTATAGGGTCGTTTGCTCAATCTAATATTGCCAACAAAAAAAGTCCATACAGTGCTGGATGCCACATTGCTAAGAATATTTGCGGTTGTGCCATTGGCATTAATTATAACTGTCGTAACATCACCAAAGAATGTATCGCCACTGGTGTGACTGTGCAAACATCTGTATGTATAGCTGCCCACATTCACTACTGTGCCCTCAGCATACACAGATTTGGAAGCCCAAACCGCGGCATCATCATATCCTCCCACAAACACTTCTATATTGTCACACTGGCCATATACCGATGGTATCGAAGTAACAAAATCAGTGCCATAATTCCACTTTGTGGATGATTTGACTGGCAAAATGTTCAAAGGTATTATTTGACTTACTCCGTCTGACACAATCTGTTGCTTGGTCACACTGTCTTGATAGGGCATAGTTTCACTGGCTCCTATGCCTTGTACCGATGTGCCGGCCTTATTGATGTTGTAAATGCCTGTGCCCAATGTGCCTCTTCTCAACTGGCTCAAAGTGTTACCACTTTTGACAAAATACTCTATTCTTTCTCCTCTGATATCCACAACACCCGGTATGAGATTGCTGACTATGGGCGTATCAAGATTTGATGCATCTTGCAAATATATGCTTGTATCAGCGTAGTGCAGGTCCTTGGTCAAGATAGTTTGTTTTAGTTTGTTCAAGCGTTTGTATGTGACTCTGTTCAGCATGTCTTTGAACTGCATGTAACTGATGCCTCCTGTCAACACATTGTTGCCAAAAGTCACAATGCCCAATCTATCTCCATCAGCAGGATATGATGCAAGTTTCACAGTCACATGATCGTCATACAAAACATAGTCCACATTGGGTGTAAGCAAACTGTTATTGCGAGTGATCCACACATAATCTCCGTTTACAACTGTTCTATCCAATCTAATGAATCCGCCACCCACGGCATTGTAATCAAAATATTGAGTAGTGCCCACTTGAGTGGTTATGTTGCTGCTGACCGTGATCAAGGTTCGTTCTAGATCAAGATACTGGTGATCATAACTGGTTATAACCTCCACAGTTGATCCAGCTGCTGGCACCGACCCACTGTTGAACTGTATGCTGTTGGATTCTTTATTGTATGTGTACTGACTTCCCGCAGCGGAACTCACAGCCATAAGTTTACCTTGATACAAAGTGTTAGTAGCAGGACTTATTACTACAGTGATGCCTGCAAGATCCAAAGAGTAATCACGCCCCAAAGTCAACGCAGATCCATCCACTATAACTGCAATGTCATTGACTCCTGCACTGTAAGGTTTTACCCGCTCTACATCAAAAGAATAACTGTAAAGTCCCGACACTATGGTAAAATACTGCACTATGTTGCTGTTATATATTTGATTGTCCACACGAACTATCATGTTGCTTTCATAAGGCAATGTTGTACCCACGGGATAAGTCAATGCATAAGTGTCTGTTATACCATTTACCGCTAGTCTTTCAGCATGAGTCACGCTGAATGTTTGTGCTCCACCACTCACTATGATGTAGCTAATTAAAGCACCGTAAACAGGCGCATCAGCGAACCGCAATCCCACCACATTTGAATTTTGATAAGTAGA
>Ga0136641_1000239_pt1 | contig 23294 bp, 19 predicted proteins | sample EliLak1302023Y_FD_115312 | JGI IMG/M metagenome (GOLD analysis project Ga0136641, IMG submission 115312) | Freshwater microbial communities from Elizabeth Lake, Yosemite National Park, California, USA - 13020-23Y | ecosystem: Environmental > Aquatic > Freshwater > Lake ...
CCAAATTTGCTTGACTTGAAAATGTCGCGAACCTCTGCGCTTCCAAGGATGACCTCTTCAAATTCTGGTTTAAGGAGTCCTTTGAGTGAGCCTTCGATTTCTTCGATTGCGTTGTAGATGACGGTATAGAAACGAACTTCTACACCCTCTTGATCTGCAAAGATGGCAGTCTGTGGTTCTGGTTTCACATTGAAACCAATGATCACAGCGGTGGAAGCCGAAGCGAGTGTTACATCGTTTTTAGTAATCGCTCCAACACCACGGTGGATAACGCGGAGATCAACTTCTTCACCCACGTCAAGCGCCATCAAAGCATCTTCCAGCGCTTCGACCGAACCAGAAACGTCACCCTTAATAATCAAGTTGAGAGTGCTTACCTTAGATTGCTCCATAAAGTCTTCTAGCGATACCTTCTTGCGCGTTTTGGCCAAGAGAGCGTTACGAGTAGCTAGTTGACGCTTATCTGCAATCTGCCGAGCGGTGCGATCGTCTTCAGCCACGATAAAGGAATCGCCTGCACCTGGTACGGAGGTGAATCCCAATACCTGCACCGGGCGGGATGGTCCCGCTTCTGTCACTGGATCACCATTTTCGTCCAACATGGCACGTACGCGACCAAAAGCCCCGCCCGCAACAATGGCATCACCAACATGCAACGTTCCACGCTGCACCAAAACGGTAGCCACTGGGCCACGACCTTTATCTAAGTTTGCTTCGATCGCAACGCCACGAGCAACGTCATTCGCCACGGCTCGTAGATCCAGCGCTGCATCTGCAGTAAGCAGAACGCTCTCAATGAGAGTATCGATTCCTTCACCCGATTTAGCAGAAACATTTACGAATATTGTGGTGCCGCCGTACTCTTCCGCGATCAGGTTGTATTCCGTTAACTGCTGGCGCACCTTTTCTGGATTCGCACCCTCTTTATCAACCTTGTTAACGGCAACAACGATTGGGACATCCGCAGCTTGCGCATGATTTAAAGCCTCAATTGTCTGAGGCATCACACCATCATCTGCCGCAACCACCAGGATTGCAATATCTGTTACTTTCGCACCTCTGGCACGCATGGCGGTAAAAGCTTCATGGCCAGGTGTATCAATAAATGTGATTGCTCGTTCTTGGCCGTCGTGTGCGTGGTGAATTTGGTAGGCACCAATATGTTGCGTGATGCCACCCGCTTCATCTTTAACCACTTCGGTAGATCGAATCGCATCCAATAACCGGGTCTTACCGTGATCAACGTGTCCCATAACCGTGACAATCGGTGAGCGAATAACTAGATCTGCTTCATCGATATCCTGCAACTCTTGCTCCAGGTTGATATCAAATTCTTCAAGCAACTCTCGATCTTCATCTTCCGGGCTAACAACTTGAATAACGAAGCCCAGTTCTCCCCCCAAAATAGTGAAAGTATCTTCATCTACCGATTGAGTAGCCGTGACCATTTCGCCCAAATGAAAGAGAGCAGATACTAATGATGCAGGATCAGCGTTAATTTTTTCAGCAAAATCCATTAACGATGCGCCACGACGTAGGCGAATAACAGTTTTTCCATCACCATGTGGAACAACTGCTCCACCGAGTGATGGCGCCGCCATATTGTCGAATTCTTCGCGAAGCGCCTTTTTGCTCTTATGAGCCTTACCTTTTTTACTTCCCTGCTTACCAAATGCGCCGGCAGTTCCGCCGCGCTGGTGGCGACCACCACCTTTTCCGCCAAAGGTCGATGGAGCTCCAGCTGGTGGGGCCGATGGTGAACGGTACGGGGAAGAACCTGGCGCTCCTGTTCCGCCTGTTCTTGGCGCACCCGCCGGTCCTCCGGTACCTGGCGCGCCCGCGGGGCGAGCCGGTCTAGCGGCAAAACCTGGGCGGACTGCACCCGGACGATTACCTGACATTGGTGGACGCTCGCCTGGGCGGAGCGGACGATTTGGCTGCGGCCGGTTTGCTGGAGGTCGAGGAATCGCTCCTCCGATTGATGAACCAAATGGGTTATTGCCAGCCCGGGGTGGACGAGGTATCGCTCCTGCGATGTCAGCAGGTGAAGCAAATGGGTTGTTACCCGGCCGAGGTGGACGAGGCGCAACTGTTTCGCCCGCATCACCTTCTACCCCGGTCACTTCAAGGGTTGAATCTGTAATCCCGGCCCCCTGATCAACTGGCTCAACGGCTACGTGCGAGCCTTGTCCCGCCCCAATGGAATTGGGAACAGGTGGAACCGCAGGAACAGGAAATTGCGAGCCAACGCTTATGCCTAATTGATTAAGCTGGTTTCGAGTGGATTCATCCAAAGATGCAATTGCTGCATCGATCTCTTCCTGCGTAGGTTCCGCGTGAAGTGGCGCACCACGTTTGGATGCACTCTTCTTTACGGGTTTCGGATCGGATGGTGCGCTCTTCATATCGGGAAACTTTTCCATGAGACGACGCAAAACTGGCGCCTCAACGGTTGAGGAAGCAGATCTCACAAATTCGCCAACTTCTTGTAACTTAGCGAGGAGCTCTTTGCTTTCTATCCCTAAATCTTTTGCTAATTCGTAAACACGGACTTTTGCCACAGTAGCCTTCCTGATTCTCGGCTCCTGCGTCTATCGCGGAACCTACATAAATGCCTTACTCATGAGCGCGAGGTGCTCATGATTGTGTGTATGACTTCATTGTTTGCTCCCTATTTTTGGTGGTGCGTAGTGCTGTTGGTTAAAAAAAGTTCGAGCTCCTCAGTTGATAATTCGGCCACGGACTTAAATGCCCGCCCGAAAGATCGACGTTGACGTGCCACTTCAAAACATTGCAACTGAGGATGTAGCCAAGCGCCACGACCACCCAGTCTGTGATTGGGATCCGGTATTATCCGACCATTTCTCACCACAATATGAAGCAGAACGGTAGCACTTTCTCTACGCCGACATGCGATACAGCTGCGCGTCGGGGACATTGCCCTGAATCCTACCCACAAGAGGGCGAGACGCGTAATTACTGCGTGTCAATTGAGTCAGCCGATTGAGCCTCTAGCAAAAGCTCGCTCGGTTTACGGATACGTTCAACCGGATTGTCAGGATGAATGTCAATGCGCCACCCGGTCAGCCGAGCTGCCAGTCGGGCATTCTGTCCATCTTTGCCAATTGCCAGCGAAAGTTGGAAATCCGGCACAATCACCTTCGCTGAGCGTGTCTCCATATCGGTAATTTCTACGCTCGTAACTTGAGCTGGTGCTAGCGCATTGGCCACATAACTGGCCGGGTCTTCTGAATAATCGACGATATCGATCTTTTCTCCGTGAAGTTCATCCGTGACCGCCTTGGACCGAGCACCCAAGGGACCTATGAGAGCTCCCTTGGGGCTCACCCCAGTACGGTTGGTTTTCACGGATACTTTTGATCGCTGTCCGGCTTCTCTGGCGACTCCCACTATTTCCACGACCTTCTCCCGAAGTTCTGGCACTTCGAGCGAAAATAACATTTTCACAAACATCGGGTGCGTGCGAGAGAGGGTTACTTCAGGACCTTTTAGCCCCTGTTTCACTTCGACAACAAAGGCCTTGATTCGGTCGCCATGCTTATAACTTTCCGTGGCCACTTGTTCGTGCGCTGGCACTTTGCCTTCAACTCGACCCAAGTCAACATAAATTATTTGAGAATCACGACCTTGCAACACAACACCCGAAATAATGTCTCCTACATTGCCAGAAAAATCTTCAACAATGCCAGCATCGTTCATCGCTCGCATTTTCTCTTTTATGACTTTTCTGACCACAGATTTAATAATCTTTTCAAATCCTTCTGGCATATCAGTGATAGTTTGTGTATACAGACCCGCTTCATCAAACTTCGGAACATGGACCAGGATCTCTCCACTTTGTCGGTTGAGGACAGCTCTTCCTTGTGGCGCAGATTCTTCCAGCTCTAAATAACTTTCAGTGACGGTCTGCTCGATTGTGTTTATTAATTTTTCTATTGGAATATTTTTTTCAGTGGCTAGGTAAAGTAGCGCATCGACGTCAACGCTCAATTGCTCGCCCGATCCCTCAAGGATACGAATTCAATTTCAATAAGAGCAGTTTTGATAGTCGCATATTCGATTGAAGTATCGTCAATCGTGGCCGCCGTTTCCGACACTCCACGGATGCGTCCACTCACCACAGAGCCATCATGGAGTGATATTTTGACCAATCTACCCAGATTTTTTCGCCAGTGGCGAGCCAAAATGAGCGGTCGTTCAATGCCAGGTGAAGTGACTTCCAAGGTGTAAGGAGTGTCCGCTAGGACTGCAGATATTTCCTTCGTGACGATCGTGACTTGATCCAGAGTTAAAGCATCAACACCATCTATGACGACGGTCAGCACTTTAGGTGAGCCGCCAATTAGCGTTATCTCTTCTAAAAAGTAGCCTGAGTTTTCAACGATTGGCTTAATCGCCTCTGTGAAAGTGGTTATCTGATTCTTTATCGGTACATCCGCGCTCATGATTCTCCAACTTTCCACTATTCAATTGTGGAACCAATCATAACTCAACTTGAGAATCAGAGCCGCAACCACATAAAGGAAAACTTTTCGCACCAAGGGCGAACCACCCCTAATTGCTAGACGTGATCCAATTATCGCGCCAAGAACATTTGCGACAGCAAGAGCCAAGCCAAGCCGCCACCAGATATGTCCGGTGATAGAAAAAGTGACAAGGGCACCGAAATTTGTTCCGATGTTCACGATTTTTGCGGTTGCAGATGCCTTTAAGAATTCGTAACCAATAACCACGACAAGAAGAAAGACCAGGAAAGTTCCGGTGCCGGGACCAAAGATGCCATCATAAAAACCGATCAGCAAGCCACATAGTGCGACGATAACCAGCCGTTTGCTTGGTTCGTGCCGGAACCCCTCGTGTAATCCCAACTGCGGTTTTCTCCAGGTATAAATCCCCACGGCTATCAAGAGGATGAGAATTAAGGGCCTAAAGATCGTAACCGGGAATCGCGCTGCCAGTTTGGCTCCAGTAACTGAACCGACCATTGCGGGAATAGCCATCACAAGTGTCAGCTTTAAATCTGGTCGCACCTTCTTAAAGTACGAAAGCGCAGCGGTGGATGTCCCAAAAATAGATGGAATCTTGTTCGTGCCCAGTATCAACGGAATAGGTTTCCCGGTGATGCCAATGAGAAGCGCCGGTAATTGAACCAGCCCACCACCACCTGCTACCGCATCAACAAATCCGGCAAAGCCAGCTGCGAGCGCCAGAAAAAGAAAAGTGAGAATCGACATCTATGCCCCTAATGGCTAGATGATTTAACGGCAGCTACGATCTGGGTTAACGCCTCACTCGACAAATATTCGTGCTTATCACCAGTTTTACGGATTCGAAATTCAATTGTTCCGTTTGCCAGGCCTTTGCCAACAATCACAATAAATGGGATACCAATGAGCTCTGCATCTTTGAACTTAACTCCGACGCTTGCTTCCCTGCGATCGTCAAAAAGCACGCTCAGGCCGGCGGATTCCAGGTCGGTTGCCAACGTTTGGGCGTAAGAATATATTTCGTCTTCTTTTCCTGCGGCTACTAGATGAATATGGGCTGGCGCTATTTCCATCGGCCAGTTCAGTCCGATTTCATCATATGTCTGCTCCGCCACTACGGCCACTGCACGAGATACGCCTATTCCATAAGAGCCCATGGTCACTATTTGTGACTTCCCGTTCTGATCTAAAACTGTCAAACCAAGTGCTTGAGCGTATTTTCTTCCGAGCTGAAAGATATGACCAATTTCGATCGCACGGTCGATGACGACCCCAGCTCCACATTCAGGACAGGAATCACCCGCCTTCACTTCTGCAGACTCTATGAAGCCGATTGATTGAAAATCGCGTCCATGTACGACAAATCGTGCGTGCTTATTTTTTTCATTTGCACCGGTGATCCATGGTGAACCCACAGTGATGCGTGGATCCGCATACACTTTTATGCCCAATCGTTCGGCATCTTGTGGTCCCACATAGCCCTTAACGATGCCAGGAAATTTTGCAAAATCTTCTTCCTCAAAGAGTCTCAGTTCAGAGACGCCAGGAAGGTTCGCCGCAACTCGCTTAACATCGACTTCCCGATCTCCTGGAACCAAAATCGCAATTGCTTCTCCATCAGCCATTAATAAAACATTTTTTAAGGTATCTGCACCAGTGATCGATGTATGGAAGGTATTGTTGTAAAGATCTACGAGCGAATCAATGGTTGGCGTATTGACTGAATCAAAAATTTCGGAAGGTCCTGGCGCCTCGCCATTAAACGGCTCTACCTTTGTCGTCATTGCTTCTACGTTCGCAGCGAAGCCACATTTTTCACAGAGCACATAGGTATCTTCGCCTGTGGGGCACGGCGCTAAAAACTCTTCAGATTTAGAACCTCCCATCGCTCCAGACATTGCAGAAACGATATTGAAGCGTATTCCCAACCGATTAAAGGTTTGTATGTAGGCGTCGCGATGGCGTTGGTATGACTCTTCCAGTCCCGCATCATCAATATCAAAGGAGTAAGAATCCTTCATCACAAATTCACGTCCACGGATGATCCCGCTTCGGGGCCGTGGTTCATCCCGGAATTTTGTTTGTATCTGATAAATGGATAGTGGCAAATCTTTATAGGATGAGAATTCACCTTTAACCATCAAGGTAAACATTTCTTCGTGCGTTGGACCTAAAAGATAATCGTTTCCTTTGCGATCTTGGAGCCGAAAAAGATCAGGGCCATATTCTGACCAGCGATTGGTTTCCTCGTAGGGCTCTCTGGGCAATAGCGACGGAAAATGAACTTCTTGGAAGCCAGCGGTATCCATCTCTTCTCGGATGATTCGTTCGATATTGCGAAAGGTCAGATAACCCAATGGCAGCCACGAATAAATACCAGCAGCAACCCTGCGAACATATCCGGCTCGCACCAATAACCGATGGCTGGCAACTTCTGCATCCGCTGGGTCATCTCTGAGCGTACGTAATAAGAGCGTAGACATTCTCAACATTTGACTACCCTATCTAATGAGTGCAAATCTGCGTGATCTTTGAGAAGTCGTTTTAAGACTCTTGAATCTATCGGTTTCAGGTCGTTATTACTGTGGGGGTCCCAGATGTCGCCCCTGCTAACGCCATTTCGTCAGCAAGACGATTAGCTTCAAAGATTAGGGTTTCGACGATTTCTGATTCTGGCACCGTTTTAATGACCTCGCCTCTGACAAAGATTTGTCCTTTGCCATTACCGGATGCCACGCCCAAATCCGCTTCGCGAGCCTCGCCTGGCCCATTGACAACACATCCCATAACTGCAACTCGGAGAGGGACAGTCATTCCCTGCAATCCGGCCTGCACCTTCTCTGCCAGAGAATAAACATCCACCTGGGCACGGCCACAAGAAGGGCAAGAAACGATCTCTAATTTACGTTGTCGCAAATTAAGTGATTCCAAAATAGAGATTCCAACTTTTACTTCCTCTACTGGCGGAGCGGAAAGCGAGACCCTGATGGTGTCTCCAATCCCTTCTGCTAACAGAATCGCGAAGGCGGTAGCAGACTTAATTGTTCCTTGAAAAATCGGGCCAGCTTCTGTTACCCCCAGATGCAATGGGTAATCACACTGTGCCGCCAAGAGTCGATAAGCCTTCACCATCGTCACTGGATCATGATGCTTGACCGATATTTTGATATCAGAAAAGCCATGCTCCTCAAAAAGCGATGCCTCCCAAAGCGCAGATTCTGCAAGTGCTTCTGGTGTTGCTTTTCCATACTTTGCTAGTAGCCGTGGATCTAATGAACCAGCATTGACACCAATACGGATGGGAATCCCGGCATCGCCAGCAGCTTTAGCCACTTCTTTCACTTTGTCATCAAATTGTTTGATATTGCCTGGGTTTACTCGAACTGCGGCACAACCAGCATCGATCGCAGCAAATATATATTTGGGTTGAAAGTGAATATCTGCGATGACCGGAATCTGCGATTTAGTAGCAATGGCCTTGAGTGCATCTGCATCATCTTGACTAGGAACAGCTACCCGAACAATCTGACAACCAGAGGCTGTGAGTTCTGCGATTTGTTGCAGTGTTGAGTTTATGTCGGAGGTCAAGGTGGTACACATAGATTGGACGCTTACTGGAGCATCACCACCCACTAGAACGCTACCGACCTTTAATTGCCTACTCTTGCGCCTTGGTGACAAAACTGGCGGTGGAGCTGCTGGAATCCCTAAATCGATCATGACCCTATTCTGCCTTACATTTGGAAAATCACAGATTGAAGTGGACTGGATTAAAAATGTCTGCTGCTAACAACATCAGTGATAGTCCTGCCAACAGGACAAAAACCACGATAGTGACCGGGGTCAAAATCTCGAGATCAACCGGATGGGGAACTGGGCGGCTTCGACGCCGAGCCCAGATTCGCCTAAAACCATCAACCAGCGCGAGCGCCATGTGACCACCATCGAGCGGGAGTAACGGGAACAAATTAAAGATCCCAATAAATATGTTGAGACTGGCAATTATCAGCAGAAATGATTCGATCTTCTCTCCCGAGCTCATTGAATGGTTACTGACGGTGGCGGCGGAAGCTTGTGCAGCCCCCACTACGCCGACCAAACCATTTGGGTCGCGATTATCGCCTAAGAATGTTTGGCGGAATAGTGCTGGGATTTTTGTCGGTAACGAAATCAAACTCCGAATACTGGTCGTGAATATTGAACTTCCGAGCGCACCCGTGTCTTTGGTCGCTGTGACCAACCCTTCCCGTTGTAGTCCAATCTTGCTATAAATTCCTAAAATCCCAGTAGTAGCACCATTAACAATTTGAGCTGCCGGAGTAACGATCACGGTAGCGTTTTCCCCTCCTCTTTCGATCACCAGAGTTACCGATTTCCCAGCGGATCGCCGGACAATCAATATATCTTCACTCCAGTTTTTTACTATCTTTCCGTTAATAGATATCACCCTGTCCCCCACCTTGAGTCCAGCACGTAGCGCCGGCGAGGGGGTAGAAGTTGATGTGCAAGCGAGGGATGGAGCTGAAGGCTCTGTTATACAGGGCAGCACTCGATCGATAACTGGCTGCGATGCCGGGATACCTATTCCAAAGAAAATAAGAAAAATTAAGGCGAATCCCAACAGAAAATGAGTGAAAGAGCCAGCTCCTAAAACAATCAAGCGCTTTAATGTTGATGCCCGCACAAACGCTCGCGGCTCGTCTTCTGGCGACAATTCTTCATGAGTAGACATTCCGGTAATTCGACAATACCCACCAGCCGGGATGGCTTTAATTCCAAATTCTGTTTCCCCGCGGGTGAAGGACCATAACTTTGCACCAAAACCTAAGAAGAATTCTGTAACTTTCATTCCAAATTTTTTGGCTGTTAAATAATGGCCAAATTCGTGCACCATAATAGAAAGGAGCAGTGCAACAACAAAGGCAAGTGCTCCAATTGCTTTCAACATGTCTTAACTACTTTCTGAAATAAATCTGCGGGCTAGGGTACGAGCATCATCTTCTATTGCACTGACATCCATATAATCTCTGGGTACGTGATCACCCATTGAGTCCAGCTTGCTGGCAACCTTTGCGATAATCTCTACAATATCAACAAAGGGCAGTAATCCTTGAATAAATGCGTCAACCGCTACTTCATTGGTAGCGTTGTAAATCGCTGGTAGTCCGCCACCGCGCGACCCACAGTGACGAGCTAAGTTAACTGCCGGAAAACGTTCTTCATTAATCGGTGAAAATTCCCATGATTGAGAAGTGCTCCAATCAATTGGGGCGGTTGCCCGAAGAATGCGGTTGGGGTAGCCAAGTGCATAAGCGATTGGGCCTTTCATATTTGGCGGGCTCGCCTGCACGATAGTGGAGCCGTCCACAAATTCGACCATAGAATGGACAACGGATTGTGGGTGAATCACTGCATCAATTCGATCATACGGAATATCGAAGAGATGATGTGCTTCAATTATTTCTAGCCCCTTATTTACCAAAGTTGCAGAATTGATCGTGACCACTGGCCCCATTGTCCAGGTTGGATGTGCCAAAGCCTCTTCTACCCGTACGTCATGGAGATCCAATCGATCCCGAAACGCACCGCCACTGGCGGTCAAGATTGCGCGCCTTACTTCGCTCTTTTTACCGGCCAGAAAGCACTGATACAGAGCGCTATGTTCTGAGTCAACCGGCAAGAGGCGATCAAGACCAAAAGCTGTCACGAGATTTCCACCGGCTACCAATGATTCTTTGTTGGCCAGAGCAACAACATTGCCTGCAGTTAGCGCAGCCAATGTAGGAGCTAACCCAATCGAACCCGTAATGCCATTAAGAAGCATGTCGCAGGGATGTGCAGCTAGCTCAGTTGAGGCACTGCCCCCATCAATCACACTTATTTTTCCGGCGAAATTTTCACTAGAAATTTGAGCTAATTGGCGTGCCTTATCACCATTGGTATTAACCGCGACAACCGGTACTTTGAAGCGTCGGGCTTGCTCCATCAGGAGATCACAATTATTCCCGCCAGCGCCAAGTCCCATCACCGTAAATTTCTCCGGATGCGCTTCGATGACTTCTAGTGCTTGCACACCAATAGAACCAGTGGAGCCTAGAATAATGATTTCTTTAGGAGCGGCCATATCTTTACCGTGAAGTCTGGTCGGTTTCTGCGGCAGCGAGTTGCCCGCATGCACCATCAATTTCGCGGCCCCTGGTATCTCTGACTGTCACAGGGACGCCATAGCTCTCTAAAATTTGGACAAATGCTGTTTCGTCTGATTGTCGAGACGCAGTCCATTTTGATCCTGGCGTTGGATTGAGTGGAATCAAATTCACATGCGCATGACGATGCTTAAGAAGTCGTCCTAAAAGATCAGACCGCCAAGCTTGATCGTTGATATCACGGATGAGTGCATATTCGATGGAGTACCGTCGACCGGTTTTTTCGGCAAAATTATCCGCTGCGGTCAATACTTCTTTGACATTCCACCGTGAATTAATAGGAACTAGCGTATCCCGTAGTTCGTCATCCGGGGTGTGCAGCGAGACCGCTAATGTAACTGGGATATCTTCTGCCATTAATTTTTCAATGCCGTTAACTAACCCAACAGTAGAAACGGTGACAGACCGTGCACTGATCCCTAACCCATCTGGTTGCGGAGCGGTGATATTGCGAACTGAGCGTATTACCGCGTTGTAATTGGCCAGCGGCTCCCCCATGCCCATAAAAACGACATTGGACAGTCGAGTGGGACCGCCGGGTAGTTCGCCATTTGCGCATGCTCGGGCCGCAGCAACTACCTGGGCAGTGATTTCTCCTGCCGTCAGATTTCGGGTCAGGCCACTTTGCCCCGTGGCGCAAAATGGGCAATTCATCCCGCATCCCGCTTGCGAAGATATACATACCGTTGTGCGCTCGGTATAACGCATAAGAACGCTCTCCACCAAGACGCCGTCATGCAATTTCCATAAGTCTTTGCGTGTCGTACCACCATCGCATTCAATCGATCTCACTAATGTGATCATGGGTGGAGTGAATTTTTCGGCCATAAGTTGGCGTAGATCTTTCGGAATATCACTCCAAGAATCGGTGTCGTCGTTGTAGTGCGTAAAAAAATGTATAGCTGCTTGATTTGCTCGGAAGCCTGGAATCCCCAGCTCTAGCGCTAACTCTTTCCGTCCAGCTGGATCAAGGTCGGCAAAGTGTTTAGGCGGCTTTACCTTTTGCTTGGGTTCATCAAAAACAAGTTTCAACGATTCTGGTGTCGTTTTATCACTCACAGTATTTACCCTCTTAAATCTTGAAGTGGCGGATGAGCTCAAAAACGAACCATACGGAAGGTCCGGTGAAAAGCAGGGAATCTACACGATCTAGCACACCACCATGACCCGGCAACATTGCTCCCATATCTTTGATGTGCAAATCCCGCTTGAGGGCAGATTCGATCAAATCGCCACATGTTGCCGTCACGACTCCCATTACGCCAATCATGGTACCCAGCCACCACTTGTCGTGAAGGATGAAATAAAAGACGAGCGTGGCACCTATGGTCGTAAAGAAAATAGAACCAATGACACCTTCCCACGTTTTCTTTGGGCTGACACTGGGAGCAAGAAGATGCTTGCCAAACAGAAGTCCAGAGAAATATGCAAAGGTATCGTTGCAACTAACCAAAACGGTAAGTGTAAAAACTTTTTTTATGGGTTCGGTGTCGTGACCTATTAAAAGAATAAAGCCTGAAAGAAAAGGTACATAAAAAATTGCGAAGGCGGCAGCAGTTGATCGCTTGACAAAATCCTTTGGAGAAGCCAATAACAAAAAGACCATCACGTTTGGAACTACGATCGCGGTCGCGACTGCCAGCCCCGTCAATCGTCCAAACCAACTCGACCACATAAGAGCAGTAGTAGCAAAATACATAAGAAACTCTGGAATAGTGATGCCGCCTACTTTGTACGCCCGTACGATTTCTCTCGTAGCTAAGAGCATCGTTAGCCAAACAACTAACGCAAAAATCAACGGATCGATTTTCAGTGCTCCAAATACGATTCCCAGAATCGCAAAACCAACAAAGATAGAGGGAATCAGCTTTCTACCAGCTCTTTTGTTGATAGCCTCGTTTAAGGAATGCAGCTGATCCATCAGTGGGTAAACATCCAGTGGCATTACACCTCTAGAAGTTCCGACTCCTTATGCTTGAGCAACTCATCGATCTGCGCCACATGTTCTGTTGTCACTTTTTCTAGCTCTTTTTCAGCTCGCGCTACATCGTCTTTACCAATATCACCATCTTTTTCTAGCTTTTCCATGGATTCTTTAGCAGTCCGGCGAATATTGCGGATAGATATTCTGGAGTCTTCCGCCTTTGTGCGGGCCACCTTAATAAAATCTTTACGACGTTCCTGGGTTAATTGTGGGAAGTTGACACGAATCACGCCACCGTCGTTTGCCGGATTTACTCCCAGATCAGACTCACGGATAGCCTTTTCTATATTAGCCATTGCGCCTTTGTCGAAGGGCGAAATCAGCGCCATGCGAGCTTCAGGGACCTGAAAAGTAGCTAATTGTGCCAGCGGTGTGTAAGTACCGTAATAATCAACCATAATCTTGGCAAACATAGCCGGATGGGCACGCCCGGTCCGAATGGCACCAAAATCTTCTTTCGCTACTTCTACCGCCTTGCTCATTTTCGCTGAAGCATCTGCAAGGGTGCTAGTAAGTTCTGTCATGACTCTCCTTTATTAACGTACGCCGCATTGAGATCTCAAGAAACCAAGGTCCCAATTCCATCACCACGAACGGCTCGTGCGATATTCCCCTTATTCTTGAGATTAAACACAACAATCGGGAGATTATTTTCTCTGCAAAGGCTAAATGCTGCTGCATCCGCCACCGCTAAAGATTGTGAAATCACCTCGTCGAAGCTGATTGAATCGTACTTGATTGCCTGCGGATCCTTGCGAGGATCCGCACTGTAAACGCCATCGACTCCGCTTTTGGCGAGCAAGAGGGCTTGTGCGCCGATTTCTAGCGCGCGTTGCGCCGCTACGGTATCGGTCGTGAAGAACGGCATTCCCGCTCCAGCCCCAAAAATGACGACCCGCCCTTTTTCAAGGTGTCGCATTGCTCGGCGAGGAACGTAAGGCTCCGCCACCTGTCCCATCGTGATTGCCGTCTGAACTCGGGTCTCAATGCCTTCTTTTTCTAGAAAATCCTGTAACGCTAGACAGTTCATAACGGTCCCAAGCATTCCCATATAGTCAGCTCGAGAACGATCCATTCCACGCTGATGCAGTTCTGCCCCACGGAAATAATTTCCACCACCAACGACAATAGCAACTTCTACCCCAGTACGAACGACTTCCGCGATCTGAAGTGCTATGTCGTGGACAACATCAGGATCGACGCCGATGCCTTTTGCACCGCCAAAAACTTCGCCAGAAAGTTTAAGGAGCACCCGCTTGTACCCGATGTGGTCCATAGTGGATGCTCCTTAATTTGAAGTGCTGTGTTGCGGTTCGTATGCGTTATTAGCGCAGATTACTGCCCAACTCGGAATCGATGGAAGGCTGACACTGCCGTTTTGGCTTCAGCCAAAACCTGAGCAACGGTCTTCTTGGCATCCTTAGCGAATGCCTGCTCAACCAAGCTCACCTCTTTAACAAACCCTGTGACTCGGCCTTCTACGATCTTGGCAATGGATGCTTCTGGCTTGCCTTCATTGCGGGCAGTTTCTTCTGCAATGCGCCGCTCGTTTGCGATCGCGTCAGCCGGAACAGAATCACGATCAACATACATCGGTGAAAAGGCCGCAATATGCTGGGCAACGTCTTTTCCTGCATCTTCTGCTGGCTCAGTCATTTGTACCAAGACTCCGACTTGTGGCGGCAAGTCCGGGCTAGTGCGATGCATATAGAGCGCAACTGGTGATCCGTCTAGGACCGCAATCCGGCGTAGTTCTATCTTCTCCCCCAGCGTTGCATTGCCCTCATCAATCCTGGCCTGAACCGTCGCCCCGCTAGACAGTTCTGACTCCAAGAATTGAGCTAGATCTGGAAGTTTTGATTCAAGCAGGTGACTCAACAGCTCTTCTGCCAATTCAATAAAACGTTCACCTTTTGCCACGAAATCAGTTTCACAATTGAGTTCGAGCATAACGCCCACATTGTCTTCGGCTTTTGCTAACACAACACCATTCGATGTCGTGCGGCCTTCGCGCTTGGTCACACCTTTTAATCCTTTTACACGAATAATGTCGACTGCTTTATCGTAGTCACCATCAGCTTCATCAAGTGCTTTTTTACAATCTAGCATTCCTGCTGCAGTTGCTTCGCGCAGTCGCTTAACATCGCCGGCTGTATATGAAGCCATAACTTATTCTCCCTTTACTTCTTCTGTTGATTCAGCTTCTGTTGATTCAGCTTCTGTTGATTCAGCTTCTGTTGGCGCAGATTCGGCGATTGATTCATCTACCTGTTCAGCAGTAGCAACTTCTGCGACAGCTTCTTCTCCCAACAATTCCTTTTCTAGATCAGCAATAGGAAGACCAACAGGGGCATCAGGTGAGACATTATCTGCCGTTGCATCTGCACTTGCCTGAGCAGCAGCAGCTTGCGCCGTTGCAGATCGAGCAGCCAGTCCGGCGATAGCAGCATCTGCGATGACCCGAGTCAGTAGCCCAATCGAGCGAATCGCATCGTCGTTACCGGGAATCTTGTAGTCCACTTCATCTGGATCACAGTTCGTATCCAAAATTGCAACGACAGGTATACCTAATTTGCGTGCTTCTGCGACCGCAAGATGTTCTTTCTTGGTATCTACCACCCACAGTGCGCTAGGTAGCTTTGTCATGTTGCGGATACCCTCAAGGTTCTTTGTGAGTTTTTCCCGCTCGCGACGAAGTACTAGCAGCTCTTTCTTGGTCAAAAGTTGATCATTCTGAGTCTCAAGGACTTCAAGTTCTTTCAAACGTTGAATCCGCTTGTAGACGGTAGGGAAATTGGTAAGCATTCCACCCAACCAACGTTCGGTGACATATGGCATACCTACTCGGGTTGATTGTTCGATGATCGGAACATGTGCTTGTTTCTTTGTGCCCACGAACAACACGTGACCACCTTTAGTGACCGTGTCTTTAATAAAATCGTAGGCAGAATCAATCAAACCTAGCGATTGTTGAATATCGATAATGTAGATGCCATTGCGCTCAGCAAAAATATAGCGCTTCATCTTTGGATTCCAACGACGGGTCTGATGTCCAAAATGGACGCCACTGTCGAGGAGTTCTCTCATTGTTACAACCGCCATCGCGGGACTCTCCTTTTTTGCATGCGCTATCGCATGCGATCGGTTAATGAACGGACAAGGTGCCCATTCCCTAGCATCTGAGCACCGACTCGCTAAGCGCGTTCCTTAGCCAGACCGAAATGGTTACTAGAGCGGCGGGTTTGCCACGCTAGCCAGATGCGTGAAGTCAGATCGTTTGATCTGCAGGTCCAATCCTACGGGAGAAATTCCTCCCAAAAATCCACTTACGCGCGTGGATGAGCATCCTTGAAGGCTTTGATGAGTCGATCCGGTGAGACGTGAGTATAAATCTGGGTTGTCGCTAGCGAGGAATGCCCCAAAATCTCTTGAACCGTGCGTAAATCAGCTCCCCCTTCAAGGAGGTGAGTTGCCGCCGTGTGTCGCAAGCCATGCGGGCCCATGGTTGAACCCACCGCCGACACTGCCTGATACACGATTTCTCGGACGGTCCGCTGATCAATTCGATCCCCGCGTGATCCCAAAAATACTGCGTTACCAGATTTTTCGTTCACCAATTCTGGACGAGCCCGCGTGAGGTAATTTCTCAGTGCGCGCATGGCGGGGCCGCCTAGCGGCACAACTCGCTCTTTGCTTCCTTTTCCCATCACTTGAAGCGTGTTTCGACCCTGATCTACCGACCTGCTATCTAGCCCACAAAGCTCCGATACACGGATCCCGCTACCGTAAAGAACCTCGATTATCGCCAGATTCCGGATGGTCAAAGGGGTCGGCTCCTCTTCTGCTCGGGTCTGCATGCTGGCAATCACAATTTCTGTATCTGCAATATCTAAAATTTCTGGCAGGGTCCTATGTGGTTTAGGAATTGCTAGATCAGCACCCAAATCGCTTGGAATCCAACCCTGACTCGCCGCCCAATGAGTGAAGGCCCGAATAGAAACAATTCTCCTGGCCATGGTTGATCGAGAAATGCCGGCGGCCTTGAGCTCTGCCAGCCAGGAGCGAATATGTGTAAGTTCTAGATCAGAAAATTCTGAGACTTCAATCTTTGCTAGATGGTGAAGAAAGGATTGCAGGTCACTCACATATCCCCTGATTGAATTTTCTGCAAGGTTACGGACAAGGACTAGATGCTCCTCATATGCAGCGATCAATTCGGCAGTCATTGCTTAGTCTGGCCGTCGTCCTTGCCGCAATAACCCATAGGTAACTGCATCTTGCAGCGCCATCGCAGATGCAGCGATCACATTTTCGTGGACTCCAACGGTGGTCCAAGAACCATCGCCATCGCTTGTCTCTACTAAAACCCGGGTGATCGCACCAGTTCCCAAGCGACCTTCTAAGATGCGGACTTTATAATCTGTTAGTTCTAACCGTTCTAGTTCTGGATAGAACTTTTTGAGGCCAGAGCGTAGTGCTGTATCTATTGCATTAACGGGTCCGTTTCCAGAACCTTCAGTAACAATACTTTCGCCATGTGCGGTCAGTGTCACCTTCGCTTTTGACGTGACACCACCAGTTGCATTGCCATCAACAGTGGTCTGCCAATCTTCGATGGTAAAAAAATTGGCGCGCTTTCCTTCAATTTCTTCCCGTAGAAGTAGCTCAAAGGAAGCATCCGCTGCTTCAAAGGTGAAGCCGCGCGCTTCCATCTCTTTTACCCGCTCAACCACTCGAGTGACAGTCTCTTTATTATCCCCTAGGTCGATTCCCAGTTCTTGTGACTTTAATTCAATGGATGCGCGACCCGCCATCTCTGAAACTAGCATTCGCATATCGTTACCCACGCTTGAAGGATCTTCGTGTTGATACATGGCCGGATCGACCTTAATAGCGCTTGCATGTAATCCAGCTTTATGAGCAAACGCCGACACCCCAACATATGGTTGGCGAGCGCTTGGCGCAACATTGGTTACCTCTGCCACAGCATGAGAAATTCTAAAAGATTCGGTCAGCGCGCCGACCGGCAGAACTTGCTTCTTCATTTTAAGTTCAACGTTGGCAATGATGCTCACTAAATCTGCATTGCCCGTTCGTTCGCCATAACCATTGAGCGTTCCTTGTACATGAGTCACACCAGCAGTGATCGCCGCCAAGGAATTTGCAATCGCGCAACCTGTGTCGTTATGACAATGAATACCTAATCGGGCAGAGGATGCAATTAAAACATCATTAACTATGTCAGAAAGCTCTGGCGGCAACATTCCACCATTTGTATCGCACAGCGCAATAACATCTGCTCCTGACTCTGCCGCAACGCGAACTACCTCTAGCGCATATGCTCGATTTGATCGGTAACCATCAAAGAAATGTTCGGCATCAAGAAATACACGTTGTCCACCATCACGCAAAAATTTAATGGAACTCCGAATCATTGAAAGATTCTCATCGAGGCTAGTTTTTAGCGCCAGATCTACATGTCTATCATGGCTTTTGGCTACAAGCGTGACAACTGGGGCACCAGAATCCTGCAAGGCGCGGAGCAATACATCATCCGCTGCTTTTACACCTGGTCTTCTGGTTGCACCAAACGCCACAAAAGTCGCATTCTTCAAGTTGAGTTCTGTCTGTGCCAATTTAAAGAATTCTGTGTCCTTCGGATTTGCACCGGGCCAACCACCTTCGATAAAGCCGACTCCCAGATCATCTAAATGACGAGCGATCGAAATCTTGTCGTGTACAGAGAGGTTTAGACCTTCTTGTTGGGCACCATCCCGAAGCGTTGTATCGTAAATGTGGAAATCATCAGAAACTGGCATCAGAGAACCCGTTGGTTCCAGCCATGCTTATCCTCAATCGTCCCATGCTGAATTCCCAGCAGAGTTTCGCGGATCGCCATTGTGATGGGACCTGGATTGCCATCACCAGTAACCCACGTTCCTTGAGCGCTCTTGGCTGAACCAATGGGGGAAATTACTGCAGCGGTTCCACAAGCAAAGGTTTCGGTGATTTCTCCGCTGGCAACGCCATCACGCCATTCATCGGTGGAAATCATTCCCTCTTCTACTGAATATCCTAAATCTTTTGCGACCGTAGCAATGGAATCTCTAGTAACGCCAGCTAAAAGTGTTCCGGTTAACTTTGGAGTTAACAGAGTTGCCTTCTTGCCAGAGCCCTTCACGAAGAACAAGTTCATGCCACCCATTTCTTCGACCCAACGGCGTTCAATGGCATCGAGCCAAACGACCTGATCGCAGCCCTCTGCAGCCGCCTGCTTTTGCGCCAATAACGTGCCGGCATAGTTTCCACCAAACTTTGTATCTCCCGTTCCACCAGGTGCCGCGCGGATGTAATCCGTGCTTATCCAGACAGTGACGGGCTTACTTGGATCGAAATAGGCGGATGCCGGGGTTGTAATGATCATAAAAGTTGCTTCATTGCTTGGTCGAACGCCCAAACCAACTTCGCTGGCAAACATAAAGGGACGTATATACAGGGATTCGCCCAGATTTTTGGGTACCCACTTGTGTTCCTGCTTCACCAATGTGGCAACCATTGCCACAAAATCTTCACTATCAATAAGTGGTAGCGCTAACCGTGCCGCACTCTTGCGAAATCTGGCCGCATTGGCCTCAGGTCGAAACAAACTGACGCCACCATCTGGTTGGGCATAAGCTTTCAAGCCTTCAAAAATCTCTTGACCATAATGCAGTACAGAAGTTGCCGGATCCATAGTGATTGGGCCGTATGCTTTTAATTCGGCATCACTCCAGCCGGTATCATCGTGATGCTTGGCGATGATCATATTGTCGGTGTAATACTTACCAAATCCACCAGCTGCAATTTTTGCTGCGCGATCCTCATCAGATACGGGATATAACTGTGGATTAAGATTAATTTTCACTTAGATTGCTCCTGCCAGTGCATTTCCTATGTCAACAGTGCTTCGCTTCAGGTCCCCACGTGTCAACAAATCTAAAGCAACGGCTCGCTCCACATCTGCAGCCGCTGCAGATTCTCCTATGTGCGCCAAAAGCATAGCAACAGACATGACAGTTGCCGTGGGGTCGGCAATCAATTTACCAGCTATATCTGGAGCAGAACCGTGAACAGGTTCGAACATAGCAGGGAAAGCTCCGGTTGGATTGATATTGCCGGAAGCGGCAAGGCCTATCCCGCCACAAATGGCCGCCGCAATATCTGTGATGATGTCTCCAAATAAATTATCAGTAACAACCACATCGAAACGTCCTGGGTTGGTTACAAAGAACATTGATGCAGCATCGACATGCAAATAGTCGGTAGCTACGGCCGGAAATTCTTTTGCCACTTCATTGAATGTTCGTGTCCACAACGCACCCGCATACGCAAGTACATTGTTCTTATGAACTAGAGTCAATTTTTTGCGTGGCCGAGCAGCGGCCTGCTCAAAAGCAAACCGGATTACCCGTTCTGCACCGCGTCGTGTGTTCAAGGACTCTTCAACAGCGATCTCGTGCGGCGTTCCTGCCGCCATTGCGCCACCGGCACCACCATATGGACCTTCTGTACCTTCTCTCACCACGATAAAGTCAATTGGGTCAGAGGTAGCTAACGGTGATGTCACGCCAGGATGTAACTTTGCTGGACGTAGATTTACATAATGGTCAAAAGCAAAGCGAATCTTCAGTAATAAACCCCGCTCCAAGAGACCATTGGGCACTGTTGGATCACCAACAGCTCCAAGCAAAATCACATCAGATTTTGCGATTTCTGCCATAGTTTCATCACTGAGAACTTCACCGGTGGCATGCCAATGAGCTGCACCTAGATCATAATGCGTTGTATTGAAAGCTAGATTGTATTTTTCGGCAACCCGATCTAAAACTTTCAACCCTTCGGTAACGACTTCTGTCCCGATTCCATCACCGGGAATGACTGCAAGATTAAATTTTTTCACTATCCCACCAAACTTACTGTTCGAACTACATGCGCACCGGTCTCTTTTTCTACCGCGGAGATAATTTCGGTAGAAATAGCTGAATCCACATTTATCGCCATCAGCGCTTCTCCGCCAGCTTCGTTGCGGGCAACCTGCATGCCTGCAATATTGATTCCAGCAGAACCCAAAATACTACCGACAGATCCCACTACACCTGGCCGATCCGTGTATCGCAAAAAGAGCAGATGTTCCGTTGGTGGAAGATCAAGATCAAAACCATCTATGGCAATAATCTTTTCGATACGTCTAATCCCCACCAATGTGCCATCAACGACCAGAGAACGACCATCGGGTAGCGCTGCCCGTAAGGAAATCATGCTTCTAAACTCTGGGCTTTCTAGATCATTGATCACAGAAGATGTCATTCCCCGTTCCGCAGCTAGTCCCGGTGCATTTACATACGTTATCGAATCGGCACCAACCGCTATCAGCGCACCTTTAAGGACGCTCGTGGCCAAAATGGAGGAATCATGGACAGCAATTTCGCCACGAACATGAAGATCTAGCGTTGTAGGAAGTTCACCAGCGATGATCGTTGCAATCTGTGCCATTTTTTCTACTAACGGCAAGGATGGACGGATATCTTCGTGAATGACCCCGCCCTTAACATTTAGCGCATCCGGAACCAACTCCCCCGCTAACGCCTTACGAACAGATACCGCCACGGCGATACCCGCACGTTCTTGCGCTTCGTCAGTCGAAGCACCCAAGTGAGGTGTCGCCACTACCTGATCTAAAGTAAAGAGTGGTGAATCGGTGCATGGCTCAGTAGCAAATACATCCAAACCTGCGCCAGCAACGCGTCCTTCGACTAGTGCGTTGTACAGCGCTTCTTCATCAAGCACACCACCGCGGGCAGCATTAATGATGCGTACGCTCGGCTTCACCTTTGTTAACGCATCTGTGCCAATTAAATTAGCAGTCTCTTTGGTTTTTGGCAGATGAATAGTGATGAAATCACTAATCCGCAAAAGATCATCGAGCTCCATCAGTTGCACACCTAATTGCGCCGCTCGAGCTGGAGTGAGATACGGATCGTAGGCAACGACATTCATGCCAAAAGATTGCATGCGAGCTGCTACTAGTTGTCCAATCTTTCCAAAACCAACAATTCCCAGCGTTTTTTCGAAGAGTTCTGCTCCCGTGTATTTTGATCGCGCCCACTTACCATTGCGAAGCGCCGCATGCGCCGGGGAAATGAATCGCGCTGACGCCATCAACAGCGCGATAGCTAGTTCCGCCGCACTGACAATATTTGATGTGGGGGCATTGACCACCATGATTCCAGCCGCTGTCGCTGCCGGAATATCAACGTTGTCTACGCCAACCCCTGCCCGAGCAATTACTTTTACACCCTGACAAGCAGCGATTGCCTCACTATCCATTTTTGTTGCTGAGCGGATCAATACTGCGTCGACGCCAGCCGCCAATGCAGCGAGCAATTCACCCCGATCCGCACCATCGCAGTGGCGTATCTCAAAATCAGGGCCTAACGCATCAATTGTTGCTGGGCTTAGCTCTTCTGCTATTAAAACAGTCGGTTTACCCACGCGATGCGGATCCTTCCTTGTAATCACCGTCTGTACTGCTCTTGACCCACGACATCATCTTCCGAAGTTCGCGTCCCACTGCTTCGATCGGATGAGATTCGCCCTTAGCACGCAGCTCCTTGAATTCAGGTGCGCCAGCATCTTGATCATCAATGAATCTCTGGGCAAACTTTCCGGATTGGATATCGTCCAGCACAGCCTTCATATTCTTCTTTACGCGTGGATCAATCACCCGTGGACCTGAAACGTAGTCGCCATATTCTGCGGTATCAGAGACCGACCAGCGCTGCTTAGCGATGCCGCCTTCGTACATTAAATCAACGATCAACTTCAATTCGTGCAAACATTCGAAGTACGCGACTTCTGGTTGATAGCCTGCTTCGACCAAAGTTTCGAATCCGTACTGGACTAATTGTGATGCACCGCCGCAGAGAACTGATTGTTCTCCAAATAGATCGGTTTCGCACTCTTCTGTGAAGGTAGTCAAAATTCCACCAGCACGCAGTCCACCAATTGCTTTTGCATAAGACAGAGTCAAAGCCCACGCAGCTCCAGTCGCATCTTGTTCGACCGCAACCAGAACCGGCACACCGCGGCCCGCAGAAAATTCACGACGCACTAGATGGCCAGGTCCCTTGGGTGCCACCATGCAGACATCGATATTTGGTTCGGGCGTAATATATCCAAAGCGGATATTAAATCCATGACCAAAAAAGAGGGCAGCGCCTGGTTTCAAATGTGGTTGAATAGAATCATTGTAGATGTGACGCTGTACGTGATCTGGAGCCAAGAGCATAACTACATCGGCTTCTTTGACTGCTTCAGCAACTGTCAGGACGCGTAGCCCTTCCGCCTCCGCCTTTTCTCTGGAAGCTGACCCCTCTGCCAAGCCGACGCGGACATCTACACCACTGTCACGAAGACTGAGTGCATGCGCATGGCCTTGTGAGCCGTAACCAATAACTGCGACTTTCTTTGATTGAATGATCGATAGATCTGCATCTTCATCATGATATTGGGTAGCCACTTTGGTCTGCCTTTCGTTATGTGTCGGTATTAGTTGGA
>Ga0136641_1000240_pt1 | contig 23224 bp, 21 predicted proteins | sample EliLak1302023Y_FD_115312 | JGI IMG/M metagenome (GOLD analysis project Ga0136641, IMG submission 115312) | Freshwater microbial communities from Elizabeth Lake, Yosemite National Park, California, USA - 13020-23Y | ecosystem: Environmental > Aquatic > Freshwater > Lake ...
AATCCCGTGGACCCCGTGGCTCCCGTGAAACCTGTGGCACCTGTGAATCCCGTGGCTCCCGTGAATCCCGTGGACCCCGTGGACCCCGTGGACCCCGTGGACCCTGTGAATCCCGTGGCTCCTGTGGACCCCGTGAATCCTGTGGCTCCTGTGAATCCCGTGGACCCCGTGGCTCCCGTGAATCCCGTGGCTCCCGTGGCTCCCGTGAAACCTGTGGCACCTGTGAATCCCGTGGACCCCGTGAATCCCGTGGACCCCGTGGACCCCGTGGACCCCGTGGCTCCCGTGAATCCCGTGGCACCTGTGAATCCCGTGGCTCCTGTGAACCCCGTGGCTCCCGTGAATCCCGTGGCTCCTGTGGCACCTGTGGCTCCTGTGAACCCCGTGAAGCCTGTGGCACCTGTGGCTCCCGTGAATCCTGTGGCTCCCGTGAATCCTGTGGCTCCCGTGAACCCTGTGGCTCCCGTGAACCCTGCGGCTCCTGTGGACCCTGTGAATCCCGTGGACCCCGTGAATCCCGTGGCTCCCGTGAATCCCGTGGCTCCCGTCAGTCCAGTCCAGCCCGTAAGACCCGTGGCTCCCGTCACTCCCGTCGACCCAGTCAGTCCAGTCCACCCCGTCAGTCCAGTGGCGCCCGTGAGACCCGTGGCTCCTGTGAGACCAGTAGCACCCGTGAGACCCGTCCACCCCGTCAGACCCGTGGACCCCGTGAGACCCGTGGCTCCAGTGACACCTGTCCACCCCGTCAGTCCAGTGGCGCCCGTGAGACCAGTAGCACCCGTGAGACCCGTGGCTCCCGTCAATCCAGTCCAGCCCGTAAGACCCGTGGCTCCCGTCAGTCCCGTCGACCCAGTCAGTCCAGTCCACCCCGTCAGTCCAGTGGCGCCCGTGAGACCCGTGGCTCCCGTCAGTCCAGTGGCTCCCGTGAGACCTGTCCAACCCGTCAGTCCTGTGGCTCCCGTGAGACCCGTGGCTCCCGTGAGACCCGTGGCTCCAGTTAGTCCAGTCCACCCCGTGAGACCCGTGGCTCCCGTCAGTCCAGTGGCTCCCGTGAGACCTGTCCAACCCGTCAGTCCCGTGGCGCCAGTCAATCCTGTCGGGCCAGTCGGTCCCGTGGCAATTGCACCTGTGGCTCCTGTGAATCCCGTGGCACCCGTGAATCCTGTGGCTCCCGTGTAACCAGTGTACCCAGTAGTCCCTGCCCCCGTGTATCCTTGTGGGCCAGTTGCACCCGTGAATCCTGTGGCGCCCGAGTATCCGCTAAACCCTTGAACGCCTTGGTATCCCTGAGGTCCACGGTCACCGCTTACACCTTTGGGTCCAGATGGACCCACTGCACCCGTTGGTCCATCGTATCCGCTCAGCTTTGAAAAGGTGACTCCTGCGCCGAGGAGTGTTGCGGCGCCGCCACTGCCGACATATTCAATGGAAAAGCCAATGTACCCACCAGGAGGCAGCAAGAAGATGGCTGACGATGCAATATACGCAGTACCTGTTGCGTACTGAATACTGGTTTCACCCTGCACGTAGGTTCCAGACATGGTCGCATAGGTCGTCAACGTTGACGCACCTGGGACCGAAACAGTTGCATACCAAATTGCCAACAAAGGAAGCGTTGTAGACCCGCTGTTGTAAAAAACATCTGAATTCGGCTGAGGAGGGACAGCGGTCGTCAATTCAAAGTTCGGTATTCCTACAGCAGACGTGTTTGTGTTGTCTGCGGCCAAGTACGGAATAAGCACCGTGACTGTTGAGGTCAGACTAGTTGGCGGAATCGTCACTTTTGCAAGTGTCATAGTTGGGCTTACCATCATTGGTCCCGTGGGTCCTGTGAACCCAGAACCGCCACCGCCGCCGTCGCCTCCGACGAAGGGTAGGTTGTTCCACACCTTCACACCGTCACCAATCTTCATCTGACTCGCATAGATGCCGTCAAGAACAACGGATGGTTCGCCTGCTAAAAGAACGAGCACGTTTCCAACCGCCACCCAGTTGGCATACGTATCTCGACGTAGCTCAAACTTTACAGGGTTGAGGGGCATTATTACTAGGTTGGCATACAATTGTCTGGGCATTTCCTCCGTTCAGCAACATGTAATTCAGCATCGTGAAATACGCACTCCCACCGTCCATGACAAACTCGCCATTGCCGTCCATCACATTCGGGTTGTCCACAAACGCAGTGCCGCCATCGTACTCGTCTGCAGATGTCCCGCCATCCAAGATGTTCGGTTCTTCGTTCCCCGAGAACATGCCGTCGTAGACATCGCACACCTGTCCAGCCGCAACTTGGCACGCTGCCTCGCACAACCCCGAAATAGAATACAGTTCCAAAACTCCGTTCGTGAACCCCGACGTATGGTTCGTCTCGCGCAGAACGTGGCAAGGGTTCCCATACGACCCGCTCACAACCGCCTTGCGTCGCAAGGTCTGTGTGTACGAGGACGCATCGCGAGTTCGGCCCGTGAACCGCTCCTTGCCTACGGAAATAGGCACGGGCAAGGAAGGACCTGGCTTTGAGTGTTCAGGAAGTGTGGACTGATAGCCAATCCACAAGACAAATGTTAAAAGAAGTGTGGCAACCACGTTGCCTATCATCTGTCCCGTTGTTTCACGCTTAGATATCATCTACATCAACATCCTCCTCCGCGATGAACTCAATGCCGCCATCCTCTGTGGGTGCATCCGTAGCCGCCCGAGCAAAGATGCGCTTGTCTGCGCCGGGTCTGATTTCTTGGTAGCGGGCAATCTGCTTCTCGTTGAAGACCGACATTATCTTCCACGGCGTGCCACCCAATCCCGTGTTGGCGAGCAGAACGACGCTACCCACGTCAATCCACACGTCCTTCTTGCCACGGCCACGCAGTCCGCCGCGTAGGGGTGCGTGGACCAGCTTGTCCACCATGCGCTTCTTGTGCTCAACCTCCTCCTCTTGTACGAAGAAGCACTCCATCATGCCTGAACCCAGTCGCCGCATCACGCGGGCGACAAACACTCCATCCGTTCCCGCCTCTTGCAGAATGTCGTCGAGCAGCGCATCGTTGAACTTGTTGTTGGTCTTGGTCTTGTTGGACTCAGAGTTGCGTTGCGAGCGGTGGCCAGAGCCTCCAGTCGTATTGCGGGGCATCTTAACGGATAGTCTTCTTGTCCATTGAGCACACGTTTCCGTTTTTGGTTATCCGCGAATCGCCTCCGTCATGATAAGGTATCCTTCTAACGCACTCAGCAGATGGTAGAATGCGTGGATGGTAATGTCGCGAGGGTCGCGCGTCTCTTCTGTTGACCCAGGCAACGAATAGATGTAGTATCCCAGCACCAACTGGATGCCAATTAGCATGAATGCATTGGGTCCGAGAAAATAGGCATAGGCCAGACCGACAAAATGGTACCCGAGTACGAAGGCGACGTCAAGCGAATACGCCAGAGGATTGTGCGCAATGTGGTAGATGAACGAGCAGATGCCGACGCCCGCCGCGACGATAACCCCTGGCCACTTCTTACGATGATAGGCTGCCCACGCAGGGAAGATGAAGGAAAGGCTTGTTACTAGAAGCACTGGGTCAACAACGTCCATTGTCTAGTGGTGCTAAAAACGGATTCTTTGGGGGCAGGAAACACTGGGAGTCGGGCCCTCTACACACACTGCCAAAATGAACTCCGCACTCTCCCACTCCCTCGACCTCGCCATCCGCCGCTCTGCACCTGCATTCAAGGTCAATGGTGACGAGGTAAGCCGCCGCCTCCTCGCCGCCCTGTTCCCAATTCCGAGCGTGGTCATGCCCACGGTCGCGTCTCTCCCTCCTGCGGTTGCGCCCCGGTCGCCGACGCCGCCGCCCGCACCCAAGCCTGTCGCCAAGGTTCCCGTCCTGAACCTGGTGGGCCTCAACCCAACACAGCAGAAGAAGTTCAAGCAGATTTATGAGGAGTTCAACGGCAAGACGGCCGACGACACCCTCGTGGATGCCGCGGAGGCTTTCTTGGTAGCTGTCAACCGGATGCCCGCCAAGGAGTATGCCGCCCGCCCACCGCAGGAGCACATGCGGGAGTACCTGCGGCCCTCGCCGTCCAACGCGGCAGCCGCACCCGCGGCGCCCCCGGCACCCATCAAGGTGGCCCCGCCTCCCAAGCCCGCCGAGGTTGAGGTGAATGAGAACTGCGTGGCCGTGATGTACAAGGGCACGGAGTACTGGGTTGGCGAGGACTCCAAGCGCGTGTACTTGGAGACATCCGAGGGCGTCCACGAGTTCCGTGGCGTCCTGGGACTGGCGGAGTTTGACGCCATGGAGATGCCGGTGGACGAGGTCTAACGACCATCACACTCCAAAAACAAACAAATCAATTTTTCACTGATGGAGGCGGAAGACAGCAGGGGAGCGGAGGCGTTGCGACTTCGGGAGGCATGGGTCCCATTGCCGCACCCACTGTTGTGTTCTGGCTCGGACGCGCGGCGGAATCGCGGGAGAACTGAGCTCCTGCAATGATTGCCTCCTGACGAACATAGGCAGTGAAGGCAGATGCTGTATCTTGGCGCTTCTGCGGGTAGGGGGAATAGACGTCAAAGAAAAAGTCAAAGTAGTTGTAGCTAGACCCGCCACTCGTTGCGTAGACCCGTACAGTTGTTTTGCCTGTGTTCACAGGCATACCCGAGAAGGTCGCAGTCAAGGGGTCAAACGTTACTCCCAGTGGAACAGCGTCAAGGTTCACAAAGAAGTACGCATTTGACTGACCCTGCAGTGTCAATACGATGGGTGTAATGTACCGATACTGCATCACTGCGTAATTCAATGACTGAGGCGTTGCCAATTGAATCGTAGCGTCCTGCGAGGGCGTTGTTAACACGGAATTGGACCCGAGTGGGTTTATCACGCTGAATGTGCCCGAGAACCGCGAGATGCCCTGCGCTGGAGGCGTTACGGACGTCCATCCAGCGGAGAAATTTGAGCTGTTCGTGTATATCGAGTTGCTATCGGTTACAATCCACTGTGAGTTGGCGTAGGAGACTGCAGCTTTTCTGGACACCCCAAGGTTTACAGTTGACCCCCAATCCTTTCCGTTTGTAGATGTCTTGACTCTGTAGACACCGTCTAAGATGTCACCCGTTGTATCTTGTCCAAGAGCAACCCAGCGCCCGCCGCCGTAGACGACCACACCTGCCGTGTAGTTGAAGCCACCTGTAGCGTTACTCCATGTCGCACCGCTATTCGACGACCACTTCAGTGTCGGACAAATAGTCTCACCACCACCGCCAGCAGATGGGTTCCCCGACGCGGGTGCATACACGTGGTTTGAATCAGAACCCGCCGCAACCCATGGAGACCCATCTAACGCAAAGTCCCGGGTCTCAGCCACGAAATACCCAGTGGGCCGTGTCCACGCAGGAACAACTGTCGCAAGCTCCTCCCTTGGGGGCAATGTGCCGCCTGTCATACTTGTAATCCGAAGCATGGTAGGCGTGGTTGTTCCGCCATAGGCCGAAGTGCGGATAAGCGACCCGCCCCCTGCCATGTAGATACTGCCCGACCTGCGCAGAACAACGGAACCCTTGTCGTACCAATTTGAGTCAAGCGTGGCTGGAAAGAAGGGGTTGTTGGGAAGCTGATGCGTGTCATTCACTGCAAGGGCCCAGTTCGCGGGTGTTTGTTGTGTGCAATATCCAGTCGTCCACGTCGCCCCGTTGTTGGACGACACGTGCAGATACACCTGTCCAAAGTCGTTGCTGGCAGAGGGCGATAAGTCAACATTTAGCCCCTGTCCTAGCGCAAACCATGTAGACCCAGACCCAGAGTACGCGACAGAGAAGGCACTGCGATGGGTCGTCCAGTTGGCGTTTGGTGGCGTTGGCGTTGGAAACCCCGCCGAGAGATTGAAAGGCAAGGCAGTTGCGTCTCCATACGCAAGGCTTCCAAAGATTGTCTGACCGTTGCTTCCCAGCTGAGAAAAGGATGCAATCACGTTGTTGCCGCTCGCCTGAATGTCGCTAGCCGCCGTCGTGGGTGTGTCGCCATACGGATTCGCAGGCGTGCCTCCATACATCGGCGTACCCACACCCGCCCCCGTCACAAGAGAGTCGGTAAAGTACGTATACAACGGCGTGATTTTGTTGCTTCCTATCGCAAGTTGCTGGTTCACTGGCACCATTGATGACGTCAGTGTAAAGGTTGACGATACGGGAAGGGTGCCCACAAGGGCGTTCACTACGATTGGCGCAGTGCGAACGAGTTGTGCGGGAGCGCTTAACGTGCCTCCAATGATTCCTGTGGAGGGACCGATAGTCAGACCGTATGACGGCGGTGTCAGAGAATACGACGTCACCGGAACACCCGAGTAGGATACAGCAATCGTCTGTATCGGCGGAACACCCGTGCTTGGTGCCAAAGAATATGAAGTCGGGCTTGCTGTGAGAAGCAGGGCATCGGGGTCTACGGAATAGGGGTACAAGCGCGAGAGTGTCGAAACACCCGTGGATGCTGTTGCAGTAAAGGTCCCACTCCCCCCACCCAGACATGTCCCCGATATCAAGCCATTGCGACTGCACGTGAGGCCTTGGGGTAGTCCCGCGGTGCTATATGAGATGATTACACGACCGCTCAGCGTCGTGGCACTCAACTGGATTGGCGTACTCACCCGATTCTGTTGAAAGTGGGCTGTAACGTACCCCCACGTAAACGCGTCGTCAACTACAGAAAACAAGATGGGTATTCCTGTCGACGCAGTTGGGGTTTGGGCCGTGACCGCCCCGAATGTTGGTGGAACAAGGACCGTGGGCGTGCCGCCAAATGTGAGTATGGTCCCATTGCCGGTGACATTGCTAGTGGCGGTGATGCCCGCTTGGGCGAACTGAGGATACGCAAACAACAGTGTCTGTCCTGTGCTTGACGTGGCGGTCAGGCTCAGGTTGCTTGAGTAGTATCCGGGCAGAGCATTGCTGAGTGGACGTCCAATCACAAAGGTCAGTTGGGTGTCTGCGAACGAGGACAATGTCACTACATCTTGAATGGCTACAATTCCAACTTGGATAGAGCCCCTGATTCCTGTTGAATCCGTTGCAGTGACCGTGTACGTCCCAGAACTCGCAGCCAACGGAGTTCCTGTTAAGTACGCAGACCCAGACGAGGAGGATATGGACAATCCAACGGGCAGACCTGTCGCAACAATAGAGCTGATGCTCGTTCCCATGCCAAACACCGTCTTGGCGTTGAAGCGATATGCGGAGGTTGTGGGAACGGGAAGTCCTACCGTCAGCGTGGGCAAATACGCATTGTTGGTTGGCTGTGTAAAGATGACCGTTGGCGTGTACGAGAATGTCAGGGTCGTTGAGTTGGACAGCCGTCCGGAGAAGACGCTCGTCGCTTGAAGACCGAGAGTATACTGCAGCAGATTGGATGTTATGCCGGTGGGCGAGTCAATTGTAGGCGTTCCTTTCAGAATGACCGTTCCAGAAGGGTCTGTGGGGAAAAAGGAGTACGACACTGAATTTCCCGAATTATCCGTGAACCCAAGTCCGCTGGGAACAGACGGCAAGGAGTACATCAACCCCGTCGCGGTCACGGGCGCCGTTGCGGTAAATGTAATTGGCGTTATCGGAGTTCCAACCGTGAGCGTCTTGACAACGGGCCCGCCAAACAGCTGAAGACGTTCGGGCATGATTTGAATGTTGATAGTTGACGATACGACCTGCGAGATTGCGTTGGAGGCCACGAACAGGTAGGACACGTTTGCACCCGATGCAGCAGGAAGACCTTGAAGTTGAAACAGGTTGGACGTCACACCCACAAACTGAAGCTGGGCTGGAAGCGGAGGCTGGACGAATGCAGTGGCAGGGTTCATTGCCGCATAGGTCTTGAACGAGATGCCGGTAAACGGCTCATTGGCGTAGACCACCACGTTGGACACCAATGGATTCTGACTCAAGTCGGTGAACCGTCCCTTGCCTGCGAACACCTTGTTTGAGTACAAGACCCCCGCAGAATCCACCAACGTCATTGTTTCTCCAGCCGCAGACGAAATGGTATTGTATCCGTTAGACCCGCGAAAGGTAATGCCCGACGAATCCGATACCAAATAGCTGTAGAGATTTACCGACGTATTGGAAAGCGGATTCGTGACCGCAGTGTGTCCAGCTGGATACGAGAACCGATAGAAAAAGGGTTCGTACTGGTAGAGCTGAAAGTACCCATTGCTGAATTCAGGGAAGTACCCTGGGTCCGCCATTACTTAGCAGCAGGAAGAACTGCTTTAGGTGCCATCGCAGCACGCTGTGCTTCTACCTCTGCTTTCTTGTCTGCGTGGAACTTCTTCATGCGCTCAGATGCCGCAGCCTTTGCGGCATCCGACACCACACGCTTTGCTGGGACAGCCCCCGCAGGAACCAGTGCCTTGATGACCTTCTTCTTCGGCGGTGCCTTGACCACGTCCACTACAGCCATTGCGGCCGCCGCGGGTGCCTCGGGCGCCACGACATTCAGTTCGTCAAACCTAGTCTGCCCAGCCTCAATAGCCAGGTCCCGGTAGACCAAGTCGAGCTTCAGTTTCAGAAGGGCTGACGCCTTGTCCATACTCTTCATCGCGAACATTTCGGGTTGCAGAATACCAAGTGGTAGGCTTGAACGGAATCCGTTTTTCTTTGACCACATCCTTGTTGGATTCGTACTGGACATACAGAAAGTATGCGAATGTGGACAACACTAAACCAAGCAAGGCGACGTTAAAGAGTGTCGCCGTTGTTTGGACTAGTTCATTGCGCCGCCCAATCAGGCTGGACTCTACGGCGCCGAGGTAGGCAAGGTGTTGCATTGTGGAGTAGCAGGAGTCCAAACGGCCCCAAGAAACGACAGGGATGCTCGTGCCCACGGGTCGGGTAGACAGGAACACACGTGGATACGGCCACGGTAGAGTGCGGCAAGTCTGACCAAATCGTGAACCTGTCTGCGTGTCTGTCCCTTGGTGCACACTGCATACGAAGTACCCGAATACCGAAGGCAGTCCATTTACGTACCTGTAGACGACAGACTCTGTGTATACGGATTCTTGGTAAAGCCAGTCTGTATCTCGGGGTTGTTGCGCGACACCAGGATGTCCTCCTGCAGCGGGTTGTAGTACTTGACGGAGCCTTGGAGTGCCGAGGTTGGTGCCTGTCCACCAATGTTCATCAGCGGAGTGTCGAAGCGGGTGGCGGCGGCAAAGATGGACTCGTCGCGGTGAGTCGCCACGTTCGTCGCCTGGGGGCCCGTCTGCAGGGATGCCATACCGCCCACGGGGCCGCCGGGTGTCGGACGTCCCTCGACTGTCAACTTCATAAACTGCTGAAACGGCTCGGTGAACGACCGAATGTAGGTTTGGTAGGTGTTGGCCGACTGGGGCCCGCCAATGAACTCCTCGGACGTTGTCTCGCGCCTCTGCACCTTCATCATCTGCTCGGGGTACATGGCTCCACCCACCTGCTGACCCACGGCTGTGTTCAAGTGGTCCATCGCACCATCCTTGCCCTCCAAGACCACGAAGCGGTCGGGCTTGTTCTTCTTGACGGGAGCCTGGATACCCATTTCCGTGACGAAGAAGGCGCCGGGAACAGCCTCGCTCTTGTAGGTGAGCTTGGGATTGGACGCAACACGGATTTCGTCAGTTGTCAGAGGCAGAGCATACTCGCGGGCCGCGTCCTGCTGATATCCGCCAGACGGCAAGTTCGTGTATCCGTCGTTCACACCGGGACCCACCTGAACACGGTCAATGGGAAATACATTGGCTGTGCGCAGCGACGTGACCATGCGAGACTGCTCAAAGTCTACTTCACTCTGCTGTCCGAATGGGTTTCCTGTACCCTTCTCGGGGACGAAGAATGCAGGTGCCTCTTCCTTGTGGTGGAAGGTCTGCTTGCCCGAGCCCGTGTACGTGTCCAGAATTCCATCGGTTGCGCCCGAGTACATGGATTGAGTCATGTTAGCTCCAAAGAACGGGACCATGTTGTTGTGTCCCGTCATGGCATCAATCACCTGCATGACACCACCCGTCTGCTCGGGATTCACAAAGGTCTCCATCGGGCTCTTACCCGGCGCGGACTGGACAACCTGCTTCTTCTTTCGGGGGTTTGCCTCGTTAGCCATGGCGTATCCGAGGGCAGCGAGGCCCATAAGCAGAACCACGTCCATTTGTGTATGACCAGACAAAATGTGCTACGAAGTGCTTCGCGTCTCGGGTTGACGTGTGAGCACATTGGTGGGAAACGGAGCCACGGCTCCATCCTGCGGCTTGAACACCAGCGGTACAAACGGAAATGTAGATTGCTGGTCTGTAGGGCGAGACACCAACCCTGTAGTCTGTGTCCCCGACTTTGTGAACGGCTTCAGCATTGGTAGGCAAGGGTCCATTGTTTTCTATCGTAGAAATAACGGCATGCCCAAAGGCGTGATTGAGAAGGCTGAAGAGACTGCAGGTGATTTTTTGTGGATGCCCGACGTGGTGTCCCCCCTCTACGACATGATGAAATCTTTGTCAAAGACTGCGTGGGTGGTCTTGACTGTTGTGCTGGTGTTCATGTTCCTGCTGACGTGGTACGGCATGTACAAGGAGGCAAAGCTAGCTGGCTACCAAACAGGTGTGGCGATTGTTGTGCCTCCTATCGGGATTGCAATTGCGGGGTTCATCGTCTTGGCGTTCCTCCTCTTCTTCGGAGGCATGGTATCACCCCTCGATATCTTTGGGTTCCCTATATTGCACACATATCCCAACACGTGCCCCGCGACACATCCAGAGCTCCACGGGTTATTGTGCTACAAGCCCTGCCCGTCAAATAGGCACCGTGTGAATGACGTCTGTTGGGCCGACACCCAAGAGAACGGTGTAGGTACACCTGTTGGACTGGAACCGTGCCCCGATGGCTGGAACAATTGGGGACTGATTTGTCAGCATCCCATTTCTTGCTACTCGATAGACGACTGCTTCAATCACGGGCGCTGCGGATGTTCGGGAGGAGAACTGGTAGGTCGCTTGGACCACGGTGGGGTGTGTCCGGGTCCTCAAGACGCGGGCGGACTTCCTCAGTTTGACGATTGGTACAAGCGCTGGAAGAAGGCGGCGGATAAGAAACCGAGAACGAAGAAGAAGTGCTCGGAACCTGCGAATGCCCATGACACTGAGCGCTCGTGCGACGAGCAGAAACTCGTAGAAGGTGCAGTTCACGTAGAACGGGTAGATGGTCTCTGCTACAAGCAGTGCCCGTCCGGCATGACCCACGTGCCCTTGATGCCGTATCTGTGCATCAAGACGGAATCCGACGGGAAACCCATGCGTCTTGATTACTATGATGCGGATTCAAAGGTTCCCTCGTTGATTCAGTTGTTCGGAAGGTTCAATCCTGTCTAGAGGTCCTTGTAGGCCTTACCGAACATTGCATATCGGTTATCTTCACCTGGCTTGCTCGTGTCCCGGAACACAAGAGCAGGGCCTTCGTCTGAAACCACCCAATGAGTACCAATTTTCAATGAATTGACGGATTTACTACTGTCAAAGACCCCAGTGGGTCCAGTGGGTCCAGTCGCGCCAGCCGCGCCAGCCGCGCCAGCCGGTCCAGTGCCCCCATCATGTCCAGCCGCCCCAGGGGTTCCAGCCGCTCCATCATGTCCAGCCGGTCCAGTTGGTCCAGTTCCGCCAGCACTGCCAGCGCCGCCAGTGCCCCCCGAGGCTCCCGTCGCCCCAGATGCGGCTACGTTGCCAGGGCTGTGGATGTACGTGTATCCAGCGGGGCGATTCGCGTCCAGTATGTTTGCATCCGACTCGGCAACATGGAGGGACTCAGTGAACGACTCGGTCACCGTCAAGGGCCCGCTGGAAAGTCCACCGAGATTCTGCGCGAACTGGGACCCGTACGTCGCGGCCGCAGACGCATTTGAACCCATGGCTCCGTATCCCGACCACTGCTGACGGGAGTACGGCGACACTGTGAACGACGACAGCATGCCCTGGAACCTGTCCACAGCGGCTTGGAAGGCCGTGCTATCTGACCCTGGAGGGGGTGCAGGAAACGTCATTTTCTTTGTGGCTGCAGGCTTGTATCCGTAGCAGTTGAGACCGAACTTGGACGCGGGGTCAAAGTATCCACCATTCACACCCACGCGTCCACAGGCCGTGCGCTTCCCGGGGTCCACTTCCTGCTGGAGGGATTCCCATGTCGCACGCTGGGTGGGAAACAGAGCCAGTCCACCCGCAGACCAGCCGTATCCACACCACTCAGCACCGTCATTGTATGCTTCATTCACTTGTTCAAGTGTCGCAAGACTGCCTCCGAACGCCGCACATCCCGCTTGGGCGTCGTCATATGTGAAGGTGCTGTTGTCAATGTGGAACACCTCCATGCCCACCAGACCATATCCGCTCGACGAACCCGAGTCAGGTGCGGTAGGAGAAGGCGTTGACGCTTTCTTTGTGGCGAACATGGTGGACGGCAGGTATCCGTAGGTCACCAAGATAACGACACACAGTATCAACACCAACCAAAAAACAATCACAGCCAGTCCCGAACCACTGACAAAGAAGATGAAGAAACTTAAAATCATAGTAACCGAAAGCGCGATTCCGACCCCAGCGGAAATATCTGCATTCAGTGTTGTGGTTGGCGTTGTCACAGCGGTGCCGCTTGTAGACATCCCTTGCTTATTCCTTGAGGCGATAATAGAATAACAGCCGCATGGTGTCCGACAGCGGGAAGTTGTTCGGTCCGTGGTCCTGAACCCGTTGGTCGTCAAACTCTACCCAGTTTGAACCAGGCGGCTGAGACCGCCCATACGCCCACCAGTGGCCGCCATTGAAGCAGACAACCGAGGACAGGGCGTAGCGGTTCGAGTTGATGTTCAGAAGCGGAGAGTAGGATACCGACGTGTTCAGCGTGGTGCAGTGGAACACAAAGACGTCAGGAAACGTAGCCATCAGCAGCTGCTTCGTACATCCCTTGCCCTTGCACTTTTCGCATGTCCAATCGGGAATGGACACGGGCTGCACAGACTGACCGATGCACGAAATTAGCCCCTGCTTCTTTGCCATCGGTGTCACTGAGAACTCAATCAGCGAATCCGTCCGCAGGTCGGAGTACTCGCAGTTGGAGCACTTGACCTGGTGAGACATCTTGAACCGACACAGCTTGTCAAGGAACGGCAGCTTGTCGCAGAGGAACTCCAGGAGCTCATGGGAGTCGCCAATGCCCTCGCCCGCAGGCATGAGGGCCGTCTTCACACATTCGTACAGCCCCTTGAGGCCCTCATCGCCCCGTGAGCACCAGATTTCTTGAAGGGAAAGGTCGACGGGGTTATTCTCGTCGGCCTTATCGTTCTCGTAGCGGTCTTGGACTTCGGGGAGGCGGAAGAGTGCTTGCAGAGTTGCGTTGACCCAGCAGGAGCCACGTTGATTGCGAAGTCCAAAGGTGGTTGCCATCTTACTTCATAAAGACCCGATAATCTGGTAGGAATCCTAACGGGTCGCCATCCGTTTTCTCCGGTTTCGTGGGAGTGAATGCGCCCAGTTGGCCAGGTGCCCGACAACCGGGCATGTACACCGTATTCCCATCGGCACCCACCTGTTGTGCCGTTGGCAGAATCATGCCATTCGAGCTCGGAAGACTGGCATTGTTTGATTTGGGACCATACATGGTCGGATAGTTGCTGCCCACCGAACTCCAGTTTCCGGACGTTGTCGCCGACGTATATGACCCCTGCCCTCCATACCTTGGTCCACCCACCTGCATGCCGCTATAGGGAGTTGTAGCATTGGACGACGGCGTTCCGAACATTGAGTATCCGCCCGTGGGAGCCAGTGGACTCGTGGACCCTGTGGGACTCGTGGACCCTGTGGGACTCGTGGACCCTGTGGGACTCGTGGACCCTGTGGGACTCGGAGGTGTCGTCTGCGCCGCCGCTGCACCCGCAGACCCAGACTGGTATCCACCCGTCTGACCGACTGCACCGAGTAACCCAGCATACGTGGCGGCGTTTGAAGCCGTTGCTGCCCCTGCCACAAGCTGCTGGACATTCGCGGCAACCTGTCCAGCCGTCAACGGAGCATTCGCTGCCCCCGGCGTGGGTGTCACAAAGTACGCAACCAACAGCGTCTTGACATCTGCCTTGGTCAACCCAGATGGAATCGCCCCAGACTGCAAGAATGTATCTACATTTGCAGGTGTGAGAGGCACCGTCGCGGCGGCATACACTGCGTGGAAATCGGACATGATGTCTGTTATCGGTTGAATCAGCCGTACGGGGTCATCGGACCCACTGCTCGTCTTGAGTGCAGTCTTCATGGTAGAGGGCATGGCATTAACAATCTTAGCCGCATCGGATGCTGTGTACGGAGGACCCTTGATACCAGTCGTGTCTTGGAAGAATTCAACAGACGATGAGTGCCATAGGAAGACGAGCAGTAGCCCGATAACTACCCAGCAAAACACGTCCAGCTTCTTCATTGTAATACTCAAATATTTTCAATGGGTGTCAATTCTCGCTTACGACGCTCACCTCTTGAAGGAGTTGTCTGCGGAGTTGGCGCCAAGGGTCCCATTGGAGTTTCGTTGAAGGGTCCCGTCGTATCTGCGGGTACATATTCGTCTTCTTTGCGCGTGCGGACTTCGTCTACGCCGTCTTTGGGCTGCAGTGCAGCGGATGGTTTGAACGCTTGTGTTTCGTCGCCCTTGCTCGTTGCCGAATCAATATGAAATGCTTCCATGATAATAGTTTTCAGTACGGCAGGGTCTGTGCCTGGAAACGGGGTCTTGACAAAGGTATCCACGTCGGCCTCCTTCGGTCGTTCTGTGGCGGGGACGTACACCGTGTCGTAGAAGGCAGCTAGCGCGGTGATGTACGCGGCAGGGTCTGTACCAAACGGAGTGTTGGCGGCAATCTTGCTGGTCCAAAGCGAATTGGTGGTGGGTCGCGTCACGACGGCGAATGCACCCGGTCCAGTCATAGGACCCGTTGCTTGCCCGACGGTCGTCACAGCGGTTCCCTGTGGCTCGGTAAACTTCTCGGCCGTCGTCATCATCAACAAGGCCACCAGCAACAAGAGGGGGAGCCACCACATTGTTATTGGACGACACAAAACCAATCGCTGGATGGGAGCGGAGGTTCCTTGCCCGGAGGTGTGTAGGTGGAGGTCGGAACCGTGTCCAGCTTGAAGTCTCCGCGGGCAATGGACTTGTTGGTTGAGTCTATACCCTCCCACGACGACGACATGGCATCGTACTTGGCCTGTGTCGCAGGGTCGCGAGGTGTAAAGGTCTTGAACGACGGCGCTGTGGTGGCATACTGCGTGTACTGCGGCAAGAGTCCAGGTGTGCCTCCACTCGGACGGAGGGGAGGCGCAGAGGAACCGATGGTCGTCATTTTCTAGTAGGTGATATAAATGCCAACTGCTTTCCACGACGATGTATTTGGAGGACCAGTGTCACCGGGAACGGTCGGAGGCAAGATGGAAGATGCACGGAGGTCTCTCCGTAAGCGTCCTGTTCTTGTATTGTTCTTCATGACAGGGTGTCCCCACTGCGTCCACAACGAACCTGCGTGGAAGTCGGCGACGAAGAAGGTGAAGGGCAAGGTGAAGATTGTGCGTGTGGAGTCCAAGGACGTGCCGCCCGAGGAGGGCGTCAGCAGCTTTCCGACAATGAAGTACCGCCCTGCACACGGACCCGACCGCGTGCTTCCTGGGTCGCAGAAGACGGGGAGCGACATCTTGATGAAACTGGGTTTGAAGGGAGACCGTGGCACTCGGCGGCGCAAGGCAGACACGCGCAAGACGCGGAGGCGGCTTTAAGCTCACATGGCATTCCACGCCGCCTGTGTCATCTTCGTCTCTCCGGGGTGTACCTGGGCATAGAGCTCGGCGTCGCTCGGCGTCACCAGTGTACCCTTTGCAGGGACGTAGCCCTCATTCAAAATCTTGTCCGACTCCTTTCCACCCTTCATGAACTTCAGCAGTCCTGCGTGGTCATCAATGGGCACCGAATGGAAGTTGATTTCCGACCGCATGTTGGCGTACACGTCACTGGTGTCCATGTACAGGTTGGATGTCTGGGCAAAGGACGCGTTCACCTTGTCGCGCACCTCGCGGCTCGTGATATCCGCAGGCGGCGGCTTGTTCGGGTTCTCGTTAATGTCCACCAATGTTGGATTCATGAAGGGGTTGTCAACTGTCGGCTGTGTCGTGTCCTTCCCTACGTAGGACGACACATACGGCGAACCGCGGAACATTTCCTTGGCGATTGGGAACCACTTGTGGAGGGCCACGGTAACCAACATTGTGACGGGGACATACAGAATGTACCTGAAGTCCATGGAGCACAGAAACAGCAGGGCCGACAGATACGTGACGAACCGCACCACGGCATTCAGCGACTGGTCCACCGTCATATTTGGCGTGGGGACAAAGGCAAGCCATGTATCCTGCCGAAACAGAACAGACGGGTCTGCGATCCAGAATGGTTCGCTCATCTCTTATCTTCACTTGCGACCTTTTTCGCGCAGTTTCTTCTGAAGACGTGCCGCCATGCGAGCACGGCGAGCCTCGGGAGAGTTGCCCATGATGGTCTCCGACGTATTGCCTGTGGTGTTACCCTGCTGTCCGACCACCATCTCATTGAAGTACTTGCCGAACGTGGACTGAAACTTGGCACGCAGGGTCTCCAGCTCCCGAATCAACTCCTTCTGGTTGATGCGGCCGGTGCGGATGCGCTCCTCCAGAATGGTCTGGGCGCGCTTCATGATGGTCTGAATCACCGAACTCCGTTCCGGGTGCTGCAGAGCCTCCAGCAGTTCCGTAGGATTCTCAAAGTCAATACCGAGGTCGTCCAGGTCCATGGACGAGACCAGGTCGCCTACGACGGTGGCCAGTCGGGTGTTGATGAGCAGCTCAAAGATTTCATGGAGGGATGCCTCGGTGTCCTCCTGCTCCAGCAACTTCAGAATCTCGTCCGTCTGCGCATTGCCGCCAGGTAGCATCGTCTTGAAGGTCGCCATCATCTTGCTGAGCTTCTCCTTCGGGTCGCCTTGGAGGAAGGAGTAAATCATGACCATGTGCAGCTTCTTCCACGCATCGTCGTCCCCCGACCACGCCCGACGAATGTCGACGCCCTCAAGGAACTGGACTGCGGCTTCACCGCGAAAGAGGGTATTGTCCTTCTGCACCACCTTCATGGCGTGGGGCAGGAGAGCAGTCTGGACTTGCTGATAGAGCTCATCGGAAGGCCTTGGGAAGGCCAGAGTCGGGGACTTGTCCTTCAGGTGGTTGATTAGCGCGCGGAGGTGTTCCATTGTAACTTACTCAGACTTTTCCATTGCCGCCCCTAGACGCGAACTGCGTCTTCTGGGCATCGGTCAGACAGATGCAGCCAGTGCCGGATACAAAGGGACTCGGGCAGCAGTCGGCCGACTTGCGGTTGTCGTCGAATGCAAACAGCTTGGCGTCCTCTGTGACCTCGTATGGGGACTCCTTCAACTCCTTCGGACCCGAGTCGCCTGTCACCACAGGCATCACCTCGGACCGCACAGGCTCTCCAATCTCCTGCGCAAGCGTGAAGGTCTCTGTCGTCTGAACCTGAAAGGCGACGTAAAGTCCGACGAGCAGCGAAGCAACAAAGAAGGCAAGGACCACGGGTGTTCGCTTCATTACTAGGAGGCGGCGAAAAAACGGATTCCGCGGCGCGAGGCTAACGGACTCTACCACCATGGACCGTCTCTCTCTCCCCGAACTTAAGCAGGTTGCTCGCGCCCGTCACATCAAGCAGTACTACATCCTCAAGCGTGCCGAGCTCGTCCAGCTCCTGACTCTTGCTGAACTCCCCGCATCCTATCGTATTGAGAAGATGACCATCCACGAGCTTCGCGATGAGGCCAAGAAGCGGAACCTTCGTGGCTTCTGGGGTCTCCGTCGTGAGCGCTTGGTCGGCCTACTGTTTCCTGAAGTCCAAGACACTACCCCGAAGCAGAATGAGGAGGATGAGCGCGAGGCTCAGGAACATCATTATCCAGAGGAGCATGACCCCAAAGAGGTAGGGATACAGAAGGTTTAGGATGCGCTGCAGCAGAGGCTTCAGAACAAGCTCTTCAAGGGGCTCTTGTACGGCCGCCGACTGGAACTGCTCCAGTACATCTTTTAACAGAGGGTCAAGCAGCTTCCGCATGAAATTTGTCTGTGCGTGATAATAAACTACGATGAAGTTCTCGCAGCAGAAACTCCTTCGTCTGGGTGCCATCCTTGTAGGAATCGTAGTCGTCTACGGACTTTTCACGTCGTATGCCAGCGGCAAGGGTGCCGTTCTGGACGGCATGTCCACCATGTCGCCCCAGGAGCTGGGTGGCGAGGGGTCGGCGGCCCCGGCGTCGGACGGCGGTCCCTATGTCCCCGCCGCCGAGACAGGCAGCCTCGGTGGCAATGCGGTTCAGGTGAGCGGCATGCAGGGTGCCACGCCCTCGGGCCAGCAGACGTACACCCAGCGCACGCTCGCGTCCGACGAGCTCCTGCCCAAGGGTGAGATTGGCGCCTCGTGGGCGGCCGTGAACCCGACTGGCGTCAATGACCTGCAGGGCCAGAACTTTCTGCAGTCGAGCTACCACACCAACGTCTCCATCATCGGCGTAGCCCAGACCAACCGGAACCCGACCTATGATATCCGCTCGGAGGTGCCCAACTCGCAGTCCAAGGTGGGCCCGTTCCTCAACTCGACCATTGACCCCGACCCCTTCCGTGCGTCGCGCGCGCTGGACGGATTGTGCGCGTAGGCATAAACTCCCACCACTACACAATGCTACCCGTTGCCATTGGAGTGACGGCGGCGGCGGTTGCCATGTCCTACTTTACGAACCCTAAGAACACCGTTGCGATGGAAGGCACGGACGGCAAAACATACGAGATGCAGAATCTCCCCCACAAGGAGGAGGCTCTGAAACTGATGGTCGCCATCCACACGAACGTAGAGAAGCTGCGGACGTATTACTCCGACCCTCTTGTCGCCGCCGACCCACCCGTCGGTCGCTTCTTGGCCAACTACAATCCCGACGTCTTTGTGGAGAACGACATGCAGTCCTCCGACACCTCGTACTCCGAGAACAAGGGGCAGAAGATTGTCGTTTGTCTGCGCGACAAGACACGACGCCCCGACTATCCCCTGGTGGACGAGAACACGGTTATGTTCGTGATACTCCACGAGATGAGCCACCTGATGACCGAGACGATTGGTCATACCCCCGAGTTCTGGGCCAACTTCAAGCGCGTGCTTCACGACGGAGTCAAGTTGGGCATCTACAAGCCCGTCAATTACGCCCATTCTCCTACACCGTACTGCGGTATGAAGATTACCGACAGTCCAATTTAACACACTAAAAACCTACTTCAATCATAATGAAGACACTTCCCATTGCAGGAGCGGGGTCCGTGTCGTTCTTTGAGGACGACACCCTGGACATTGTGCGACAGCACATCGCTCTTGCCGTGAATTCGTATCCACCTCGCCTGTATGTGGAGGCACACGTGTCTCTGCCCGCCGACTATTACGGAGACCCTCGCCACTGGGAGGCTCTGTTTTTGCGTGTGTCCATGAACGGGTCCCGTGTAGACAAGGACATGTTCAAGACCTATGTTGAGCAGGTGCGTGGACTGGCTGCAGCGATTGAGCCCGTTGCGACACGAGAGGATTGGATGGCCCGTCCTGTTGCTTTAGAACCACTCTTTGCTCCAGGTGCCGTGTTCTTGGAGTGGCGTATCTTTGGCGTCCCCGATGAACGATGCGTGGTGCTGCCCCTACCTCCCAAGGATATGAACATCCCCGCGACTCGTATTCCCGTGCTGAACGGCCAGAGCTTGTATGAGACGTTGTACCCTGAGAGCCGAGAAATCACCGAGTTCCGTGTCACGCTTCTTCCTGCTGACGTCTCGCAGTTGGTTCAACGCGTCTACTTTCCTCTGCTTCAAGCCGATACACCGCAACGCCTGTCTGAATCCGAGTTGCAGTCCTTGCGCACCACGACAGAACAGTTGAAGGCACTGCTTGAACTGGAGACGCCGCAACCGAACCATGTATCTGTTCTCCGTGCCAAGTGGTTCGTGCCCCTTGTGGAGACTGAGTTCTCCGCGCCTCGGGCTCGCTTTGAAGAAATGTTCTACGGGCTGACGGTGTCCAAGAAGACTCCGTATGTTGGGTACTTTACGTCCAGGCAGGAACTGACGCGCCACAAGTTCTTTGTCACGGACGAGAAGACCAAGGAACCCTACTTGGACACGGGATTGTGGAAGTCGTGGGCGTCCAACACGCAGCCCCAGCGCAAGTTGCCGACACTTTTGCTGTATCGGGGTACAGCGCGGACATCGTTTGACCGCATCGCCATCACGAATAAGGATGTGACCTTTACTGCGTGGCGCACCAAGGAGTCCAAGGAGAAGACTGAGGAAATCCAGGAAGGGTTCGTCAAGTGGTTCAAGTCTCTGGACGCAGTGACGCCATTCGTGGAGACGAAGGATTTGGACCTGAGCCGTTGGGAACTGCAGGACCTATCCATCCTTGCGTCCTTTGCCAAGGAAATTGCCCAGTTTGATATGCTGCGATTCCCGTGCCTCCGTTCCGTCTTTTCCACGCAGGATGACGCGTTTCGCCTGATGAGGGCTGAGCACCTGTCTGCAGACATGACGCCGCAGGAGTTGCGGGCCTACCAAGTCTTGTACGAGACAGAAGATGCCAATGCGAGCACACTGGTTGCGGAACTAGGAATGACGCAGCCCGAAGCCGATGCCTTGGTCCAGAAGTTCATGACTCTCGGAGAAGAATTTGACTTGGAGCGGATTCTGCGTGGGTACCCTACATTCAAGTACCGCAGCAAGGAGGTCATTGTGTCATCCGTGACCAACGTGGACCGCATCCTGCATTACGCCAGTCTGCTGCGCCACATCCTGACCTCCGACGATGCGGCCGTGAATGCAGTGTGTCCTCGTCGTCTCCAAGTCGTGGAGGCTGCCTCTGCTCCAGCCGCTGTTGTGACAATCCAAGAAGGAGATTTCCAAGTGGACGATGACTTGGCCGCCCTCCTAGGGCTGGAGGAGGAGGCACCTGCCCCCAGCAACGCGGCAGCCGCGCCCGCCGTCGCTCCACTGCCTGCGCCGAGCAAGCAACTCAAGAAACTGGAATCGGCAGAGGGCACCACCTACAACTACTTCAACCGTCGTCTGCGCAAGTTCAATCCTGTGATGTTTGATGAGAAGTATCCGTCCAACTGCGAGAAAACCAAGCAAGTGGTGGTCCTGACGGCAGATGACGAAGCAAGGCTTCCGGCCGACTACTCGGCACGCGCATGGACAACGCTGGAACTGAAGGAGCCCGATGGAGTGGCCATCTGCCCTCAGTACTGGTGTGTGATAGACGAGATACCCCTGCGCGCCGACCAGCTGGTGGAGGATGCGTGCCCCGTGTGCCACGGCAAGGTCATCACCAAGAAATCGGACCGCACTCCCGAGTTCAGCGTTATCAAGCGCAATCAGGACAATGTGTTCCCCGCCTACAAAGAGGGACAACCCTGCTGCTACAAGGAACGCCGAGCAACGGATGTGATAGCAAAGGATGAAACCAAGGACGATACGTACATTCTGGCCACAGGCAACCTGCCCGACCGCCGCCTGGGGTACCTGCCCGATGAACTCGCGAGGTCTCTGCGCATCAAGACATCCTACCCGACCAGCGTGCCCAAGAAGCGCGTTGAGGCTGGAAACGGCGACTTCTTCCGCGTTGGTCTGGGCAGGGCATCCGTCACTCTCAAGAAATTCCTGAAGGACGAGACTGCAATTCCCCCACCCGACAAGGCGCGAGAGGCCGTGATGCTCTGTTCCTTCTTTCGCACGTGGACGGACCTGGGAGACGGAGAGACGCAGACCGACCGCATCGTGTCTGGAATCGCCGCCGCCTACGCAAAAGGGTCGTTGCCTGCACTCGACGAGCTGGAGTACGTGACGGCTGTTATCAAGTGCAGAGTCATTCGGGTGTCAACCAAAACAAACACGGTTTCGTGCGGGTACTGGTCCGACACGCTCGGTGCCCAGTCGCGGACCATCGTGATGATTGACGGGGACATCCTCGCACACGCCACGCGTCGCGGAGCCAAGACGGGAGATAAGTTTGATTACAAGGCAGACATCCAGAAGGCACCCTTTGCAAAGGAGACGCTGGCAACCTTGTCCGCACTCCACTCGCAAGCCTGTGCGTCCAACACGCCCGACCTCCAATCTGCCTTGACGGAACTGCGCCTGAAGTCCAAGCCGAATCCGCAGTTGATTCATGACCCCTTCGGACGTACGCAAGCCGTCTTCGTGCCTGGCGTGGTTGTCTTGCCCATTCAGCCCGTGACGCAACCGCCCTTGCCCGGCATTCCTGTTCGCAGTGGATATGCCGACATCAAGACCGAGGAGTTGCCAACCCAGGCCGACTTGCGCGCCTTCTTGGATGCGGCGCAACACCCTGGATTCAAGTGGGTAGAAGACTTGGTGGATGCTGACGGACGCCCAACCGAGTCGCTGCTGGCCTCTGGATTCCGTGCACCGTTCAAGCCCGGTGCGCCCGTTCAAGGAAAAGCAGCCAAGGAGGTCGTGGGCACCATTCGCACCACCAACGAAGAGCAGTTGGTGAGCGGAGAGTCGAACGAAGAGGACGCCAAGACCTTCCGTGAAATCTCCTATGCCGCCGAGGTCTTTGACTTTCTGCTGTTCTCGCTGTCCAAGGACGTGCAGGTTGCGGACTATAGCCCTCTGCGCAACAGCATTCTCAAGCGCGATGCCAACCTGTACAAACGGTTAGAGACATGGATGACCAAGAAGTCGTATTGGGAAGTCGCGGAGAATCCTCGGGACTTTGTGAACAAGGTGCGCACTCCCTGCGGGCAGTTCAAACAAAAGGACGCGTGTAATGCGTCGTCCTTGTGTGGGTATACCTCGGGCGCGTGTCGTATTAAGGTGAATGAGTCGCCCGACAAGAAGCCAGCCGTCCTTCGCAGGATGGTGAAGACCCTGATGGAAAACGACAAGCAGCGTGCACTGGTGCTGGATGAGCGGATGTCGCCCTTCTTCAGCACGGTGCTCTACATGGAAATGCCTCACGAGTGGATTACCACTAGCGTGTGAACGCACCATACGCAATCAGACCCGCCGTGGCAAGCATGACATATGCGTGGGTGTTCTTGCTTGGGTCGCTGGACTTCATCAGCATGTGGATGTGCGAACC
>Ga0136641_1000241_pt1 | contig 23128 bp, 23 predicted proteins | sample EliLak1302023Y_FD_115312 | JGI IMG/M metagenome (GOLD analysis project Ga0136641, IMG submission 115312) | Freshwater microbial communities from Elizabeth Lake, Yosemite National Park, California, USA - 13020-23Y | ecosystem: Environmental > Aquatic > Freshwater > Lake ...
CACGCGCTGGCCGATTTGCCACTGCGAGACGCCCTCGCCCAGCGCCACGATCTCGCCGGCGCCTTCGATGCCGGCGGGCTTGGCAGCGCCGGCCTTGATCAAGCCACCAGGGATGAATTCACCGCGGTTCAAACCGGCGGCGAGCATGCGCAGCAACACCTGCCCGGGGCCCGGTTCGGGCTGCGGCACGTCGGTCAGTTGCAGCACGGCCGCGTTGCCTTCAACGCGCATCGAATAGGACTTCATGGGGGCAGCTTTCGGGCGGTCGCTGATCAGCGACCTTTGAATTGCGGACGGCGTTTCTGCATGAAGGCGCTGCGGCCTTCGGTGTAGTCCTCGCTCTGGAAACAGCGCAGGATGACGTCCTGGCACAGCCCGGCGTCGAGTTCGGGCGAAGGCTTCAAGATCTCGCCGATGATGGTCTTGGCGGCAGCGATGGTCAGCGGCGCGTTTTCGACGATGGCGTTGACGTACTCGGCCAGCAGGACGGCCAGGGCGTCGGCTTCGGCCATGCGGCTGACCAGGCCCAGGCGATGGGCTTCGGCCGTGTTGATGCGCCGGGCGGTGAAGAACAGGTCTTTCGCAGCGCCCACACCGATCAGGTTGACCAGGTTCTTCAAGGCCGAGTAGCGGTAGCCCAGGCCCATGCGCGCAGCCGGTATCGAGAAGGTGGAATCGCTGGAGGCGATGCGGATGTCGCAGGCGATGGCCACGTTGACGCCGCCGCCCAGGCACCAGCCGCGGATGCAGGCCAGCGTCGGCTTGGGGCTGTGTTCGATGGCCAGCAGCGCGTCTTCGGCCAGCGCTTCGTACTGCGTCACCGCCTCGCGCGCAGCGCGCTGGTCTTCGAACTGCGAGATGTCGGCGCCCGAGACGAAGGCCTTGTCGCCCGCGCCGCTGAAGACCACGATGCGCACGCGCTCGTCGGCTGCCGCCTGCTGCAGCAAGGCCGGCACGGCGCCCCACATGTCGACGCTGAGCGCGTTGTGGCGCGCCGGGTTGTTGAAGACGATGTGCAGCGCGGCGCCGTCCAGGCGCACCTGCACGCGGGCTGTGGGCGATGTGTAGTGCGCCTGTTCGGTCATCAGAAAACCCCCCTTGATTTCATGTTGGCGATATCGCCCGGCGCCAGGCCCAGTTCGCCCAGCACTTCTTCGGTGTGCTCACCGCGCAGCGGCGCGGCGCGGGCCAGGCTGCTGGGCGTGCGGCCCAGCGTCATCGGCTGGCCGACATGGCGCTGCGGCCCCAGCCGCGCCGAGACCACGTCCTGCACCAGGCCCAGGTGCTCGACCTGCGGCTCAGCCAGCATCTCGCGCACGTCGTTGATGTGGCCGCAGGCCACGCCGTCGGCGTTGAACTTGTCGATCCAGTGGTCGCGGTCGTGCAGCGCCAGGCGTTCGTTGATGGCCGCGTTCAGCGCGTCGCGGTTGACGCTGCGGCCGGCCTTGGCGGCGTAGCGCGGGTCGGTTATCCATTCCGGCGCGCCCAACGTGGTGCAGAAACGTTCCCAGATCTTGCTGCCGAAGACGGCGATGTTCATGTAGCCGTCGCGCGCCTGGTAGACGCCGGTCGGGATGCTGGTCGGGTGGTAGTTGCCGGCCTGGCCCGCGACCTCGCCGTCGATCAGCCAGCGCGCGGTCTGGAAGTCCATCATGGTCACCATGGCCTGCAGCAGCGAGGTCTGCACCCACTGGCCGCGGCCGGAGACCTCGCGCTCCAGCAGCGCCACCAGGATGCCCTGCGCGGCGAAGAAGCCGGCGCACAGGTCGGCGATCGGGATGCCCACGCGCACCGGGCCCTGGCCGGGCAGGCCGGTGACCGACATCAGGCCGCTCAGGCCCTGGGCGATCTGGTCGAAACCGGGGCGCTCGGCCAGCGGGCCGTCCTGGCCGAAGCCCGAGATGCTGGCGTAGACCAGGCCCGGCTGGCTGGCCGCCAGGGTGGCGTAATCGATGCCCAGGCGGAATTTCACCTCGGGGCGGAAGTTCTCGACCACCACGTCGGCCGTCGCGATCAGCTGCTTCAGCGTGGCGATGCCCTCGGGCTCTTTCAGGTTCAGCGTGACGCTGCGCTTGTTGCGGTGGGTGTACTGGTAGTCGGAGCCGTCCTGGCCGCCCAGGGTGTCGTCGCCGCGCAGGTGTTCGGGCATCTGCACCTGGATGACGTCGGCACCCCAGTCGGCGAGTTGGCGGCAGCAGGTGGGGCCGGCACGCACCTGGGTCAGGTCGATGACGCGGAAGCGGGCCAGCGCGGGGGAGGCGGGGAGGTGCGGCATGGGGGTCGGCCGGAGCCGGGTTGCGGGCGAAACGCCGGTCTGCGATTGCGCCATGGTCGCGGTCCTTCAGCCAGCGTAATCCCACCTATGCCATTGCGGCCCAAGGTCGGCCAGCGGGCCGGGCCGACTGTCCCCGGCGTGACCGACAACAGGCCCGGGCAGGACTACTGTGCAGCCCTGACTTCAGGAGACACCACCATGAACTTCGACCACAGCCCCAAGGTGCAGGCGCTGCAAGCCCGCCTGTCGGCTTTCATGCAGGCCGAGGTCTACCCGCGCGAGGGCGATTGCGCCCGCGAGCTGGAACGCAACCGCGCCGCCGGCAACCCCTGGCTGCCGCTGCAGACCATCGAGGCGCTGAAGCCCAAGGCGCGCGACGCCGGCTTGTGGAACCTGTTCCTGCCGGAATCGTCACGCGGCGCCGGCCTGAGCAACCTGGAGTACGCGCCACTGGCCGAGTTGATGGGCATGGTGCCGTGGAGCAGCGAGGTCTTCAATTGCTCGGCGCCCGACACCGGCAACATGGAAACCATCGAGCGCTACGGCAGCGCCGAGAACAAAGCGCTGTGGCTGGCGCCGCTGCTGCGCGGCGAGATCCGCTCGGCCTTCCTGATGACCGAGCCGGCGGTGGCCTCCAGTGACGCCACCAACATCGAGACGCGCATCGAACGCGACGGTGATGACGTCGTCATCAACGGCCGCAAGTGGTGGAGCAGCGGCGCCGGCGACCCGCGCTGCGAGATCCTCATCGTGATGGGCAAGACCGACCCCGAGGCGCCGCGCCACAGCCAGCAAAGCATGGTGCTGGTGCCGATGAAGACGCCCGGCGTCAAGGTGCTGCGCCCGCTGTCGGTCTTCGGCCGCGACGACGCGCCGCACGGCCACATGGAAGTCGACCTGATCGATGTGCGGGTGCCGGCCAGCAACGTGCTGCTGGGCGAAGGCCGCGGCTTCGAGATCGCCCAGGGCCGCCTCGGGCCGGGGCGCATCCACCACTGCATGCGATCCATCGGCATGGCCGAACGGGCCTTGGCCATGACCTGCAAGCGGCTCGACGAGCGCGTGGCCTTCGGCCGCGAGATCGCCAAGCAAGGCGTCTGGCAGGAACGCATCGCCGACGCACGCTGCAAGATCGACATGGCGCGCCTGCTGACCCTGAAGGCCGCGCACATGATGGATACCGTGGGCAACAAGATGGCCAAGGCCGAGATCGCCATGATCAAGGTGGTGGCGCCGACCATGGCCTGCGAGGTCATCGACATGGCCATCCAGGCCCACGGCGGCGGCGGCGTGTCGGACGACTTCGTGCTGGCCAAGTTCTACGCCAGCGCCCGCACGCTGCGCCTGGCCGACGGGCCCGACGAGGTGCACCGTGCCTCCATCGCCAAGCTGGAACTGGGCCGCCAGCGCGCGCTGCGCACCGGCCTGGTGGCACCCGACGTCGCCATGCCCATCACGCGCGGCAGCTGAAGCGGCGCCGCAGGAAGCCTACCGATGCACACCGTCACCCGCTTGCTGGTCGATCAGCAGGACATCCGCCGCACGCTGCTGCAGACCCAGCCCGCCCCGGCCCTGGACGAAGGCCAGGCCCGGCTGCGGATCGAGCGCTACGCGATGACGTCCAACAACGTCACGTACGCAGCCACCGGCGAGGCGCTGAAGTACTGGCAGTTCTTTCCGGCAGAAGCGCCCTGGGGCGTGGTGCCGTGCTGGGGTTTCGCCAGCGTCACGGAAACCCGGGTGCCGGGTCTGGCCGTGGGCGAGCGCGTGTGGGGTTTCCTGCCCATGGCCACCGAGGTGGTCGTGCAACCGGAACGCCTGACGGCGATGGGCTTCATGGATGCTGCAGCCCACCGCCAGGACCTGGCGGCGGTCTACAACAGCCTGAGCCGCTGCGCCGCCGACGCCCTGCACCGCGACGGCGAAGAAGACGGGGAAGCGCTGCTGCGGCCGCTGTTCACGACCGCCTGGCTGATCGACGACTTCCTGGCCGACAACGACTTCTTCGGGGCCCGGACGATGGTGCTGTCCAGCGCCTCGTCGAAGACGGCCTACGCCACCGCGGCGCGGCTGGCGCTGCGGCCGGGCCTGGACATCGTCGGCCTGACGGCCCCGCGCAATGCCGACTTCGTGCGCAGCCTGGGCGTCTACAGCCGCGTGGTGAGCTACGACGCGCTGGACACGCTGGCCGCCGACACCCGCAGCGTCTACGTCGACTTCGCCGGCAATGCCGCGCTGCGGCTGGATCTGCACACCCGGCTGCAGGGGCTGCGCTACAGCTGTTCGATCGGCGCGTCGCATGTCGACCAGATGGGCGGCTTCGGCGGCGGCGCGGGCTTGCCCGGCCCCAAGGCCACCTTCTTCTTCGCCCCCAAGCAGGTGGCCAAGCGCAGCGCCGAATGGGGCGGCGCGGTGCTGATGCAGCGCATGGCGCAGGACTGGCGCAGCTTCATCGCCACGGTCACGCGGCCCGGTGCGGCGTGGGTGGTGGTGCAGGACCACGCGGGCATGGCCGGCGCGCAGGCCGCCTACCTGCAGGTGCTGGCAGCGCTTGGCGACGCGCGCACCGGGCACATGGTGCATCCGCAAGCCAGCACGGTGAACGCATGAGCGATCGCGTCCGCATCACCATCGCTGACCACGGCGTTGCCGATGTCGCGCTGACCCGCGGCGACAAGATGAACGCGCTGGACCCGGCGATGTTCAGCGGCATCCTGGCTGCTCTCGAACAGCTGAAGGCCACGCCCGGCCTGCGCGCCGTCGTGCTGCACGGCGAAGGCCGCGCCTTCTGCGCCGGGCTGGACAGGGCCGGCTTCGCCGCGCTGGGCAACGGCGCCCCCACCAGCAACCTCGGCCCGCGCACCCACGGCATCGCCAACGGCCCACAGCAGATCGCCCTGGGCTGGCGCACGCTGGCCGTGCCGGTGATCGCCGCCGTACAGGGCGCGGCCTTCGGCGGCGGCCTGCAACTGGCGCTGGGCGCCGACATCCGCCTGCTGGGCCCGGACGCGCAGATGAGCGTGATGGAAATCAAGTGGGGCCTGGTGCCCGACATGGCCGGCATGGTGCTGATGAAGGGCCTGTTGCGCGACGACGTGCTGCGCGAGCTGTGCTTCAGCGGCCGCGTGCTGGGCGCCGCCGAGGCCGTGCAGATCGGCCTGGGCACGCGCCTGTGCGCCGACCCGCTGGCCGAGGCCCACGCCTTGGCGCTGGCCATCGCGCAGCGCAGCCCCAGCGCCGTGCGGGCCGCCAAGCGGCTGTTGAACCAGGCCGCACAGACCCTGGATGGCGTGGCGGCGGCCCTGCTGCAGGCCGAAAGCGATGAGCAGGTCGCCCTGATGGCCGGCGCCGACCAGCGCGAGGCCGTGCGCGCCAACCTGGAAAAGCGGCTGCCGCGTTTTGGCGACTGAGTTTGAAGAACCGTCTGCTGCAAAGGAACGAGACCCGATGAACCGCTTCCTCGCCCACACGGGCGCCCGTTACCCCATCGTGCAAGCGCCGATGGGCTGGATCGCCCGCCGCACCCTGGCCGGCGCCGTCTCGCGCGCCGGCGGCCTGGGCGTCATCGAGACGTCTTCCGGCGAAAGCGCCAACTGCCAGCGCGAGATCGCCGCCATGCTGGACAGCGGGCTGCCCTTCGGCGTGAACCTGCCCATCCGCTTCCTGAAAGACGACGCCATGCTGCGCTACGTCTGCGAATCGGGCATCCGCTTCGTCACCACCTCGGCCGGCAGCCCGGCCAAGTTCATCGCGCCGCTGAAGGCCGCCGGCATCGTGGTCTATCACGCGGTGCCGACGCTGGACACCGCGCTGAAGTGCGTCGACGCGGGTGTCGACGGCCTGGTGGTCGAAGGCAGCGAAGGCGGCGGTTTCAAGAACCCGGAAGAGGTCAGCACCCTGGTGCTGCTGCAGGCCATCCGCGAACGCGTGGACGTGCCGCTGGTGGCCGCCGGCGGCATCGTCGACGGGCGCGGCATGGCGGCGGCCTTCGCGCTGGGCGCCGAGGCCATCCAGATGGGCACCCGCTTCGTAGCCAGTGCCGAAAGCCCGGTCCATGCCAACTTCAAGAACGCCATCGTGGCGGCCGAGGCCACCGGCACCTGGATGCTGAACAAAAAGGCCACGCCCTGCATCCGCGCGCTGAAGAGCCAGCGCACGGCCGCCATCCATGAAGCCGGGCTGATGCCGGCCGACACCTTCGCCGGCATCCAGCAGGTCTATTTCGGCGGCGACATGGAAGCCGCGCCGGCCCTGGCCGGGCAGTCGGCCGGCTTGGTCCACGGCGTGCTGACGGTGCAGCAGATCATCGACGAGACGGTGGCGCAGTTCCACGCCATCAGCGCCAGGCTGGGCGCGATGGCCGGGGCCTCGAACTTCGGCTGAGGCGGGCAGATAAACAGCCCAGCCGCGTCAACGACGGCCGCCTAGCCGACGTTGTGCAGCAGACCGCCCGCAACACCCGAAACGGCGGCGTGCCCCCAGACTTCAACCCCTGCAGAGGAACCAACATGATCAAGAAACTGCTCGCTGTCTTCCTGTCGCTGTTCGCGGCCCTGGCCTTCGCGGCAGTGGATGTCAACAAGGCCAGCTCGGCCGAACTCGACGGCATCAAGGGCATCGGCCCGGCCATCGCCGGCAAGATCACCGCCGAGCGCGCCAAGGGCAACTTCAAGGACTGGCCCGACTTCATCGAACGCGTCAAGGGCGTGGGCGAAGGCAACGCCGCCAAGTTCTCGGCCGAAGGCCTGACGGTCAATGGCGCCACCTTCAACGGCGTCGCCGCCAAGCCGGCCGCCGCCGCTGCCGTTGCCAAGAAGGACGCCGCACCGGCTGCCACCAAAGCTGACGCGAAGGCCGCCGCGCCGGCTGCTGCACCCGCTACACCCGCTGCGGCCGCCAAGCCCGCCGAGATGAGCGCTGCCGACAAGAAGGCCGCTGCGGCCAAGGAGAAGGCTGACAAGAAGGCCGCTGCCGAGAAGGAAAAGGCTGACAAGAAAACGGCCAAGGCGGCCGCCGCCGAAGAAGCCAAGAAGGCCAAGGCCGACAAGGCCGCCGCTGCCAAGGCGCCGGCCCCGGCCGCCAGTGCCACGCCCAAGAAGTAAGACCGGCCTGCCTTCCGTTCAACGCCCCGCCCCGTGCGGGGCGTTTTGCTGGGCGCCGCTGCCTTTAGAGTCGATGGCTGCCCCGTACCCTGACCTTGAAGCGCCCATGCTGATCACCATCGCTCCCGACGTTCGCCTCTACATCGACATCGAGGGCTGCGCCCTGGTACCCGACGGCCCGCGCATGCGTGAAAAGCCCACGCTGATCCTGCTGCATGGCGGTCCGGGCTACGACCATTCCAGCTTCAAGCCGCTGTTCAGCCAGCTGGCCGACGTGGCGCAAATCGTCTATGTCGACCACCGCGGCCACGGCCGCAGCGATCGCCGCCCGGCCGAGGAATGGACCCTGGACGTCTTCGCCGACGACGTGGTGCGGCTGTGCGACGCCCTAGGCATCGTCCAGCCCATCGTGCTGGGCCAGAGCTTCGGCGGCTTCGTCGCCCAGCGCTACCTGGCGCGCCACCCGGCGCACGCCGCCAAGGTCGTGCTGTCGAGCACCAGCCACCACCTGGGGCTGGAACGCAAGGTGGCGGCCTTCACGCGCTTCGGCGGCGCGGCTGCCGGCGCGGCGGCGCGGGCCTTCTGGACGGCTCCCAGCCCCGCCACCTGGGCGCCCTATAACGAGCACTGCCGCCACGTCTACAACCCCACGCCGCCCAACGACGAAGGCCGCCAGCGCACGGTGTTCAACGAAGACATCCTGTTCGCCAGCGCCAGCGGTGAACAGCAGATGATGCAGCTGCTGCCCGGCCTGGCCCGGGTTCAATGCCCGGTGCTGGTGATGGCCGGTGAGCTGGACCCCGTGACGCCACTGGCCGACGCGCAGGACATCGCCGCCGCGATCCCCGCGCCCTGGGGCCGCCTGGTCACTTTCCCGAACGCCGGCCACGGCGCCTGGCGCGACGACGCTGTGGCCGCGATGGCCACGCTGCGCGGCTTCATCACGGCGCCGTGAAGCGCGCCGGGCGAGACGGCGGCTGGCCATGAACAGCAAGGCCTTGGTGCTCTTCTCGGGCGGGCAGGATTCCGCGACCTGGCTGGCCTGGGCCTTGGCACGCTACGACCACGTCGAAACCATTGCCTTCGACTACGGCCAGCGTCACAAGGTCGAACTGCAATGCCGCTTGACGGTGCTGGCCGAACTGCGCGCCGCCTTCCCCGCCTGGGCCGCCAAGCTCGCCGCCGACCATTTGATCGACCTGGCCGTGCTGGGCCAGATCAGCGACACCGCACTGACGCAGGGCCGGGCCATCGAGATGCAGGCAAACGGCCTGCCCAATACCTTCGTACCCGGTCGCAACCTGGTGTTCTTCACCTTCGCCGCCACGGTGGCCTATCGACGCGGCCTGCAGGTGCTGGTGGGTGGCATGTGCAAGACCGATTACTCCGGCTACCCCGACTGCCGCGACAACACCCTGAAAGCCCTGCAGGTGGCCTTGAGCCTGGGCATGGACACGCCCATGGTGGTCGAAACACCGCTGATGTGGCTGGACAAGGCCGACACCTGGGCCTTGGCCGAAACACTCGGCGGCGCACCGTTGGTGGCGCTGGTGCAAGAGCACACCCACACCTGCTACCTGGGCGAACGCAGAGCGCTGCACGCCTGGGGCTACGGCTGTGGCGCCTGCCCGGCCTGCGAACTGCGACGCACCGGTTACGCGAAGTACAGGGCAACCCCGGCATGAGCGCCGCTCACCGCGTGTTGACGGCAGCGTCGGCCGAGTTGGCGGGCTGAAATCCCGCCGTCCGCTTCAAGCCGGCGGCAGGCTGCGCAGCAGCCGCGTGGGGTCGAAGCCCAGCGCCTGCAGCCGGGTCGTCAATGCCGCCCAGGCCGGTGCCGACAGGCTGGTCTGGCGGGCCAGCACCCACAGGTACTCGCGCTTGGGTTCGCTGACGATGGCGAGCTGGTAGGCCTCGTCGAGTTCCACCACCCAGTAATCACCCCAGACGAAGGGCAGCAGCGACATCCAGGCCGGCGCGAAGCGCACCTGCAGCGTCGCCGACCCCGTCGGGCCGATGCGACGGGCTTCGCCGATGACCTCGTCCACCTTGCCATCGGCCTGCGGGCAACGGTTGACCACACGCACCGTGCCCTCGGGCTGCAGGCTGTAGCTGGCCGTGGACGGGCCGGCGCATTGCTTCTGGAAGCGATTGGGATAGCGCGCGATCTCGGTCCAGGCGCCCATGTAGCGCGGCAGGTCCAGGCTGGCGATGGGGACCAGGGGCGGCTGTGCAGCGGCGGCTGGTGTTTCGGCGGCGCGGGCGGCGGTGAGCCAGCAAGCGGCCAGCAGGCCGAGAAGGACAGGCAGGGAAAAGGGCTTGGGCATGGCTTGATTCTGCGCGTCATCCCCACGCGAGGCATCATCACCACCCATGAAGCCAGCACCCGCCATCCAGAAGAACCCGCTCAGCCCCAAGAAACTGTTGCTGACGAAGTGGACGGCGGTGACCCCGCTCAACCGGGAAAAGCACTTCGTCGTGGTCCGCGTCATCGAACCCGAGCCGCCGGCGGTGCGCATCGAGCAGGTCGAGCTGGAAGCGGTGCATTCCAAGCGGGTCTTGCTGCTGCACTGGCGCGAATTGACGGATGGCGGGCAGTGGCGGCAGGGGTGGGTTTGATCACGCGCAAGACGCTCCTAAGAGCAGCCAAGCTCCTCGATCCCCACTGACTTCAGATAGCGATAGGTGCCATCGTAGTAGGCTGGGGCTCGGGTTGGGTCTTGCACGGTGCTTTCCGGCACGACGATCACCATGCCTTGACGTGTGCGCGTCAACAGCACCCGGTAGGCGTTCTTCAAGTACAGCTGCCGGTCAGGCTTGTGGATGTCGTGCCAGCGGTTGCCAACGAAGGAGTGGTGTTGCCAACCGCTGTCCTGGTGGCGCAGATCGGCATCCCAGACCACGCCCACCCAATCCAGTTCCAGCCCCTGCATTTGGAACTCGGTGGCGACTTCTTCAAGGTAGTACGAGGATCTCACGTCGTCTCTGTCATTGAGGAGCCAGTTCACCGGGTCGACGGGCGCACGAACGTCGATCGCATGCGGCTTCAATCGGAGTGCCTGGGACGAGACGACCATGCCATAGCGTTCGCTGCCTCTGGCCTGTGTCCGCAGCCATGCCCTGGCGGTGTCCACTGAACGGGTCAGGACCACGGGAAACCGGTGTACAAACTGGCGATAAAGCGTCGCAGCCTCGACAAGCTCACGGTCGAGAATCTTCTTCACGAAAGTCGAAACGTGTTCAGCCCGAAACGACCGCATCGACACTGCCAAATGCAGATCGTCATCGAAGCAGACATGAGACCTGTTCGCCAAGACTGCGATGGCGGCTTGTGCGTCGTACTCGCTGTCAGTCAGCTTCGAAGAAAGATACACATGCCAGTCGGGGTAAAAGCGCTGGATGACATCGAGCCATTCCGCGATGCCGGCCTCGCCCGTGTGGATCTCCTGGCCACCGCCGATAAGACAGACCACCACGGTCCAGTCTGGGTGCCGATCCATGCACGAGATCAGGAAGTTCGGCTCCGACTGCGCAAACCCGGGCCGTCCCTTTTTTCGTTGCATGAAGTCGGCCGTCTTGGCGAGGTTCCATGCGCGTTGCGCCTCATCGAAGACGGCCACGTGATCTGCAGGCGGACGCGGATCCTTGAGGCCTTCGTCGCGGAAATGGTGCACCGCCTGGATAAAGGCCTGCACCGCTTGCCGCGCCTGGCCCTTGCGCATCGTGTTCCCTTTGCGCTTTTCCTGCTGAACCTTGTCTCGCGCCAAGGCCTCGCTCAGGATGGCGACCAGCGGGTCATTGCCTGAGAGATAGACGCTGTGCAGCTCGCTCTGGGCGTCCTGGAAACGGGTAGCCACATCCAGGCCCACCAAGGTCTTGCCCGCGCCGGGTACGCCGGTGACCAAGCAGATGGACTTCCAGCCGTTGTTGCGTGAAAGTTCAATGATCCGTGCGACTGTCTCAGAGGTCTGCGCAAGATTCTTTGCACCCGCATCGTGCCGGGCAATTTCCTTGACCGAATGGCGCCGGTAAAGGCTGGTTGCTGCCTCGATGATGGTGGGTGTGGGCTGATAGCGCCCCTGTTGCCACTCGGTTGCTGCAACGGCGTCCTCAACTCGCGGGGCAGCCATCCGATTCAGCCACACACCAAGCTGATCGGACGACATCAGAGTCGGCTCTGCGACCTTGTCATCAGCCCGCTCCGCACCTTCGATCAATTTCCCGAAGATCCCTGTGATGACCAGCACAGGCCAGATGTTGCGATCGTGACTCGTCTGATGGAAGTTCTTGAGATCCAGCGCGTAATCCCAGACTTGGTCGATGTCGGCGCGAGCGAAAGCGGTTGCGCCGACCTTGAACTCCAGAACGATCAGCCGACCGTGCAACAAGAGCACTGCGTCGATGCGCTTGCCCAGTCGCGGAACCACAAACTCCAGAAACAGGTGCCCGTCCTTGAAGGGCAGCACCGCATCCCGGAGGACACGCAATTCCTGCCTCCATGCTTCACGCTGAAGCAGGTCGACATCGAATTCACTGGCGGCCGTCAATTCTCCCAAGACGGACAAATCGTCGCGGGCAAGAAAGCGCCCAATCGTGTCCGAATAGTAGGCGCGATCGGCCACCTGCAACTCACGCGTCGATATTCGCCGCCCTCAAAGCGTTCGACTCGATGAACTCACGCCGCGGCTCCACCTCGTCGCCCATCAGCATCGTGAACACCCGATCGGCCTCGATGGCGTCGTCGATCTGCACGCGCAACAGGCGCCGCACCGTCGGGTCCATCGTCGTTTCCCACAGTTGCCCGGGATTCATCTCGCCCAGCCCCTTGTAGCGCTGGCGGCCGACGCTGGATTCGGCTTGCGTCATCAGCCAGGCCATGGCGCTGCGGAAATCGCTGACCTTGCCTTCCTTGGCTTTTTCGCCTTCACCGCGGCGCACCACGGCGTCGGGGCCGAGCAGGCCCAGGAAGGACAGACCGGCGTCGGCCAGGGCGGCGTAGTCGGCGCCGTGGACGAAGTCGGCGGTGATGACGCTGCTCTTCACGTTGCCATGGTGGCGGCGGCTGATGCGCAGCAAGTGCTTGTCGCTGCGGGCGTCGAATTCGGCGCTGACCATGGCGTCTTTCAGCACGCCCTGCAAAGCAGTGGCGCTGGCCTCGGCGGCCTCCAGCGTGTCCAGGTTCAGGATCAGGCCGCTGCTGATGGCGCGCACCGCGTCCACGTCCATCCAGTTGCTCAGGCGCTCGCTGACGGCGTTGGCCACCAGGTAGCGCCGGGCCAGGGTTTCCAGCGCGCTGCCGTCTATGGCCGGCCGGCCACCGGTGCTGGCCCCATCGGGCATCACGCTGGCGCCGTCCAACGCCACGTTCAGCAAGAAGGCGTCCAGCGCCAGGCCGTCCTTGAGGTATTCCTCGTGCTTGCCCAGCTTCACCTTGTACAGCGGCGGCTGCGCGATGTAGATGTGGCCGCGTTCCACCAGCTGCGGCATCTGGCGGTAGAAGAAGGTCAGCAGCAGGGTGCGGATGTGGGCGCCGTCGACGTCGGCGTCGGTCATGATGATGATGCGGTGGTAGCGCAGCTTGTCGACATTGAAGTCTTCGACGCCGATGCCGGTGCCCAGGGCGGTGATCAGCGTGACGATGGAATCGCTGCTCAGCAGGCGTTCATAGCGCGCTTTCTCGACGTTCAGGATCTTGCCGCGCAAGGGCAATATCGCCTGGAACTTGCGATCGCGGCCTTGCTTGGCACTGCCGCCGGCGCTGTCCCCCTCGACGATGTAGATCTCGCACAGCGCCGGGTCTTTCTCCTGGCAGTCGGCCAGCTTGCCGGGCAGGCCCAGGCCGTCGAGCACGCCCTTGCGGCGCGTCATCTCGCGGGCCTTGCGGGCGGCTTCGCGGGCCCGCGCGGCGTCGACGATCTTGCCGCAGATGATCTTGGCGTCGAGCGGGTTTTCCTGCAGCCAGTCGTGCAGCAGCTTGCTGACGATGTCTTCGACGGGGCCGCGCACTTCGCTACTGACCAGCTTGTCCTTGGTCTGGCTGCTGAACTTGGGTTCAGGCACCTTCACGCTCACCACGCAGGCCAGGCCTTCGCGCATGTCGTCACCGGCGATCTCGACCTTCGCCTTTTCGGCGATCTTGTTCTCGTTGATGTAGTTGTTGATGATTCGCGTCATCGCCGCGCGCAGGCCCGTCAGGTGGGTGCCGCCGTCACGCTGAGGGATGTTGTTGGTGAAGCACAGGACGTTCTCGGCATAGCCGTCGTTCCATTGCATCGCCACTTCGACGCCGATGTTGGTCTGCTGGTCGCTGAGCTTGTCGCCCATGGCGTGGAAGATGTTGGGGTGCAGCACTTTCTTGCCGGTGTTGATGAAACCGACAAAACCTTTCACGCCGCCGGCGAAGGCGAAGTTGTCTTCGCGTGCATGGCGTTCGTCGACCAAGCGGATCTTCACGCCGTTGTTCAGAAAGCTCAATTCACGCAGGCGCTTGGCCAGCACGTCGTAATGGAAGTCGATGTGGGTGAAGATTTCTTCGTCGGGCAGGAAATGCACTTCGGTACCACGCAATTCGGTGTCGCCGGTGATCTTCATCGGGCTGGTTTCGACACCGTCGCGGATGTCGATCACGCGGTCTTGCGTGAAGCCGCGTTTGAATTCGATGCTGTGCACCTGGCCTTCGCGGCGCACGGTCAGGCGCAACCACTTGCTCAGCGCATTCACGCAACTCACGCCCACGCCATGCAGGCCGCCCGAGACCTTGTAGCTGTTCTGGTTGAACTTGCCGCCGGCATGCAATTCGGTCAGCGCAATTTCAGCCGCACTGCGCTTGGGCTCGTGCTTGTCGTCCATCTTCACGCCAGTCGGTATGCCGCGGCCGTTGTCGATGACGCTGATGCTGTTGTCGCTGTGGATGGTGACGGTGATGTCGTCGCAATGCCCGGCCAGCGCTTCGTCAATGGCGTTGTCGACGACTTCGAAGACCAGATGGTGCAGGCCGGTGCCGTCCGAGGTGTCGCCGATGTACATGCCCGGCCGCTTGCGCACGGCTTCCAGGCCTTCCAGGATCTGGATGCTGCTCTCGCCATAAGCCGCGCTGGCTTCGCTACCGGTGCTGGCAGCCTGGCCTTCCGCGGTGGGCACGGCACGTTGGGTCACGCCGTTGGCTTGGTCGTCCTGGGGCTTCTTGTCTTCGGTCATGGTGGCTTCTTTTCATTCTTGGGCCCCTTTGGAGGCGCCCTTCAAAAACGCTGCAGCGGGCCGCAGCCCGCTGGAGCTTCCTGCTGCAGGCAGCGTGGCGGCTAGATCCGCATCGGCATCACCACGTACTTGAACCCCGGTTGCTCGGGCCAGCTGAACAGCGCGCTGGCGGCACTGTCCTGCAGTTCCAGCTTCACCATCTCGTCGCCGCTGTTGGCCAGCACGTCGATCAGGTAAGTCACGTTGAAGCCGATCTCGATGGCGTCGCCGTCGTAATCGATTTCGAGTTCTTCCTTGGCTTCTTCCTGCTCGGCGTTGCTGGAGGCGATGCGCAGCACGCCCGGTTCGATGTTGACGCGCACGCCCTTGAACTTGTCGGACGTCAGGATGGCCGCGCGCTGCAGGCTGGACAACAGCGGCGCCCGGCCCAGGGTGACGCTGTTCTTGTGGTTCTTCGGAATCACGCGGTTGTAGTCGGGGAACTTGCCCTCGACCAGCTTGGTGACGAACTCCATGCCGCTGAAAACGAACTTGGCCTGGTTGTTGGCAAAGCGCATCTCGATGGCGGTGTCCTTGTCGTCCAGCAGGCGCTGCAGTTCCAGCACCGTCTTGCGCGGCAGGATGACTTCCTGCTTGCTGGGCACATCGGCTTGCAGCGTGGCTTGCGCCAGCGCCAGCCGGTGGCCGTCGGTGGCCACCAGGGTCAGCGTCTTGCCTTCGGCGATGAACAGGATGCCGTTCAGGTAGTAGCGGATGTCATGCACCGCCATCGCGAAGTGCACCTGGTTGATCAGCTCGCGCAGTGTCTTTTGCGGCACCGAAAAGGCCGGGCCGAAGTCGACGCTTTCGTTGACCAGCGGGAAATCGTCTGCCGGCAGCGTCTGCAGCGTGAAACGGCTCTTACCGCCCTGCAGTGTCAGCTTGTTCTGCGCTGCCGTCAGCGTCACCACCTGATCGGTCGGCAGGCTCTTCAGGATGTCGATCAGCTTCCTGGCCCCCACTGTTGTGGCGATCGTGCCTTCATCGCCCCCCAGGGTGGCTTGCGTGCGCACCTGGATCTCGAGGTCACTGGTCGTGAACTCGATGCCGGTGCCGGTCTTGCGCATCAGCACGTTGGCCAGGATGGGCAGCGTATGGCGGCGTTCGACGATGCCGGCCACAGCCTGCAAGGCGGTCAGCAACTGGGCCTGTGCGGCTTTGAGAACAATCATGTGATCTCTCTCTTTTTAACTTGGTAGTAGCTGGTAGAGCAGCCCCGGATCTGGGGATAAGCCTATTTTCGCCTTTTCCATCAAAGGCTTACGTGGCGATGAACCCTGTGCGCTCCGGGCCGCAGCCGGTGTACCCGAATTGGGGATAACTTCCTGCACGGGCCAGGGTCTGTGGACAACAGGGGTGTTGTGCCAGCGTTTTCCACAGACTTGCCTTTCGGCCTTGGCGTCAAGGCAGCCGGGGTCACCCTTTGAGCGTCTGTTCCAGTACGTGGAGTTGCTGGTTCAGCTCGGGGTTGATGCCGCGCTCGGCGCTGATCTTGCGCACCGCATGCAGCACCGTCGTGTGGTCACGCCCGCCAAAGAGCTCACCGATTTCCGGCAGGCTCTTCTTGGTCATGTCCTTGGCCAGGTACATGGCGATCTGGCGCGGCCGGGCGATGCTGGCCGGCCGTTTTTTGCTGTACATGTCGGCGACCTTGATCTTGTAGAAGTCGGCCACCGTCTTCTGGATGTTTTCGACACCGATCTGGCGGTTCTGGATGCTGAGCAGGTCCTTCAAGGCCTCGCGTGCCAGGTTGATGTTGATTTCCTTGTGGCTGAAGCGGCTGTAGGCCAGTACCTTGCGCAGCGCACCTTCCAGCTCGCGCACGTTGGCGCGCACGTTCTTGGCGATGAAGAAGGCCACGTCCTCGGGCATCTCGGTGCCTTCGGCCAGCGCCTTGCGCATCAGGATGGCCACCCGCATTTCCAGCTCGGGCGGCTCGATGGCCACCGTCAGGCCGGCGTCGAAGCGGCTGGTCAGCCGCTCGTCGATGTCCACCAGCCCCTTGGGGTAGGTGTCGCTGGTCATGATGATGTGGGCCTTTTTCGTCAGCAGCGCTTCGAAGGCGTTGAAGAATTCTTCTTGCGTGCGATCTTTTCCGGCGAAGAACTGCACGTCGTCGATCAGCAGCAGGTCCAGGCTGTGGTACTTGGCTTTGAGCTCGTCGAAGGTCTTGCGCTGGTAGTTCTTCACCACGTCGCTGATGAACTGTTCGGCATGCAGATACAGCACCCGCGCGCCGGGCTTGTCTTTCAGCAGTGCATTGCCCACGGCGTGCACCAGGTGGGTCTTGCCCAGCCCCACGCCGCCGTAGATGAACAGCGGGTTGTAGGTGACACCCGGTGCGCCGGCCACATGCAAGGCTGCCGTCCGGGCCATCTGGTTGGCGCGGCCGGCCACCAAGGTGTCGAAGGTCAGTGCGGTGTTCAGGCGGTGCGGTGTGCTGGCTGGTACGGGGCCGCTGGCAGTCTGTACAGGGCCGGACAGCCCGCCCTCGTAGCCCTTCGCCGCGCGTGCCAGTGCCAGCGAGGCCAGTGCCGCCGCGCTGGTCGGGCCCTGGGCGCCCGGGTGGCGTGACGCCACGCCGGCGTCACTGCGCGGTGCCAGTGTCAGTTCCAGCCGCACTGGCTGGCCGGCCAGGCGGCTCAAGGCCGCTTCGATGCGGCCAGCGTACTGCGAGCGTATCCAGTCCAGCTTGAAACGGTTGGGTACCTGGACGGCGACGACCCCGAGGTCGTCCCCTTCACAAGCCGCCAGCGGTCTGATCCAGGTGTTGAATTGTTGTTCGGGCAGTTCGGCGGCGAGTTGTTCGCATCCGCGCTGCCACAGGTCGAGGCTCATTGTGGACATCTTCTTTCAGGAGCCGCCGATTCTGGGTCTCCAGACGACCGGCGAAAGGAGGTTATCCACAACTTCGGCGCAGCCGTCAAGCCCCATGACGTTCCGCAGTCTGTGGTGCAAGTGTTTGACTCAATTGATGCTTTTTGCTGTAATCGTGGGTTTCCCGAATTCTTTTCGCCCATAGAACGTGGGGTGAACGGCCGCAAGCCCCCCGGCGCAAGCCCAGACCTGAGCTCCTAGCGAGCCCGGAGTTGAGCCTCGCCTTGAGCCCGGTCCTAGCCCACACCCAGATTTGAGAGCCCGTCATGAAGCGCACCTACCAACCGTCCAAGATCCGTCGTGCTCGTACCCACGGCTTCCTGGTTCGCATGAAGACCCGCGGCGGCCGCGCCGTCATTAACGCCCGCCGGGCCAAGGGCCGCAAGCGTCTGGCGGTCTGAGCCCGCTCCAGCCCCTGCCTGGCTTTCGCCGGCACCTGAGAACCCAAGCAGGGCCGCCAGGCCAGCCTGCGCCATGGACGGTTCTCCCGATTCCGAATTGCGCCTGATGGACCGCATCGTCCACAAGGCGGACTTCGAACGCGTGCTTGCTACGCGGTCGCGTTCGCGCAGCGTCCACTTCGCCTTGCATCACCTGGCGGGTGCCCCCGTGCCTCGCACGTGGAGCCCCAGGACGGCCATCGATACAGAGTTATCCACAAGCAGCGCACCGAGCTGTCCCCAGGCTGTGGATGACTCTCCGGCCCAGGGCGCATTGGGCCTCTGGTTCGGCTGTGTGGTGCCCAAGCGGCATGCCCGCCGTGCTGTCACCCGCACCCTGCTCAAGCGGCAGGTGCGCAGTGTGTTCCAGCGTCTGGGCCCGACCTTGCCAGGCGGGCTGTGGCTGGTGCGCCTGCGCGCGCCTTTCGCCAAACAGGACTTCATTTCAGCCGCTTCGGTGCGCTTGGCCGAGGCGGCTCGCAGTGAAATTGAAGCGCTGCTGGCGCGGGCCGTGGCCTGAAATGTCAGACTCCGGCTTCAGGCTCTGGCCACGGCAGTTGCTGTCCGGGCTGGTGCGGGGCTACCGCCTGCTGCTCAAGCCCTGGGTGGGCAATGTCTGCCGCTTCGAACCCAGTTGCTCGGCCTATGCCCTGCAAGCCCTGGACAGGCATGGGGCCGCACAAGGCAGCATCCTGATCGGCGCGCGGATCATGCGCTGCCATCCGGGCTGCAAGGGTGGCCATGATCCCGTGCCCGAGAGCTTCCGATTTCCTGGCGCTGGCCTTTTCACTGGGCTGCTGGCAGCCGGCCGCCAGCGGCCCGCTGCCACGCCCCCACCGATCCGAAAGATTCCATGACCGACACGCGCCGCACCATCCTGTGGGTTGTTTTCCTGATGTCGCTGGTCCTGCTGTGGGACGCCTGGGGCAAGCACACGGGTCAGCCGTCGCTCTTTGGCAGCCTGTTGCGGCCGCCCAGTGCGGCCAAGCCGGCTTCCTCGTCAGCCGCCCCGGTGGGAGCGCCCACCGCGTCGGGCGTGCCCATCGCCACGGGGACCACTGCCATCGCGCCGACGGTTCCGGCCAGCGCGGCAGCGCCGGCAGGCGAACGCCTGACGCTGACCACCGACGTGGTCAAGGCCACCTTCGACAGCCAAGGTGGGTCACTGGTGCGCCTGGAACTGCTGGGTTACCAGGACAATGAGGCCTCTTCACATCACGTCGTGCTCATGGACCAGAGCGCGAAGCGCCTGTATGCCGCGCAGACCGGGCTGATCACCACCCAGGCCGGCGTGACCTTGCCCAATCACCTAACGCAGATGACCCTGGCACCCGGCGAGCGCACCCTGGCTGCGGGCGCGCAGGAACTGACTGTGAAGTTCGAGTCGCCCGAGGTGGATGGCCGCAAGCTGATCAAGACCTACACCCTGAAGCGCGGCGAATACACCATGGCCGTGCGCCACGAGTTCGTCAACCAGGGCAGCACCCCGCTGTCGGCGCAGCTTTACCTGCAGCTGGCACGCGACGGCAATATCGACGGCGGCCCGCCCAGCATGTTGTCGCCGGCGTCCACCTTCACCGGCCCGGCGATGTACAGCGACACGACCAAGTACCACAAGATCGAGTTCAAGGACATCGCCTCTGGCAAGGCCGAACACGACAAGACCAGCGACAGCGGCTGGGTCGCCATGGTGCAGCACTACTTCGCTTCGGCCTGGCTGGTGCCCACCGCCGGCCCGCGCGAATTCCGCACCGCCAAGATCGGCGACAACGAATACACCATCGCGATGGTGATGCCGCTCGGCGAAGTCGCTCCCGGTGCCACCAAGACGGTGGACGCCACGCTGTTCGCTGGTCCACAGGAAGAAACCAAGATCGCCGCGCTGGCCCCCGGCCTGCACCTGGTGAAGGACTACGGCTGGCTGCGCGTGTTGTCCGAGCCGCTGTTCTGGCTGCTGAACAAGCTGCACGGCTTCATCGGCAACTGGGGCTGGGCCATCGTGGCGCTGGTGGTGCTGCTGAAGATCGCCTTCTATTGGCTCAACGCCAGCGCCTACAAGAGCATGGGCAAGATGAAGGCCGTGGCCCCCAAGGTGGCCGAGCTGAAAGAGCGTTACAAGGACAAGCCGCAGGAAATGCAGGCGGCGATGATGAAGATCTACAAGGAAGAAAAGGTCAACCCGCTGGGCGGCTGCCTGCCCATCTTCGTGCAGATGCCCTTCTTCATCGCGCTGTACTGGGTGTTGCTGTCGAGCGTTGAAATGCGCAACGCGCCCTGGGTGGGCTGGATCACCGACCTGTCGGTGAAAGACCCCTGGTTCATCCTGCCGGTGCTGATGACGCTGTCGTCACTGTTCCAGGTCTGGCTCAACCCGGCCCCGCCGGACCCGGTGCAGGCCAAGATGATGTGGATCATGCCGCTGGCCTTTGGCGTGATGTTCTTCTTCTTCCCGGCCGGCCTGGTGCTGTACTGGCTGACGAACAACATCCTGTCGATCGCTCAGCAGTGGTTCATCAACAAGCAGTTGGGTGTGAATGGCAAATAGCGCACGCTGGATGGTTGGTCGCCCCCTGAACGGGGGTTGAATCCGGGCCCGCATGCGCTCACCATTGCTGCATGCGGGTGACCCGACTCCCAAAGAGCCGGCTCAGGAGGTCCAGCGATCGGCCACTTCACCTTTGAAGAGTCCGTTCGTCCTCCACCCGCGCCATACCTGCCGGCGGCGCGCGCCAGAATCCGAATCCCATGCGCGCCGAAACCGCCCCGCCCGGCACCCTGCCGGGCCGCCACCAGGACCCCATCGTGGCCATCGCCACAGCGCCCGGCCGTGGTGCGGTGGGCATCGTGCGGGCCTCGGGCCGCGACCTGTCAGCGCTCATCGCGGCGGTCTGCGGGCGCACACTGGCCCCTCGGCAGGCCACGCTGCTGGCCTTTGCCGGCGCTGATGGACAGGCGCTGGACCGTGGACTGGCCATCCACTTCCCCGCGCCGCACAGCTACACCGGCGAAGACGTGCTGGAACTGCAGGCCCACGGCGGCCCGGTGCTGCTGCAGTTGCTGCTGGCGCGCTGTCTGCAGGTGCAGCCGGGCTTGCGCCTGGCCGAGCCCGGTGAATACACCGAGCGGGCTTTTCTCAACGACAAGCTCGACCTGGCCCAGGCCGAGGCCGTGGCCGACCTGATTGACGCCAGCACCGAAACCGCCGTGCGTTCGGCAGCGCGCTCGCTGGCTGGCGATTTTTCAGCCGAGATCAGCCGACTGAGCGAACGTCTGGTGCGTTTGCGCATGCTGGTCGAAGCGACCCTGGATTTCCCGGAAGAGGAGATCGACTTCCTGGAAAAGGCCGGCGCCCGGGCCCAACTGGACAGCTTGCAGTCCACACTGGCCGACGCGCTGAACCGGGCGCGGCAGGGCGCCTTGCTGCGCGAAGGGCTGCGCGTGGTGATCGCCGGGCAACCCAATGTCGGCAAGAGTTCGCTGCTGAACGCGCTGGCCGGCGCCGAGCTGGCCATCGTCACCCCGATCCCCGGCACCACGCGTGACCGGGTGGCCGAAACCATACAGATCGAAGGTGTGCCACTGCACATCATCGACACGGCTGGCCTGCGCGACGATGCCGGGGCCGCCGACGAGGTCGAACGCATCGGCATCGCCCGCAGCTGGGAAGCCATCGCGGCGGCCGACGCGGTGCTGTTTCTGCACGATCTGGGGCGGCTCTGTGACGCCGATTACCAGGCGGCCGACGCCCAGATCTCCGCGCGCTTGCCGGTGGGCGTGGCGCTGCTGCAGGTCTACAACAAGGCCGACCTGCCCGGCACGCAGGCACCCGCAGGCGGCATCGCGCTGTCGGCGCGCAGCGGCATGGGCCTGGATGCACTGCGCCAGGCCTTGCTGAAACAGGCCGGCTGGCAGGCGGCGCCCGAAGGCCTGTACACGGCGCGCGCCCGCCACGTGCAGGCCCTGCGGCGGGCGGCCGGATACCTGCAGGGTGCGCAAGGGCACGCCGCTGCGCGTGACACGGCGCTCGACCTGCTGGCCGAAGAGCTGCGTCTGGCGCACCGGGCGCTGGGCGAGATCACGGGCGTTTTCAGCAATGAAGACTTGCTGGGCACCATCTTCGCGGGCTTTTGCATCGGCAAGTAGCTGGGTGGAAGCGGGGCCCGGTGGATGACCGTGGCGGCGACTTCGTCAATACTGCGGCTGCACGCCTTGAAGGCCGCTAACCGCCCATGTCGACAAGCCTTACTCGGACTGCGCGCAGATCCTGCACGCCAAGGGCATACCGGCCGACGAGCGTGAGGCGATGGCCCAACGCCACGTTGGTGGAATTGCTGCGCCTGCTGGCCTCGGTGGACCTGGATGGCGACGCCTTCGGCAAGGTCTATGAATATTTCCTGGGCAACTTCGCGCTGAAGGAAGGCCAGAATGGCGGGGTGTTCTTCACGCCGCCAAGGTGAACCTGCCGGTGCATGGCCTGTCGGGCGACATCCGCGAGGCCAACACCTATTACGAAGACCCGCACAAGGTGCTGGGGCGTTTTGATTTCGTGATGGCCAACTCGGCGGGCGATGCGCGGGGCAGTGAGCTGGAAATCCGCAAGAAGGTGATCCTGAGCGGGGCAGTGGACGTGGACGAACTCGTCGGTCCCATGATCCAGCTCAAGCGGCGATTGGAGTTGAAGAACTCGAACCTCTGCACAACTCGTGACCTACTGCTGCCCAAGCTGATCTCCGGCGAACTCGATGTGTCAGCCCTGCCCGAACCGGCTCACACGAAAGTCCCAGGGTGGGACTAAACTGCGGCTATGCGCGTCATTGCCCTGTCCACCCTGAAGGCGTGCTGGGCCAACGACGCGCCCTACCAGGACGTGGAGCAGCCGGCCCTGGCCTGGTACCGCGATGTGCTGAAGGCCGACTGGGCCACGCCGGTGGCGGTGAAGACGCAGTTCGGCACGGCCAGCGTGCTGAAAGACGGCCGCGTGGTGTTCAACCTGGCGGGCAACAAGTACCGGCTGGTGGTGTGGATCAACTACCCGTACCGCGTCGTGTACATCCGCTTCATTGGCACGCACCGGCAGTACGACACCATCGACGCGCAGACGATCTGAACCCCGTAAAGGAGCAGCGAACATGGACATCAAGCCGATCCGAACCAAGGCCGACTACCGGGCTGCGTTGAAGGCCGTCGAGTCGCTGATG